>Ga0255338_1003810_pt1 | contig 17147 bp, 11 predicted proteins | sample MeOH1_35cm_T4_19_FD_203715 | JGI IMG/M metagenome (GOLD analysis project Ga0255338, IMG submission 203715) | Sandy soil microbial communities from University of British Columbia, Vancouver, Canada - MeOH1_35cm_T4_195 | ecosystem: Engineered > Artificial ecosystem > Sand microcosm > Unclassified ...
GAGAAAAGATGACGCAGCAGACGACACCGCAGTCCGGCGCTGGCGACCTGAGCCAGACCTTCATCCGCTTCGCGCTGGACGCCGGCGTGCTGTCCTTCGGCGAATTCGTGACCAAAGCGGGCCGCAAGTCGCCGTATTTCTTCAACGCGGGCCTGTTCAACCAGGGCGCGATGCTGGGCCAGGTGGCGCAATTCTATGCGAAAACCCTGCTGGCCTCCGGTTTGGAGTTCGATGTGCTGTTCGGGCCAGCCTACAAGGGCATCACGCTGGCGTCCGCCACGGCGGTTGCGCTGTCCGGTCTCGGACGTGATGTCGGCTTCGCCTACAACCGCAAGGAAGCCAAGGACCACGGCGAGGGCGGCACGCTGGTGGGCGCCAAGCTGCAGGGCAAGGTCGTGATCATCGACGATGTGATCTCGGCCGGCACCTCGGTGCGCGAATCGATGGCGATGATCCGCGCCGCGGGTGCGGAGCCCGCCGCCGTGCTGATCGCACTGGACCGTATGGAAAAGAGCGGCACGGCGGAACAGGTGGGCACGCATTCCGCGGTGCAGGATGTGCAGCGTGAATATGGCGTGCCGGTGATCTCGATCGCCAGCCTGACCGACCTGCTGGCGTACCTGGATGCTTCGCAGGATCCCGCGCTGGGCAGCTCGCGCGAGGCAGTGGCTGCCTATCGGCAGCGCTACGGCGTATAGTCTGGAACCTGTTGCCTGTTGCCTGTTGCCTGTTACCAGTTGCCAGTTGCGTGCAAAGGTCTGTCGCAATGCAGCAGATATCGGGAACCGCGCAGGAAAGACGCCGGTCTGACTGATCTAGCTGGCTGGCCAGCCCGGCCGCCAGCAATTCGCCTTGCCGCCCGGCGGGGCGACGCAGCATCTCTTCAGGAGGTTAGCTGGCGATGGACATCAAGACGATCCGCGAGCAGGCATTCGCCATGCCGCTCACCAGTCCGGCATATCCGATGGGGCCATACCGCTTCATCCATCGGGAATTCTTCATCATCTCCTACCGCACCGATCCCGAGCTCCTGCGCGCCGTGGTGCCGGAACCCCTGGAGATCGCCGATGCGGTGGTCAATTACGAATTTATCCGCATGCCGGACTCCACCGGCTTCGGCGACTACACCGAATCGGGCCAGGTGATTCCCGTCACCTACCAGGGCAGGCCCGGCAACTACACCCACGCCATGTACCTCGACGACCTGCCGCCACTGGCGGGCGGGCGCGAGCTATGGGGCTTCCCCAAGAAGCTCGCCTCCCCGCAGCTGGCCGTCCATACGGATACGCTGGTCGGCACGCTCGACTACGGTCCGGTGCGCGTGGCCACCGGCACCATGGGCTACAAGCATCGCGAGCTCGATGCGGCCGCATTGGGGGTGGCGCTGTCCACCACGCCCAACTATCTGCTCAAGGTCATTCCCCACGTGGATGGCACCCCGCGCATTTGCGAACTGGTCTGCTACTTCCTCAAGGACGTGGCAATGAAGGGCGCCTGGACCGGGCCGGCGGCACTGTCGCTGTTCCCGCATGCGCTGGCGCCGGTGGCCGGCCTGCCGGTGCTGGAAGTCATTGGCGCCAAGCATTACGTTGCCGACCTCACCCTCGGGCTGGGCGAGGTGGTGTTCGACTATCTGGCCTGAACGGCCTGCATCCACATCGGTCTCCATCGGCCCGACCCATGCGGTCAACCCGATCAGCCCGATCCACCCGCATCATCCGCAAGGGAGGTACGTCATGAAGCTCCAGGGAAAATCCGCCATCGTTACCGGCGCCGCCAGCGGCATTGGCAAGGCTATCGCTGATTTGCTGGCCAAGGAAGGCGCAGCGGTGGCCATCGCCGACCTGAACCTCGAGGCGGCGCAGAAGGCCGCTGCCGATATCGAGGCAGCGGGCGGGCGCGCTATCGCCGTGGCCATGGACGTGACCAACGAAGACGCCGTCAACAATGCCACCGACGCGGTCGCCAAGGCGTTTGGCGGCATCGACATCCTCGTTTCCAACGCCGGCATCCAGATCGTCAACCCGATCCAGAACTACGCCTTCTCCGACTGGAAGAAGATGCAGGCCATCCATCTCGACGGCGCCTTTCTCACCACCAAGGCCGCGCTCAAGTACATGTACCAGGACAAGCGCGGCGGCACCGTGATCTACATGGGGTCGGTGCATTCGCATGAGGCCTCGCCGCTGAAATCGGCCTACGTGGCCGCCAAGCACGCGCTGCTGGGCCTGGCGCGTGTGCTTGCCAAGGAAGGCGCGGAGTACAACGTGCGCTCGCACGTGATCTGCCCGGGTTTCGTGCGTACGCCGCTGGTGGACAAGCAGATTCCCGAACAGGCCAAGGAGCTCGGCATCAGCGAGGAAGACGTCATCCGCCGCGTCATGCTGGGTGGCACGGTGGACGGCGTCTTCACCACCGTGGACGACGTGGCGCAGACCGCGCTGTTCTTGTGTGCGTTCCCGTCGGCGGCTTTGACGGGGCAGTCGTTTATCGTGAGCCACGGCTGGTACATGCAATAAGCGGCAAGGAAACGGCCTTGCGGCGGGATGGCCGGGCGCTGGCGCGCCACGGCACCGCCGCCCGGCCGGCATGGCTGCGTGCAACGTTGTTAAGCAAAGCAATCAAGGAGGGGTCGTGGCAGGCGGACGTCGGCAAAAGCAGGATCAGGCAGTACCAGGAAGGAGGGCGCCGAAGGCGGCCGTGAAGAGCGCAGCGGCAGCCGTTGTGGCGGACCCCGCAGCACCGGCGATCAAGCGCGAGGCGCGCAAGAGCGAAGCGCTGGCCCCGCCGGAGCCAAACCTCCTGCCGCCCGGCGGCTGCGCGCCGCCGGACCCGGAGCCGCAAGGGGACGGCAGCAAGCGGCCGGTTCACCACGAATACACCGTCAGGGCGCTGGTGCTGCAAGGCGGCGGCGCGCTCGGTTCCTATCAGGCGGGGGTGTTTCAGGGCCTGGCCGAAGCCGGCATCCAGCCGAACTGGGTGGCAGGCATCTCGATCGGCGCGCTGAACGCCGCGGTGATTGCAGGCAATGCGCCCGAGCGCAGGGTCGAGCAATTGCGCGCCTTCTGGGAGTACATCTGCCGGCAGCCCTGGCTGCCCAGCCTGCTGCCGTACGAGGTCGTTGCCGAGAGCGCCGTGCACTGGCCCGATCCGCTGCGCATCTGGTTCGACGGCATCGAAGCCGCGCGCGGGGTTTTAGAGGGGCAGCGTGGCTTCTTCCAGCCACGCCCCTGGCCCAGCCTGCTCGAACGCCAGGCCGGGCCGGGCGCCTCCAGCTACTACGACACCTCGCCGCTCAAGAGCACGCTGGAGCGTTTCGCCGATTTCGACCGCATCAACGAGCGGCATCACGAGATGCGGGTGTCGGTTGGCGCGGTCAACGTGCATACGGGGAATTTTGCCTATTTCGACAACACCCGCCGCAAGCTGCGTGCCGAGCATTTCATGGCCTCGGGCGCCTTGCCGCCGGGCTTCCCGGCCGTTGAGATCGATGGCGAGTTCTACTGGGATGGCGGCCTGGTGTCCAACACGCCGCTGTCCGAGGTGCTGACCGCCCAGCCGCGGCGCGATGCGCTGATCTTCCAGGTGGACCTGTGGAGCGCGCGTGGCAAGCTGCCGCACAACCTGCTGGACGTGGCCGAGCGCCAGAAAGACATCCAGTATTCCAGCCGCACGCGCACCATCACCGACTACATGGCCGAGCAGCAGAACTACCGCCGCATGCTCAGCGAAGTGATGGCGCTGGTGCCGCAGGGCCAGCGCGACAACGACTGGTACCGGAAAGCGGCGGGGCACGCGTGCGATGCGAGACGCAATGTGATCCAGCTCATTTATCGCGATAAGACATTCGAGGGGAATGCCAAGGATTACCAGTTTGGACGACTGACGATGAATGAGCACTGGACCAGCGGGCTGGATGATATCCGGGAGACGTTGAAGCATCCGGAATGGCTGGCCATGCCCACGCATGAGAAGCCGTTTGTCACGCACGATATTCATCGGGGGAACGGGAATTCGTGATTGGGCGGGGAGAAGGCTTGACTGCGGTCGCGGTCGCAGTCGCAGTTAAAGCCCCCGCCAGCCCTATACCACCTTCAATTTCGCCAACTCCGGCTTGCCCGGCGGATACTCCGGCTTCAACCTGGAGAACACCTCCATCAGGATCTCCGCCACCATCAGGTTCCGATTCGTCTTGGAATCCGCCGGCACGATATACCACGGCGCTTCCGGCGTGCTTGTGGCGGCAATGGCGGCCTCATAGGCGGTCGCATAGCTCTTCCAGTACTGCCGCTCTTCCAGGTCCCTGGGGTCGAACTTCCAATGCTTCTGCGGATCCGCCAGCCGCGCTTCAAGCCGGGATTTCTGCTCGTCCTTGGAAATATGCAGGAAGCACTTGACGATGGTGGTGCCGGTTTCCAGCAGCATCGTCTCGAATGCGCGTAGCTGCTTGTAGCGGCGCTCGCATTCGTCCTGGTCGATCCATTCGTGTACGCGCGTGATCAGCACGTCTTCATAGTGGCTGCGGTTGAACACGACGATCTCGCCGGCGCGCGGCACCTGGGCGTGGATGCGCCACAGGTAGTCGTGCGCGAGTTCTTCGGCGGTAGGGGCCTTGAAGGCGACCACGCGAATGCCCAGCGGGTCGAAACTGCGAAACACGCCACGCACGGTGCCGTCCTTGCCGCTGGTATCCATGCCTTGCAGCACCACCAGCAGCTTGCGCTGGTGTTCGGCGTAGAAGATGTCTTGCACCGCGTCGAGCTGGGTGCTCAGATCGGTCAGGCGGGCCTGGTCGGCGGTCTTGTCGCCGCTGGAGAACGGCTTGGCGTCACTGTTGAAGTCGGCAAGGCGAAAGTTCTTGCCCGAGGTGATGCGGAAATCGGCAAGCGACATTGGCACTCCATGGTGGGCGCGGCCGTGGCTGGCCGCAAGCCCCTATGGTCAGGCCGGCAGCCGGTCCAGGTCAATGCTGCCTTCGAATACCGTGGTGGCCGGGCCGGTCATTCGCACCGACTCTCCTTCGCCGTCCCACGCGATGGAGAGGTCGCCGCCATGCGTATGCACCAGCACCGGCGAGTCCAGCAGGCCACGGCGGATGCCGGCGACGACCGCCGCGCACGCGCCGGTACCGCAGGCCAGCGTCTCGCCGGCCCCGCGCTCGAACACGCGCAGGCGAATGGCATGACGCTCCAGCACCTGCATGAAGCCGGCATTGACGCGGTTGGGAAAGCTCGCGTGATGCTCGATGATGGGACCGTCCTGCAGCACGGGGAACGCCTCGGTGTCATCCACCACTTGCACCGCATGTGGATTGCCCATCGAAATCGCGGAGACCCATTCCGTCCGGCCGTTCACTTCCAGCCCGTAGAGCGTATCGCGGCCTTCGGCCCTGGCAGGCAGACCGTCGGGGCGGAAGGGGACGCGGGCCGGCTCGAGTTCCGGCGCACCCATGTCGACCGTGACTTGGCCGTCGTCTTGCAGGGTCAGGGTGATGACGCCATTCATCACTTGCACGCGTACCGAGCGCTTGTCGGTCAGGCCCTGGTCCGTGACGAAGCGCACGAAGCAGCGTGCGCCGTTGCCGCAATGCTCCACCTCGCCGCCGTCGGCGTTGAAGATGCGGTAACGAAAGTCGACGTCGTCGCGGGTGGGCTTCTCGACCACCAGGATCTGGTCGGCGCCTACGCCGAAATGGCGGCTGGCCAACGCGCGCCATTGCCCGGGCGTCAGGTTCAGGGTCTGGTGGATGCCGTCGAGCACGACGAAGTCGTTGCCGGCACCGTGCATCTTGGTGAACTGGAGTTTCATAGTGGGATTGTAGTCGGGCTGTCCGGCGCTTGCCGGCGGCTTATCGAAGGTGGCTCGGGCGGCATATCTGACAGGTGGTGCCCGCGCCGTGCCTGCCTGGTCAGTAGTTTTCGCGCTCGCCGTCCGGGCGGTGCTTGAAGCGCTTGTGCACCCAGTAATACTCGGTCACGCGCGGGCGGATGCAATCTTCGAAGAAGGCGTTCATGCGCCGGGTGTCCTCGGTCACGCTGTCGCCGGGATAGTTTTCCCACGCTGGCAGGATGCGCAGCACATATCCCTTGTAGTCGGGCAGCATCTCGGTATAGATCGGCACGACCTTGGCGCCGGTCAGCCGCGCCAGGCGCGATACCGAAGTCAGCGTGAGGGCTTCCACACCGAAGAACGGCACGTACTCCGAGTCGCGCTCGCCGAAGTCCATGTCGGCGATCAGTTGCAGGGCTTCGCCTTTGCGCAGGCAGCGGATGATGTCGCGCGCACTGTCGTTGCGGGCAATCATCTTGGCGCCGAAACGGCCGCGCGCATGCTTGAGGAAACCGTCGAACAGTTCGTTCTTCTGCCTGGTGTAGAGCGATGCGCCGGAGCGCCTCACGTGTTCGCGCAGATGGATGGTGAGCCGGATCGCGCCGGCCTCCACGCCTGAGAGATGCAGCGTGACAAGGATGTGGGGCGTCCCGTCCAGCGCCACGAGATCGGCCTGGTCATCGATCTGGACCCAGCGGCGCATCTGCTTCTCGCTGCCGGTCCAGAAGATGCCGCGCTCGGCAAAGCTGCGGAAGACATTGCGGAAGGTCTGGCGCGAGAGCGATTCGATCTCGGCCTCGGTCCGCTCGGGGAAGCACAGGCGCAGGTTGGTTTGCACCACGCGGCGGCGGCTGCTGGGAATCAGGTAGAGCAGGCTGCCCAGTCCTTCGCCGAAGCGTGCAACAAGCGGATAGGGAAGCTTGCCCAGCACGGTCAGCAGGCCGATGCCAAGCCAGGTGAAAATGCGGCTCATTTTTGGTCGTCAGAGAGGGATGCGGATGCTGTGTGCGGCACTTCCAGTGGATTGCGCGAGGCGTCGCCCGGCGGCGCCCGGGGCGGTTCCGCTGGCGGCAACTCCGCGCCGCCCGGATGCTTGTAGCGGTTGTAGCCCCACAGGTACTGGGTCGGGCATGCCCTCACCAGCTTTTCGACGGCTTCGTTGATGACGGCGACAGCTTCGGCCGGGTCGGCGGGCAGCAGATGGTTGATGACCTGCATATGGCCGAGATAGCCGACGCCGCGCGGCAGGCGCTCGGCGAAGACCACCGCGATCGGTGCGCCCGTGAGTTGCTGCAGGCGCTGCACCAGCGTCATGGTGTAGGCGGGCTTGCCGAAAAACGGCGCCCAGGCGCCTTCGCCGCCGGTCGGAACCTGGTCCGGCAGGATGCCAATGGCCTCGCCGCGCTTGAGTGCCTTCACCAGCATACGCACCCCGCGCGGCTGCGCGGGCGCCATGGCCAGGTTGGGCCGCGTGCGCATCTTGACGATCCAGTCGCGCAGCCAGGCCTGGTGTGGTGGCTTGTACAGGGCCGTGACCGGATGCCGCAGTGCAAATGCCTGTGGGAGCACTTCGAAGCAGCCCAGGTGAGGCACCAGGATGATCAGCCCGCGCCCCTGCGCCATCAGCCGGTCGAGTTCCGGCCAGAGCCGGTCGGCAAAGCCGTACATGCGCGCCTCGGGCCTGCGCCGGCTCCAGAAATAGGGCATTTCCAGGATCATGCGCCCCGTCGAGCGGGCCGCTTCGGCCAGCATCGCCTTGCTGGCATCGGGGTAAGCCTGGCGCAGATTTTCGGTCAGCCGCGTGCCATAGCGTCCTGGCAGGCGTGCCGCCAATAGTCCGAGCACGCCGCCAATGGCGTGCAGCCACCAGAGCGGCAAGCGGGAAATCAGCCAGAACAGGAAGGTCATCGGGTTGCGATAGCGGCCCGGTGGGCCGGGTGGGTAATTAATGTTTTGCCGGGCGGTGCCGTTAGTGGGGCTATCAACAAGCATTCAATGCTGTAATGGGTCCCGCCTTGCGGCGTGCACGGCCTGTGGGCAGGTACCAGGCCAGCGGTCTGCCGCTAACTGGATGGCGCTAGCCGGCGACAGCGCCTGGTATGCAAGCAAGTCCAGGATAACGGCACGCTGCAGCACCGCTTGCAGGCGCGTATAATAGCGCGTATCGCCGAGTTAACTGACAACTTGCGGGGCGATACCGTTCTACCGGAACGGCTTGAAAATACCGCTAAAGCGTCGCCGCCCGGGCTGAGAGGTTGGCGCGCAATAGCCAAACCTGGAGAAAAAGTTCGTGGCAAACGACTTCCTGTTCACTTCGGAATCTGTCTCCGAAGGCCATCCCGACAAGGTCGCTGACCAGATTTCCGACGCCGTCCTCGATGCCATCCTGGCGCAGGACAAGTACGCGCGCGTGGCAGCTGAAACGCTGTGCAACACCGGGCTGGTAGTCCTCGCCGGGGAAATCACCACGACCGCCAACGTCGATTACATCCAAGTCGCGCGCGACACCATCAAGCGCATTGGCTACGACAACACCGAATACGGTATCGACTACAAGGGCTGCGCCGTGCTGGTTGCTTATGACAAGCAATCGCCCGACATCGCCCAGGGCGTGGACCGCGCCTCCGACGACTACCTGAACCAGGGCGCCGGCGACCAGGGCCTGATGTTCGGCTACGCCTGCGACGAAACGCCGGAGCTGATGCCCTTCCCGATCTACTATTCGCATCGCCTGGTCGAGCGCCAGTCGCAACTGCGCCGCGACGGACGCCTGCCCTGGCTGCGTCCGGACGCCAAGTCGCAAGTGACCGTGCGCTATGTCGACGGTCGTCCGCACAGCGTGGATACCGTGGTGCTGTCGACCCAGCACGCGCCGGATATCAGCCAGGCGCAGATCCGCGAAGCCGTGATCGAGGAAATCATCAAGCCGGTGCTGCCGGCTGAGATGCTCAAGGACACCAAGTACCTGGTCAACCCGACCGGCCGCTTCGTCATCGGCGGCCCGCAAGGCGATTGCGGCCTGACCGGCCGCAAGATCATCGTCGACACCTACGGCGGCGCTTCGCCGCACGGCGGTGGCGCCTTCTCGGGCAAGGATCCGTCGAAGGTTGACCGCTCGGCTGCCTATGCTGCGCGCTATGTCGCCAAGAACGTGGTCGCCGCCGGCCTGGCGCGCCAGTGCCAGGTGCAGGTCAGCTACGCCATCGGCGTGGCCCGCCCGATCAACGTGACGGTGTACACCGAAGGCACCGGCAAGATCTCCGACGAGGCGATCGCCGCGCTGGTGCAGGAGCATTTCGACCTGCGTCCGAAGGGGATCGTGCAGATGCTCGACCTGCTGCGCCCGATCTACGAAAAGACCGCTGCCTACGGCCACTTCGGCCGTGAAGAGCCGGAATTCTCGTGGGAAGCGACCGACAAGGTCGCTGTGCTGCGCGCCGCCGCCGGCCTGTAAGCGCCGCACCCGCCGCACCGGAACGCCGCCCTCGGGCGGCGTTTTTTTTCGTCCGGGATTGCCGCGCGCGGCTTGGGCGAGCCTTGTCCTGGATCAAGCGGGCCGATGCGGGGCGTGGCGGGGCACGGTCGCGAGGGTAGAATCGCGGGATGGCAAAGCGGTGCGGCGAGTGGCGCTTTGTTATCCCGGCGCAGCGCGTGCATGTGCGCACTGAAGCCCGCCGGAGCCCGCATACCGAGGATGCCCCATGTCACTTGATTCGACCCTTACGCCTTCCGCGCCCAGCCCGGCCACCGCGCCAGGGGCAGGCATGCCCGCGTTCAACCTGATCCGGCCTCAACCCTATACCGAGTGGGCGCCGCAGGTCGATGCCGGCACCAAAGCCGAACTTCGCCGCGAACTGGAGCAGGGCGCGGTGCTGTTCTTCCCCCAGTTGCGCTTTCAGTTCGAGCCGGGCGAGGAACGCTTTCTCGATAGCCGCTGGTCGGACGGCAAATCCAAGAACATCAACCTGCGCGCCAACGACCAGGCAGTGCGCGGCGCGACTGGTGGCGAACAGGACCTGAAGGACCTTTATCGCCTGATTCGGCGCTATGCCGAATACAGCGAGAAGCTGGTGCTGAGCCTGTTCCCGGAATATGGCCCGCACATGGTGCGCGCCGGCACCTCATTGCGCCCGAGTGAGATCGCCGGGCGGCCGGTGAGCTGGCGCAAGGACGACACCCGGCTGCATGTGGACTCCTTCCCGTCCAATCCGCTGCTGGGTCAGCGGCTGCTGCGCGTGTTCCACAATATCGACCCGCAGGCGCCGCGCGTGTGGCGGGTGGGCGAACCCTTTGGCGACTTCGCGAAGCGCTTTGTGCCGAAGACCAAGGGGATGTGGCCGGGGCAGGCGAAGGTGATGGAGTTGCTGCATATCACCAAGCGCCGGCGTTCGGAGTATGACCATCGCATGCTGCAGTTGCATGATCTTGCCAAGGCCGATCTGGCGTACCAGGTGAACGTGCCGCAGCAGGAATTCCATTTCCCGCCGGGGTCGACCTGGATTGTGTTCAGCGATCAGGTGCTGCACGCGGCTATGCGGGGGCGGGCCATGATGGAGCAGACTTATTATTTGTCGCCGAAGGCGATCGGGGACCATACGCATTCGCCTGAGGCGGTGTTGTCGCGGATGTTGGGTAGGCCGATGGTGGTGGGTTGAGGTTGATGGCTTGGTTGTAAATGCCTGACTTCAAAGTCAAAGTCAAAGTCAAAGGCGGTTTCACTCCCCTTCGGGGAGCGACCTACTTTTTTGTCTTGCCAAAAAAGTAGGCAAAAAAGGCGCGCCGGATGGGGCGACACCCCCTCGGGATCCGACGAAAAGAGCGGCCGGGACCCAAACTCGCATCGCCTTAAGGCGATACTCAAACATGGGTCCCTCTTTTCCGCTCTTTTCGTCGGATCCCGAGGCGCCCCATACGGCCAGGTACACCTTGACGGCTCGCTTCGCATCGCGCACCAGTGTGGACCGCCCCCACGGGCGCTCCACACGGCTACCAATCGGTCGTTTGACGCCTCGCTCCCGCACCCGTCTTCCCCTGTTGCCGGGATGAGCAAACCAGCGGATCGCAAGTGGCCGCTAGCGAACAAAGGCAGGAGGCAGGAGGCAGGAAGTTTGGCGTCCGAAGAGCCGGAGATTTCGGCGATACGCGATATCGCCGGATCAACGATTCGGTGTAGCCGTGTTTACCGCCCGACGGGCGGCAAACACCGTCCCGCGATGCGAAGCGAGCCGTCAAGGTCTACCTGGCCGTATGGGGCGTCCTCGTCGGCAGGTGAAAAGAGCGGAAAAGAGGGGGCCATGTTTGAGTATCGCCTTAAGGCGATGCGAGTTTGGCCCCCGGCCGCTCTTTTCGCCTGCCGACGAGGAGGGGGTCGCCCCATCCGGCGCGCCTTTTTTGCCTACTTTTTTGGCAAGACAAAAAAGTAGGTCGCCTCCCCGAAGGGGAGGTGAAACTGCCTTTGACTTTAGGGTTTTGACTTTGACGTTAAGCCCTTGGACTCTACCGTCAAGCCCATGAAAAGTGCATGAAACTGGAGGCAGGAGACAGGAAGTTTGGCGTCCGAAGAGCCGGGAGATTTCGGCGATACGCGATATCGCCGGATCAACAATTCGGTGTAGCCATATATTCCGTGGCGCGTCTCCCTCAGCGCAGCAGCAGCCTGATCATCGTTTCAAACCGCTTGCCATAGGGCGGCTTGAGCAGCCCGGCGCCATTGAGCCGGGACTGGCGGAAGATCGGCTTGAGCTTGGAGAAGGTCTCGAAACCCGCTTCGCCGTGGTACGCGCCCATGCCGCTGGGCCCCACGCCGCCGAAGGGCAGGTCTTCCTGGGCGATATGCAGCAGCGTTTCGTTGATGCTGACGCCGCCCGCCACGGTCTGCGCCATCACCCGGTCGATCGCGCCGGGGTCTTTCTCGAAGAGGTAGAGCGCCAGCGGGCGCGGCCGTGCATTGATGTAATCCATGGCCTCGTCCAGCGTGCGGTAGGCCACCAGCGGCAATACCGGGCCGAAGATCTCTTCCTGCATCACGGTGGCGTCGGCGGGCACGTCAAGCAACAGTACCGGCGCCAGCCGGCGCCGTGCCGGGTCCGATGGTGCCTGGGACAGCGGCACCACGCGCGCGCCCGCGCGTTCGGCGTCGTTGACCAGCCCGTCCAGCCGGGCAAAGTGGCGCGGGCTGATGATGGTGGTGTAGTCGGGGTTGTCGGCCAGGTCCGGGTAGAGGCGGGCGGCGCAGGCGCGTGCCGCCGCGACGAAGGGCTCGCGCATTGCTTCCGGCAGCAGCACATAGTCCGGCGCAATGCAGGTCTGGCCCGCGTTAAGCAGCTTGCCCACCAGGATGCGCTCGACCGCGTGCTCCAGGTCGGCGCCCGGGCCGACGATGGCCGGCGACTTGCCGCCCAGCTCGAGCGTCACTGGCGTGAGGTTGGCCGCCGCCGCGCGCATGACATGGTGGCCGACCTGGGTCGAGCCAGTGAACAGCAGGTGGTCGAAGGGCTGGGCGGAGAAGGCACTCGCCACCTCCGCGTCGCCATTGATCACGGCGACCTCATCGGCGGCGAAGTGTTGCTGCGCCAGGCGCGCGAACAGCGCGGCGAAGCGCGGGGTGTACTCGGAGAGCTTGACCATGGCGCGGTTGCCCGCGGCCAGCGCGCCTGCCAGCGGGCCCACCGTCAGGTAGAGCGGATAGTTCCACGGCACCACGATGCCGATCACGCCCAGCGGCTGCGGCATCAGCCGCGACGTGGCGGGCTTGAACCACAACCCGGTGCGTGCCCGCCGTACCCGCATCCAGCGTTTGCCATGACGCAGCGCATCGTCGATCCCGGCCACGCAGGGAAAGACTTCGAGCAGCGCGGTTTCCTGGTGAGCGCGATTGCCAAAGTCGGCGCTGATGGCCTGCGAGATCTCGTCCCGGTGTTCGGCCACCAGCTTGCGCAGCCGCCGCAGACGGTCGGCACGCACGGCCCAGGCAGGCGACTGGTCCCGCCGCGAGGCGGCGCGCATGGCATCGAATACGGATGACATCTCGGGCACTTCTCTCATCGCTCGTTCTCCCGGGGCCGCGCGCTGCCCGTGGCGCGCGCGGCGTTTCAATTCCCGCACCATATGTCATGCGGCCGCCACTGACAATGGAGGCCGGCCATTAGCCTCGTGCTTCAAACAGCCGTATTCATCGCCCTGCCTTTACCCTTTCCAGCGCCCCGGCAAAGCCCTACACTGATTTCGCGGCATGCTCTCGGCGTGCCCGCCAGACCGGGTTGCCCGGCATGCCCGGCCTGCCCCAGCGTCCGGCGCAACCCCGGCAGACTGACCTCCGACCACGCGGGGAGACGGATGGAAACCACCTTTGACTATCTTGTCGTTGGCGGCGGTTCGGCGGGGTGTGCCCTGGCCGGGCGCCTGGCCGACAGCGGCAGCGACAGCGTGGCGCTGCTCGAAACCGGAGGCCACGATCACCATGTGCTGGTGTCGACGCCAGCAGGCTGCGCGGCTTTGCTGCCGCGCGCCGGCAGCCGCAACTATGGCTACCACACCGTGCCGCAGCCGGGGCTGGACGGGCGCCGCGGCTACCAGCCGCGCGGGCGTGGCCTTGGCGGCAGTTCCTCGCTCAACGCCATGATCTACACGCGGGGCACGCCGTCCGACTACGATGGCTGGGCCATGGCCGGGTGCGATGGCTGGGCCTGGGACGACGTGCTGCCCTATTTCCGCCGCGCGGAATGCAACGAGCGCGTGGCCGGGCGCGACGACGATCCCTTGCACGGCGGCAGCGGTCCGCTCCATGTGTCGGACCTGCGCACGCCCAATCCGTTTGGCCAGCGTTTCATCGAGGCGGCCCAGCAGGCCGGCTACCGCCGCAATGACGATTTCAACGGCGTGGACCAGGAAGGCGCGGGCTGGTACCAGGTGACACAGCACGGCGGCGAGCGCTGGAACGCGGCGCGGGCCTACCTGCATCGCGGCGATGCCGCCGACCGCGCCAGCAATGGCGGCCGCGCCAACCTGCATGTGCTGACGGGCGCGCAAGTGCTGCGCATCGAGTTCGAAGGCCGCCACGCGGTGGGCGTCGTGGTGCGGCTGGATGGCCGCGAGACCGTGCTGCGGGCGCGCCGCGAGGTGATCGTGTCGGCAGGGGCGTTCGGTTCGCCGCAACTGCTGATGGTGTCGGGCGTGGGCCCGGCGGCGCATTTGCGCGAACTGGGCATTCCCGTGGTGCATGACCTGCCAGGCGTTGGCACCAACCTGCAGGACCATCTCGACGTCATCGTGCACAAGCGCGTGGCGGCATCGGAGCTGTTCGGCGTGTCGGTGGGCGGCGCCTTCCGCATGCTGGCGGAGATCCTGCGATACCGGCGCGAACGCACCGGCATGATGACTTCCAACTTTGCCGAGGCGGGCGCTTTCCTCAAGAGCGATCCCGGACTGGAAGAACCGGACCTGCAGCTACATTTCGTGGTCGGCATGGCCGACGACCATATGCGCCGCCTGCGCTTCGGCCACGGCTATTCCTGCCACGTCTGCGTGCTGCGCCCGAAAAGCCGGGGAGAGGTGCGGCTGGCCTCGCCCGATATCCGCGAGGCGCCGCTGATCGATCCGCGTTTCCTGTCCGACCCGAGTGATCTCGACGGCCTGGTGGCGGGCGTGCGCATCGTGCGCCGCATCCTTGCCCAGCCGCAACTGGCGGCGTTCGGCGGCAAGGAGTTGTATTCGGCGCACCTGCGCGCGGATGGCAGCGACGACAGCGCGATCCGCGAGATGATCCGCGAGCATGCCGACACCATCTACCATCCCGTCGGCACCTGCCGCATGGGGATGGATGAAAACGCGGTGGTCGACCCGCAACTGCGCGTGCGGGGCGTGGAAGGGCTGCGGGTGGTGGACGCGTCGATCATGCCGACGCTGATCGGCGGCAACACCAATGCGCCGGCCATCATGATCGGCGAGCGCGCGCACGACCTGATCAGGCACGGTCCCCGCGTGGTACTGCGCATGGCGGAGGTGTTGGCGGTGTGAGCCCCGGCCCGGCCCCGGGCCGGGCACGCGCAGGCTCTCGGGCCGGCATTGCGAAGATGCTGCGCCGTCAGGCCGCGTTCGCCAGCCGGAAGGTCGACACCGTATCGCGCAGCTTGCCGGCCTGGTCGTCCAGCGATTGCGCCGCGGCTGCGGCTTCTTCCACCAGCGCGGCGTTTTGCTGCGTGACCTCGTCCATCTGGCCGACCGCCTTGTTGACCTGTTCGATGCCGGCGCTCTGCTCGTCGGAGGCCGCGGCAATCTCGGCAATGATGTCGGACACGCGCTTTACCGCATTCTGGACTTCGCTCATGGTCTTGCCGGCGTCCTCGGCCTGTGCCGAACCGGTGCGCACGGTGTCGACCGAGCTGTCGATCAGGCCCTTGATTTCCTTGGCGGCGCTGGACGAGCGCTGCGCCAGGCTGCGCACTTCACCCGCCACCACCGCGAAGCCACGGCCTTGTTCGCCGGCGCGCGCGGCTTCCACCGCGGCATTCAGCGCCAGGATATTGGTCTGGAAGGCGATGCCCTCGATCAGGCTGGTGATTTCCGCGATGCGGCTGGAACTGGTGCTGATCGCGCCCATGGTTTGCACCATCTGCTGAACTGCGGCGCTGCCGTGCTCGGCAACGCTGGCGGCATTGCCGGCCAGGCCGCTGGCCTGGCGCGCATTGTCTGCGTTCTGCCGCACGGTGGTGGTCAGCTCCTCCATGCTCGATGCGGTTTGCTCCAGCGAGGCCGCCTGCTGTTCGGTGCGCGCCGACAGGTCGGTATTGCCCGCGGCGATCTGGCGTGCCGCCACGCCCACGGATTCGGTCGAATGACGCACTTCGTGCAGCGCCCCGGCCACGCGTTCGAGCAAGCGGTTGAAGGCGGCCGCGGTGCGGCCGATCTCATCCATGCGCCCGACCGGCGCGCGGCGCGCGAGATCAAGGGAGTCGCTGACGTATTCCAGGGTCTGCTCGATCTCGGCCATGCTGCCATGGATGCGCCGGTAAAGCGTCACCGCCAGGAAACCGGTGCCCAGCACGGCTACCGCGATCAGGACGGAGAACACCATCACTGCAGTGTGGTACTGCTCGCGATTGCTCAGGACGGCGTGCTCGCCCAGTTCCGCGTTGTAGGCGACGTGATCGTCGATCGTCTTGCGCAGTGCGGTCGACGCTTCATGCAGCTCGCCACTCACGAGCATGGCCTGCGCGGCCGCGTAATCGTTGGCTCGCGATTTCTCCAGCAAGGCGGCGCGGCTGTCGCGGTAGCGCTTGAGGGCGGCCCGGTCGGCCTCGAGCATCTTGCGATCGGTCTCGTCGGAGATATCCTCGCGTTCGTATCTGGCGGCGGTAGTGTCGAAATGCTGGTCCGCACTGGCCAGCGACTGTTCAGCTTCGGTCTTGCCCTTGAGGTCGTCGGTCATGGTGTGCCGGTAAAGCGCGATGCGCATGGCGTTGACGTCGTCCTTGAGGCTGAAAAGGATGCGCACGCTGCCCAGCGTATTGTCGTTGAAGTACTCGAAGCGCTGTTCCGACTGGCTGAGTTGCCAGATTCCACCAAGGCCCACCCCGAGCAAGGCGAATAGGGCAAGAGATAAGGAAAGTAGCAGGCGTTGGCTGATGTTCATGTCGGGATGTCGGCGCCCGCCGCGGCAAGGCGCTCCGCTTGATATTTAAAGGTGGCCATCGAGCACTTATGTATTGAATGTATGCCCTTTGTATCAACGGTTTACGGCATCACTGGCCTTGGCTGTAGCGAGGCGGGGAATTAATCCGGGTGGCATGTTGCGAGGCCAGGTGCGCACGGACGAATCGCGCCATGCGCCGGCATGGCGGCGTGCGGCCGTGTTAGCTGCCTGGGCGCCTCTGGACGTTCACGAGCGGCGATGCACCGGCTTCACGCCGGCCATGCGCGCGCCACCACGCCCGCCAGCGCGGCGTCGCCGCCCTCCAGCGTGCCGAACACGCGGCCATGCTGGCGTCCCAGCCGGCTGGCCACGAAGCGCTCGGCATCGTCGGTGTCGGCATGGGCGAGCATCAGCGCCGCTTGCGCGGTCAGCACCAGGCCCTGGGCAAAGCGCCGCGCGCCGGCTTCGAGGTGTTCCGGCGCGTCGCGCAGCATCGCCTGCAGCGAGGCGAGTTCGGCGCGCACCGCCGGATGGCCGCCGGCGCGCCGTCCCAGGTCCTGCAATAGCCGCCCCGCGTCCTCGGGATTGCGCTGGAGCGCGCGCAGCACGTCCAGGCACATGATGTTGCCGGAGCCCTCCCAGATCGAGTTGACCGGCGCCTCGCGGTACAGCCGGGCCATCGGGCCTT
>Ga0255338_1003811_pt1 | contig 17146 bp, 18 predicted proteins | sample MeOH1_35cm_T4_19_FD_203715 | JGI IMG/M metagenome (GOLD analysis project Ga0255338, IMG submission 203715) | Sandy soil microbial communities from University of British Columbia, Vancouver, Canada - MeOH1_35cm_T4_195 | ecosystem: Engineered > Artificial ecosystem > Sand microcosm > Unclassified ...
CATCCTGAGCCCCATGGGCGCCCAGGACGCCATCGAGTTCCTGCTCGACAAGCTGCGCAGCTCGAAGAACAACGACGAGTTCTTCCAGTCGATGAACACGTAAGGTCCGCGAACCTCCCCCATCGCGGCAGCGTATGGGGGAGGGGACCACGAAGTGCGGAGGGAGCGCGGGGGCCGTGCGCTGGCTCTCCGTTGCGCATCGACGCCCCTTCACGACTTCGCCGGGTAGGTGCGAGGCGCCTGCGACCCTCCAGCACACCGCTCGCTTTCCGCTGGCATGTCGCGCGGCCACACCCCACATCCCACCCATGCAAACGTTTCGCGCCTACCTCAACGGCCCCGCCGGCACGCTCGTCTGGGCCGCGTGGATCGAGGCCGACGATCTGGACGCGGCGCAAACCCGGGCCGCGGGCCTGTGCGGCCAGGGCGTTCCGGCCGTCGAACTCTGGACCCCGTCAGCCACGGCGACCGCCGGCGACTTCGAAGCGGTCTGAGAATTTCTGCCGACGTCGGGGCCGCTCGACCGGCGCCGGCGCCGAGCGGAGTCGTGGATTTCCCAACCCCGTCTTGCCTCCCATGATTGGGAGGCTTTCTCATATCGAGGAAGTGCGAAACGACATGTTTTGCCGCCTCCAAAACTTCAATGAATTCAATGGCCCGGGAAGAAAATTGGCCGTGTCGCGAATTTAGCGGCGACGACCGTGTGGTAGGCCGTCTCCCTGCGCGAGAGGGCGCCAGCCTGTGGCTGTTCTCTCCGTAAAACCGCACCCTCGGTAGAGCCCCGGCCATACCGGTATTACGAGCTTGGCTGTTTCACGTGAAACAGTGAGTCAGGGGTCCGCGCGCTTCGCCCGCTGGTCGCGGCCGGCCTGGTGAAGGATCAGGTCGGAGGCCCGGCCATCCGGTCCGATCACGAAGGTCAGCTGCGCGTCGACGATCCGCCAGAAGAACCGCGTCGGACTTTCCGCGAACACCTCGGCCACCGGCTGGCCGGTGAGCTGGGCGAACAGGTGGCCGCCCTCCTGGGTGATGGTCATGGCCCCCATCGGCCCGAAAGTGTAACGGCCCACCAGCCCGGCCAGTTGCTCCGACGGCAGGGTCACCGCGACGCGGACCGGCGGCGGCGGGCCCAGTTTCGCCAGCGGCCGGCCGGCCAGCAGATGGGAGCCGATGTCGTCCCCGCCGACCTCATTGGCCAGGTTGGCCAGCACCACGACGCCGACGCGGGTCTTCGGATCGAACCCGATGAAGCTGCGATATCCGCCCGTGCCACCGTTGTGCCAGACCACCTCGCGGCCGCCCGCCTTGATCACATGCCAGCCCAAGGCGATCGCCATCGGCCCGCCCGCCGGCCGGCGTGGCACGAGCTGCGCATCCATGGCCGACCTGAGGGGCGTCGCCGTGAGGCCCATCTCCGCGGCCAGGAACGTCAGCATGTCGTTGGCGGTCGACCGCAGGGCGCCGGCCCCGGCCAAGGTCGGCAGGTCCCAGTTAGGTGTCGGCTGCCCGGAGGCGTCATGGCCCTGCGCCATACGCGTGCGCTGGGCCGGGCTCAGGGTGATGACCGTGTCTTTCAGGCCCAGAGGCCTGGTGATCCGGGTCGCCACCAGCGCCTCGTAGCTCTGGCCCGCTCGCCGCGACAGCGCATGGCCGAGCAGGCCGGCGCCCAGGTTGGAATATTCGTACCGGCTCCCGATGTCCCGGATGAGCGCGTACTCACCCAGGAACGTGTGGAGCTGGTCGACCGTGTAGTCGGCATAGGGGTTCAGCGCGTCCTTCGGGGCGAAGTTCGTCGGCAGGCCGGGCAGGGCGGAGGTGTGGGTCGCCAGGTCGATCAGGGTGATCGCCTTTCCGCCGCGCTCGGGCACGCGGACCTCCGGCGGCAGCAGCGCGGCGACCGGCTCGTCGAGGGCCGCCTCACCCCGGGCGACCATGTCGCTCAGCAGCAGGGCGGTGAACACCTTGGTGATGGAGCCGATCTCGAAGACAGTGTCGCCGTCCAGGGCCCGAGCGTCCCCCTTGGCCCGGACGCCATGGCTGACGACTCGCCGGCCGGCCGCATCGACCACGCCTACGACCAGACCGACGCCTTGGCGCTGGACATCGATCCGCTCGGCCAGGATCCGATGGATCGCCGCATCATCCGGAACCGCCCAGTTGGGCTGCGCCGCCCCCAGCCTGGCGAACAAGGCGCCCAGGAACCCCAGCCCCACTGACCGCCTCACGATACCCTCGCTCATCACATCCCTCGTCCACCCGGAGAGATAGTCACGCTGGACGGCATTTTCTTACGGCAGCCAGTGTTTCACGTGGAACACCAGTTCCTCCCCCATCGGGGAGGGGGACCGCGAAGCGGTGGAGGGGGTCCACCACCACGTTCTGAGCGGACCGCCTCCGTCGGCATACGCCGACAGCTCCCCCGCCAGGGAGCGCAATGGGATCTAAGGAATCAACAAACTCGCCCCGACCGTGGCGCGGCTCTCCAGGGCCTCGTGGGCTTTCCGCGCGTCGGCGAGCGCAAACGTCTGGCCGATCTCGATCTTCACCTTGCCGGACTGGATCACGTCGAACACCGCAGACGCGGAAGCGTCCAGCTCCTCGGTGGTGACGATGTAGTCGAACAGGGTAGGGCGGGTCAGGTACAGCGAGCCGGCCTGCGCGAGCCGCCCGGGCGCGAACGGCGCCGCCGGTCCCGACGCATTGCCGAAGCTGACGAACAGGCCGCGCCGGGCCAGGCTTCCCAGGGTGCCTTCGAAAGTGTCCTTGCCCACCGAGTCGTAGGCCACCGGCACACCCTTGCCGCCGGTGATCCGCCGGACCTCGGCGGCCACGTCCTGCTCGCGGTAGAGGATCACGTGGTCGGCGCCCAGTTCCCGGGCCTTGGCGGCCTTGGCCTCGGAGCCCACGGTGGCGATCACCTCGGCGCCCAGGGCTTTCAGCCACTGGGTCATGATCTGGCCGACGCCGCCCACCGCGGCGTGCACCAGCACGGTCTCGCCCGCCTTCACCGGATAGGTCCGGCGGGTGAAGGCCTCCGTGGTCATGCCCTTCAGCAGCACCGCGGCCGCGACCCGTGTCTCTATGCCGTCGGGGATCTTCACCACCCGGTCGGCCGCGACCACATTGGCCTCGGCGTAGGCGCCGAATCCGCCGGAATAGGCCACCCGATCGCCCAGCTTGTGGCGGGTCACGCCGTCGCCCACCGCGTCCACCACCCCCGCCGCCTCGCCGCCCGGGATGCAGGGCAGTTTCACGGGATAGAGGCCGGTGCGGTGGTAGGTGTCGATGAAATTGATGCCGATCGCCTCGTGCCGGATCCGCACCTGGCCCGGCTTGGGCTCCGGAGTGTCGACCTCGACCAGCTCCAGGACTTCGGGTCCGCCGGTCTTCTCGAATTGAACCGCGCGCATCAGCCGATGGTCCTCTCGAAGAACTGCTGCGTCCGGCCATTGGCCAGCTTCGCGTCGTGCTGGTGATAGTGCTCGCCGCCGACCCGGGCGAAGGCGTGGTCGCGACCCGCATAGGTGTGGATCTCGACCTGCGGGTGGTCCTTCAGGGCCTGCAGGATGATGGCCTGAGCCTCCTTGGGCACGAACTGATCTTCCTCGGCGATATGCATCAGGAGCGGCCGGGTCAGCTTCTCGGCCTCGCCCACCAGGCTCTCCAGCCCGACGCCATAGTAGGAGACCGCCGCGTCCACGTCGGTGCGGGTGGCCGTCAGGAAGGCCAGCTTGCCGCCCAGGCAGTAGCCGACGGCGCCGACCTTGCCGCTGCATTGGGCGTCAGTGCGGATGGCGCCGATGGTCGCCTTGATATCCTTCACGCCCTGGTCGACGTCGAAGGCGTTGAACAGCTCGAACGCCTTCTTCCACTCGGCTTCCGACTTGTCGGTGATGTCGATGCCGGGCTCGATCCGCCAGAACAGGTCGGGACAGATGGCCAGGTAGCCCTCGCTGGCGAGGCCGTCGGTGATGTCGCGCATCACCTCGTTCACGCCGAAGATCTCCTGGATCACGACCACGGCCGGCGCCTTGTCCGCCTTGGGCCGGGCCACATAGGCCGAAAACTCGCCGTCCGGCGTCGAAATGCTGATGCGTTCGCCCATGTCCCGTCCTCGTTCGTTTACTGCTTGGCCGGGGTACTAGCGCGAAACCTCGGCTCAAGCCCATATGGGCGCCTAGGATAGAGAGGGCCAGACGTCATGAAGATGACCATCGAGGTGGACTGCACCCCGGAGGAGGCCCGGCGGTTCATGGGCCTGCCGGACGTGAGCGGACTGAACGACCACCTGGTGAGCGAGATGAGCAAGCGGATCGACGCTAACATCAACATGCTCAACCCGGAGGACTTCATGAAGAACTGGATGAGCTTCGGGACCGGGGCCCAGGAGCAGTTCCGCAAGTTCATGGAAGTCGCGACCACCAAGAAATGACCGACACCATCTACGCGCCGGCGACGGCCGCGGGCCGTGCGGCCGTCGCGGTGGTGAGGGTGTCTGGACCCCGGACGAAAGAGGCGGTGAGGGCGCTGGCCGGCCGTGTTTCACGTGCGCGCCACGCCAGCCTGAAGACGTTGCGCGGCGCCGACGACGAGCCCATCGACCAGGCCTTGGTGCTCTGGTTCGAGGGGCCGGAGAGCTACACCGGCGAAGACGCCGCCGAGTTTCATGTGCATGGCGGGACCGCGGTAGTGGCCGCCCTGATCGCGGCGCTGCACGGGCTGGGACTGCGCCTGGCTGAACCCGGCGAATTCACCCGTCGGGCTTTCGAGAACGGCAAGCTGGACCTGGCTCAGGCCGAGGGCGTCGCCGATCTGGTCGACGCCGAGACCGAGGCCCAGCGCCGGCAGGCGCTGGAGCAGCTGGGCGGCAAGCTGTCGGATGTCCAGGCCCGCTGGACCGACGCCCTGCTCGAGGCCCTGGCCATGCTGGAGGCCGCCGTCGATTTCCCCGACGAGGAGGTGCCCCAGGACGTGGCCGCCCGCGCCCGTCCGGCGCTGGAGCGCCTGGTGGCCGAGCTGGAGATGGCGGCCGCGGACGCCGAGCGAGGTGAGCGGATCCGCGAGGGCTACCGCATCGCCCTGATCGGCGCGCCCAACGCCGGCAAGAGCACGCTGCTGAACGCGCTCGCCGGCCGCGACGCCGCCATCGTCACGGCGACGCCCGGCACCACGCGCGACATCATCGAGGTCCCGATGGTCCTGGCCGGGTACAAGGCGCTGCTCGCCGACACCGCCGGCCTGCGCGAAACCGGCGACGAGATCGAAGCCGAGGGCGTCCGCCGCGCCCGCGCCTGGGCCGCCGCCGCGGATCTTCGCCTGTGGCTGGTGGATGGCTCCGGCGCCGAGACCGGCGCCGTGCCCATGGAGCTGCGGCCGGGCGACCTTTGCCTGATCACCAAGCGCGACCTGCCCAACGGCGCCGCGGGCGCCTGGGCGGCCGGGCAGGCGAAGCGGCTTCATCTTGCGATCGCCGAGATCACCGCCAAGGGGCCCAGCGACCTGGCCTGGGTGCGAACGACCCTGGAGGAGCGGATCGTCGAGGCCCTGGAGGGCGCCGAGCCCCCCGCCGCCACGCGCCTGCGCCACCAGGAACTGCTCAGCGAGGCCGCCGACCGCCTCCGCCACGCCCTCAGCCAGGACGAACACCTGGAACTCGCCGCCGAAGACGTCCGCCTTGCCGCGAGAGCCCTGGACCGCATCACCGGCCGCATCGACCCCGAGGACGTCCTGGGCCGCATCTTCTCGACGTTCTGCATCGGCAAGTAAGCCACCCCAAATTCCTCCCCCGATGGAGAGGGTCCTCGCGGATGTGTCGTTGTTTCACGTGAAACGCCGCGGGCTTTCCCCTATATGCAGCCCGCATGATGTGGGACGTGATCGTCATCGGGGGAGGGCACGCCGGCTGTGAAGCCGCGGCCGCGTCGGCGCGCTTCGGCGCCCGCACCCTGCTGCTCACCCACAAGCTCGAGACCATCGGCGAGATGAGCTGCAACCCGGCCATCGGCGGCCTGGGCAAGGGTCACCTGGTCCGCGAGATCGACGCCCTCGACGGCCTCATGGGGCGCCTGGCCGACGTGTCCGGCATCCAGTTCCGGATGCTCAACCGCTCCAAGGGCGCCGCCGTCCGCGGCCCCCGCAGCCAGATCGACCGCCGCCTCTATCGCGAGGCCATGCAGGCCGAACTGGCCGCCACCCCCAACCTGACCCTCGTCGCCGAGGCGGTTGAAGACCTGATCTGCGACGATCACCAAGTGCTGGGCGTCGTCGGCGCCACCGGGACCGAGTACCGCGCCGCCCGCGTCGTGCTCACCACCGGCACCTTCCTGAAGGGCATGATCCATCAGGGCGACCTGCGCATCCCCGCCGGCCGCGTCGGCGACGCTCCGGCCATCGGCCTCTCCGACCGCCTCTACGCCACCGGCCTCCAGATGGGCCGCCTCAAGACCGGCACCCCCGCCCGCCTCGACGGCTCGACCATCGCCTGGGACCGGCTGGAGATGCAGGATGCGGACGCCCAGCCGATCCCGTTCTCGTTCCTGACCGATGAGATCACGATCCCGCAGATCCAGTGCGGCATCACCTTCACGACCGAAGAGACCCACCGCATCATCGCTCAGCGCCTGACGGAGAGCGCGGTCTACGGCGGCCGGGTGTCCGGCCGCGGCCCACGCTACTGCCCGTCCATCGAGGACAAGGTCGTCCGCTTCCGCGACAAGACCAGCCACCAGATCTTCCTGGAGCCCGAGGGCCTCGACGACACCACCGTCTATCCGAACGGGATCTCCACCTCGGTCTCCGCCGACACCCAGGACCTGTTCCTGCGCACCATCCCCGGTCTGGAGCAGGTGGTGGTGAAGCGGCACGGCTACGCGATCGAATACGACTACGTCGACCCGCGCGAACTGTACCCGACGCTGGAGGTCAAGCGCCTGGCGGGCCTCTACCTGGCCGGCCAGATCAACGGCACCACGGGCTATGAGGAGGCGGGGGCCCAAGGGCTGGTCGCCGGCCTCAACGCCGCCCGCGCGGCCTCCGGCGCCGGCCCGGCCCAGTTCGCCCGAGACGAGGCCTACATCGGCGTCCTGATCGACGACCTGGTGACCCGGGGCGTCACCGAGCCCTACCGGATGTTCACCAGTCGCGCCGAGTTCCGCCTGACGTTGCGGGCCGACAACGCCGACCAGCGCCTGACGGCCAAGGGCGCGGGCCTGGGTGTGGTGGGGTCCCGCCGCGCCGAAGCTTACGGCGCCAAGGCCGCCGCGCTCGCCGAGGCGCGGGCCATGGCCCACGACCTGACCCTCACCCCCGCCGCGGCCGCCAAGGCCGGCCTGCCGGTCAAGGCCGACGGCCAGCGCCGCGACGTGGTCGAACTGCTGGCCTATCCGACCATCGGCTTCGAGGACCTGGCGCGCATCTGGCCGCAGATCGGCGCCTGGAGCCCGGCCGTGCGCGAGCAGATCGAGATCGACGCCTCCTACGCCGGCTACCTCGACCGCCAGGCCGCAGACGCCGAGGCCTTCCGCCGCGACGAGAACCTGCGCCTGCCGGGCGAGCTGGACTATGCCGCCATCGGCGGGCTCTCCAACGAAGTGCGTGAGAAACTGGCCACGGTGCGCCCGCTGACCCTCGGCCAGGCCGCCCGCATCGAGGGCGTGACCCCCGGCGCGCTCACGGCCCTGCTGGCCCACGTCCGCCGGCGCGCGGCCTGACGTGGCGGTCGCCGACGCCCAGAGCTTCGCCAAGGCCGCCAAGGCTACGCCGGAGCAGATGGCCGACCTGTCGCGTTTCCTTGAGATGCTGACGGCCGGCAACGAGGTGATGAACCTGGTCGGTCCCGCGAGCCTCCCGGACTTCTGGAACCGCCACGCCTGGGATAGCGCCCAGCTCTTTCGCCTGGCCCCCCACGCCGTCACCTGGGCCGACCTCGGCGCCGGCGCCGGCTTCCCGGGCCTCGTGCTGGCCATCCTGGGCAAGAACCGCGAAGGGTTTCACGTGCACCTCGTGGAGAGTATGGCCAAGCGCTGCCGCTTCCTCGCCCAGGTGGTCGAGGCGCTGGACCTGCCGGCTACCGTGCACAACGAAAGGGCGGAAAACCTCGCGCTTCATGTGGACATCGTCACCGCGCGCGCTTGCGCCCCTCTTCACCGCCTGTTGGGGTATGCTCGGCCATACCTGATGGACGGCGCGCAGGGTTTGTTCCTTAAGGGTCAAGATGTGGTAGCGGACATGTCCGAGGCCGCTAGATATTGGGAATACGAGGCGGATGTCGTACCGTCGCTCAGTGACGAGCGCGGCCGGATCGTGCGTGTGAGGAGGTTAGGTCGTGCCCGCAAGGTCTGACCGGGGACTACGCGTACTGGTCGTCGCCAACCAAAAGGGCGGCGTCGGCAAGACCACGACCGCCATCAACCTCGGCACGGCCCTGGCCGCGGTCGGAGAAAAGGTGCTGCTGGTGGATTCCGATCCCCAGGGCAACGCCTCCACCGGCCTGGGCATCGGCCGCGCGTTGCGCAAGAAGACCCTCTACGACGTCCTGATGGGCGACGAGCCGCTGCTGGGCGCGGTGGTGAAGACCTCGGTCCCCGGCCTGGACCTGATCCCCTCCGACCCCGACCTGTCCGGCGTCGAGCTGGAGCTGGGCCAGCAGGCCCGGCGCTCGTTCAAGCTGCGCGACGCCATCGCCCCGGCGCGGGCGGCGGGCGCCTACACCTATGTCCTGATCGACTGTCCGCCGTCGCTGAACTTGCTGACCGTCAACGCCATGGCCGCGGCTGACGCGGTGCTGGTGCCGCTGCAATGCGAGTTCTTCGCCCTGGAAGGACTTACCCAGCTCATGCGGACCATCGATCTGGTGCGCGGCAGCCTGAATCCGTCGCTGGAGCTGCAGGGCGTGGTGCTAACCATGTACGACCGGCGCAACTCACTGTCGGAACAGGTGGCCAGCGACGTCCGCAGTCACTTCGGCGAGGCGGTCTACCAGACGGTGATCCCGCGGAACGTGCGAGTGTCCGAGGCTCCGTCCTTCGGCAAGCCGGTGCTGGTCTACGATCTGAAATGCACGGGCAGCCAAGCCTACCTGAAGCTGGCGCGTGAAGTGGTGCTGCGCGAGCGCAAGCGGCGCGCCGAACAACTGGAACTGAGCTGATGGCGGAAAACCGCAGGGGATTGGGGCGCGGGCTGTCCGCGCTGCTGGGCGAGTCGGAGGAGATCGCGCACGCCGCCGATCCGGCGTCAGGCGTCCGCGACATCCCGATCGAGCTGATCCACCGCAATGCGGAGCAGCCGCGGCAGCACTTCGACGAGGCCGAGCTGGCCGAACTGGAAGCCTCGGTCCGCGACAAGGGCGTGCTGCAGCCGATCCTGGTGCGGCCCTCGCGGCGCGAAGGCCAGTATGAGATCGTCGCCGGCGAGCGCCGCTGGCGTGCGGCGCAGCGGGCGGGCCTCACCGCGATCCCGGCCCTGGTGCGCGTCCTGGGCGACCTGGAAGCCTTCGAGATCGCGATCATCGAAAACATCCAGCGGGCCGACCTCAACCCGATCGAAGAGGCGCGCGCCTATTCGGCCCTGATGGGCGGCCTGCAGGTCACCCAGGAGGAGGCGGCCAAGCGCCTGGGCAAGTCGCGCAGCCATGTGGCCAACACGCTTCGCCTCATGCAACTGCCCCCCAGCGTCCAGGAGCATTTGGTGGCCAAGCGGCTCACCGCCGGGCACGCACGTGCCCTGCTCACCGCCGACAACGCCGAGGAGTTGGCCGACCGGATCGTGGCCCAGGGCCTTTCGGTCCGTGACACCGAGGCCCTGACCCGTGACAGGGGCGACGCCCCGAAGAAGGCTTCCGGCCCGCGCAAGGCGGCCAAGGACGCCGACACGGCCTCTCTGGAAGTCGACCTCGAAGACGCCCTGGGCATGAGCGTCGATGTCGCCGACCGCGGCGGCGCTGGCGCGGTGACGATCAAATACGCCAGCCTCGAACAGCTGGACGAGATCTGCCGCCGGCTGATGCGGCGCTAGCCCGAAACCTACGCACCTCTTGCGCCCGCTCTTTGCCCATGATTGTGTAACCCAATGGTTACGCAAGAAGCGGGAGACGCTGTGTTCGGCGCGATCGCCGACCCCACCCGGCGGGCGATCCTGGACTTGTTGCGCGGGCAGGAGCTGCGGGCCGGGGAGCTGGCGACCCACTTTCCGGTCAGCCGCCCGGCGATCGCCAAGCACGTGGGCGTGCTCAAGCGCGCGGGACTGCTGCGTGAGCGGCGGGACGCCCAGGCGCGCCTCTACAGCCTGGACCCGGCGGCGCTGGCCAACGTTGATCGGTGGCTAGCCCCGTACCGCCTCTTTTGGGCGGCGCGGCTTTCGGACCTGAAGCGAACCGTCGAGGAGGATCTTCGTGGCTGAGCTCAAGCACGTCTTCACCTGGCAGCTGCAAGCGGCGCCCGAGCGCGTGTTCGCGGCGCTGACCCAGCCGGCGGACCTGATAGCCTGGTTCGCCGACGAAGTCGCGGTGGAGCCCAAGCCCGGCGGCGCCTTTCGGTTCTGGGGACGGCACGTCTACGGCGCGCCAAAGAGCGGCGGCCAGCGTCTGACCCGGTTCGAACCCGGCAAGGCCCTGGCCTTCACCTGGGAACTGCACGGCAAAGCCAGCGAGGTGACGCTGGCGGTTTCACCCGGAGATCCGGAGACGAATGCCGGCGGGACGACGCTGGTGGGTTCGCATGTGTTCCCTGAGGGTCCCGCCATCGGCCGGTCGCGGGAGATGGTCGACGACCTCTGGCGGATCCACAACGGCAACCTCGCGGCGCACTTGAAGGGCGGCGAGGGCCTGATGCGACCCGACTTCGCCGATCCGAAACCCGAGGTCCGTGTCTCGACGGTGATCGACGCGCCGGTGGACAAGGTCTTCCAGGCCTTCATCGACCCCGAGCTCCTGAAGCGCTGGAGCGGCGCGCCGGCGCCGGTCGTCGAGCCGAGGGTTGGCGGGCGCTACGAGTACGGCTGGTCCTACGAGGTCGACGGCCGGCAGGTGACCAGCGGTCCAACCCACATCATCGAGTACGTCGAAAACGAGAGACTGGTCACCGACTGGCCCGACTGGCGGGGCGATCCTGGGGTTCCGGTGCAGCGGATCACCTGGCTGTTCGACGACCTGGGCGACAAAACGCGGGTCACGGTGGTCCACGACGGCTTTGTCCGAGCCGTGGACATAAGCGACTACCCGTTTGGTTGGGCCGGGTTCGGCGCCATGCTGCGCGCGATCTTCGAGCCGGCGGAAACCTAGCGCTTCTTCGCCCGCACGGCGGCGACCACCTCGTTCACCGCGGCGACGACCGCCTCCGGCTTCTCCCACTGGATGTTGTGACCCGAGGCGACCATGCGGTTCTCGCCGCGGGTGGAGACCGCCGCGGCCTCGTCGTGCATCGCCTTCCAGACCTGGCCCATGGCCGCCTGCTCCTCGACCGGCGTGGGCGGGCCCTTGCCTGTGCCCTCGGCGGTGAGCACGATCCACGGCAGGTCGCCCAGATTGCGCCGGGTCTTGTCGATGTCGGCGGAGGAGGTGGTGGCCATGCTGTCCACCTCCGACGCCTGCATCCTGTAGCGCCAGCCTTCGCCTTGGCGCTGGAGCGTGAGCGCGCGGACGTCCTCGGGCAAGGTCGCGGCGGGGGCGGGGAAGCAGGCCTTGAACGCAGGATCGGCGGGCGTGAGCGCGCCGGCCACCACCTTGTCCGCGCAGCCGCGCATCATCCCCATCATCTTCTCGTTCATCGCCGACCCCTTGGGTGCGACTTCGGCGAAGCGCCTGGCCTGGTGGGGGTTGGACGGGTCGACCAGCACGGCGCCGGCCACTTCCCTTGGATAGAGCGAGGCGTAGAGGCGGACGTGCAGCCCGGCCAGGGAGTGGCCGACCAGGACGTAGGGACCACGGATCTTCGCGGCCTTCAGCACCGCACGCTCGTCGGCGACCACGGCCCGGGCGTCGCGGGGCAGGGGTCCTTCTTCGCTGAAGCCCATACCGGGGCGATCGAAGGCGCAGACGCGGGTGGTCTCGGCGAGAGCAGGCTGCACCTTCGCCCAGGCGCTCATCCCCGACCCCCAGCCGGCGTCCAGCACCACAGTCGGCGCGCCGGAGCCCAGGCAGAAGAGGTTGATCTGCCGTCCGTCGGGCAGCGCCACGAGCTGGGCGGGCTTCGCGTAGGTCGATGGCGAGAGCGGTTCTGCCGCCTGCGCGGCAGTGGAGAGCAGCGTCGCGAGGATGAGGGCGGTTCTGAACACGTGACCCCGGCTATCAACAGGCTTGGCTTTCGACACCTAATCCAGCGGCCGCACCCAGATGTTGCGGAAGCTGACCGGGCCGCCGCCGGTGTGAGCCTGCAGCTTGATGGGCGAGGGGCCGTGGGCGGCGTAGACCGGCTTGCCGATGTAGCGGGTGGGTCCCGCCAGGACGAAGTCGTTCTGCACCAGCACGCCGTTGTGGAAGGCGGTGACCTTGGCGGGGGTCTTCATCGCGCCGTCGGGGCCGAAGGTGGGCGCGGTCCAGACCACGTCGTAGACCTGCCACTCGCCGGGCGGGCGCATGGCGTTCGCGAGCGGGGGCGCCTGCTTGTAGATGCTGCCGGCCTGGCCGTTCACGTAGGTCGAATTCTCGTAAGAATCGAGGATCTGCAGCTCGTAGCCCCCGTCGCCCGGCCCGACGCCGGCCAGGAAAACTCCGCTGTTGCCGCGCTGCTGCCCCGAGCCCGTCACGCCCACCGGGACCTTCCACTCGATGTGGAGCTGGTAGCTGCCGAAGGTGCGCTTGGTCTCGATATTGCCGGCCGCCAGCTTCACGACCAGGGCCCCATCCTCGACCGGCCAGCCGATCGGGCCCTTGTCCTTCACCGAGACCCACTGGCTGGCGTCCTTGCCGTCGAACAGCACGATGGCGTCGGACGGAGGTCCGCCCGGCTGCGCCGCCGGCGTCACCACCCGGGGGATCGGACCCGCCTGTTCGGTCTCCTCCGGCTTCTGCGCGCAGGCCGGGCCCGCGAGGGCGAGCAGGGCCAGTGCGGCCGCGATACGTAAGCCCAGCATTCGCCTAACCCTCCGCCATCTTCAGGATCGTCGTCCATTCCTCGGGCCGCACGGGCGAAACCGACAGACGACCCTGGCGGATCATCTCCAGCGCCGCGAGCGCAGGCGTCGCCTTCATCTCCTGCAGCGTGACCGGCCGTTTCAACTCGCGCACGGGCGTCAGCTCGACGGCCACGAACCGCCCGGTCGGGTCGGTCTCGTCGGGGAACGCCTCCTTGGCCACCTTGGCGATCCCCACCACGGCCAGGCCCTCCTGCGAGTGATAGTAGAGCACCTCGTCGCCCGCCTTCATCGCCTTCAGGTGCAGGGCCGCGGCGTTATTGCGCACGCCGTCCCAGACGGTCTTCCCGTCGCGCTGCAGGTCGGCGAAGGCGTACTTCGCGGGCTCGGACTTCACGAGCCAATAGGATCCCATCGGTGGCGTCCCTCGCTGTTTGCGGCGCCGACCATGCCATGCTCGCCGAGGAATGCCACAGCCGGGTTCCGCCAACTGGCCGTTGACGGCGCGGGCGGCGCGCGGGCCTTCTCCCGGCCATGACGACAACCCACCAGGACGCCCTGCAGCGCGCCGTCCACCACGCCTTCGCCTACCTCGATGGCCTCGACCGCCGGCCGGTCGCCACGACCGCGACGCTGGGGGAACTGCGCGCGGCCCTGGCGCGGCCGTTGCCGCGAGCAGGAACGCCCGCTGCCCAGGTGATCGACGAACTCGCCGCTGACGCCACGCCCGGGATTCTGGGCTCCCAAACGGGCCGCTTCTTCGCGTGGGTGATCGGCGGGGGCACCCCCGCCGCCATGGCCGCCGACTGGCTGACCACCATCTGGGACCAGAACGCCGGCATCCACGCTTGCTCACCGGCTGCCTCGGTGGTGGAGGAGATCGCCGCGGGCTGGTTGAAGACCGTGTTCGACCTGCCGACCGAGGCCGGTGTCGGCTTCGTCACCGGGACCCAGATGGCCCACACCACCTGCCTGGCCGCCGCCCGCCACGCCGTGCTGCGCGACCGCGGCTGGGACGTGGAACGTCAGGGGCTGGCCGGGGCGCCGCCCATCCGCATCCTGGCCAACGCCGAGCGGCACGGATCGGTGGACCGAGCCGTGCGGTTGCTGGGGCTGGGCTCGGACAACATCGTGCCGCTGGATCTGGACGAGGCGGGGGTCGTGCGCCCCGGGGTGTTGGCCGCGGCCCTGGCGAGCGGCGACGCGCCGACCATCGTGGCGCTGCAGGCCGGCGACCTGAACCGGGCCGCGTTCGACCCCTTCGAGGCGCTGGCGCCGATCGCGCGAGTGGCGGGGGCGTGGACCCACGTGGACGGCGCCTTCGGCCTGTGGGCCAAGGCCAGTCCGACCCACCGCCACTTGGTCCGAGGCCTGGAGCTCTGCGACTCCTGGACCACCGACGCGCACAAGTACCTGAACGTCCCCTACGATTCCGGCCTGGCCTTCGTCCGCGACGCCGCCGCGCACCGGGCGGGGATGACGCTTTCGACCAGCTACCTGCCGGCCAGCGACGCGGCCCGCGACCAGATCGACTGGAACCCCGAATTCTCTCGGCGCGCCCGGGGCTTCGCCATCTACGCCGCCCTGCGCGAACTGGGGACGGAGGGGCTGGCGGCGCTGGTGGACCGCACCTGCCGCCATGCGCGGGCGCTGGTGGAGGGGCTGGCGGAGCTGAACGGCGCAGAGCGCGTGGCCGGCCCAGGCCTGAACCAGGGGCTGGTGCGCTTCCGCGCGCCCGGCTCGGGCGCGACCGAAGCCGACCACGACCGGCGCACCGACGAGGTGATCGCTCTGGTCAACGACACCGGCGAGGCGTTCTTCGGCGGCGTGACCTGGCAGGGCCGTCGCTGCATGCGGGTCAGCGTCTGCAACTGGCGGACGACCGAGGCGGACATCGACCGCGCCCTCGCCGTCGTGGCCTCTATCGTCCAGCAGTAAACTACTTGACCAGGTCAACTATCTGACGCCCAATTGGGGCATGACCGAAACCGACACCGTGGCGGCCGTCCGCCGCTTCAACCGCTTCTACACCCGCACCATCGGCGTGCTGGAGCGTGGCTACCTCGGCACGCCCTACACCCTGGCCGAGGGCCGGGTGCTGTACGAGATCGCCACCGGCGACGGCGTCACCGCCAAGACGGTTGGCGAGATCACCGGTCTCGATGCCGGCTACCTCAGCCGGATCGTCGCGCGGTTCGAACGTGACGGCGTTGTGGTCCGCGAACGCTCCGCCACGGACGGCCGCAGCGCAGTCCTGCGTCTCACCCCGCATGGCGAGGGCGTCTTCGCCCCCTTCGACCGTCGCTCGGCGGAACTGGTCGAGGGCCTGATCGAGGACCTCTCCGGCCCGTCTCGCATGCGGCTGACCGGCGCCATGGCCGAGGTCGAGCAGCTGATGAGCGCTTCGTCGCCCGGCCCGATCATCCTGCGCGACCATCGGCCCGGCGACATGGGTTGGGTGGTGGAGCGTCACGCCGCGCTCTACGGCCGGGAGTACGGCTGGAACATCGAGGGTGTGACGGCGCGCATCGTCGCCGACTTCCTCGACAGCTTCGACTTCGAGCGCGAGCGCTGCTGGATCGCCGAACGCGACGGCGAGCGGCTGGGCTCGGTGTTCATGGTCAAGGAGAGCGAAGAGGTGGCGCGCCTGCGCCTGCTGTTGCTGGAGCCGGCGGCCCGCGGCGAGGGACTGGGCCGACGCCTGGTGGAAGCGTGCATCGCCTTCGCCCGGGAGAAGGGTTACCGCGAGATCGTGCTCTGGACCCATGAGGTGCTGACGGCCGCGCGCAGAATCTACGCCTCCGCCGGCTTCAGGCTCGAGAAGACCTGGACCCACGACGAGTTCGGCAAGCCCGAGGTGTCGGAGACGTGGCGGCTGGTGCTTTAGCCCACCCATCCCTGCTCATCACGGCCGGGCTTGACCCGGCCACCCATGAGCCTCTCCGGAAAAGTCGATTGGATCCCCGCGTCGAGCCCGGGGATGACGAGCAGATCTAAAGCGCGGCCAGCACCGCATCGCCCATCTGGACCGTGGACAGCGCGCCCCCCAGGTCGCGGGTGCGGGCGCCGTTCTCCAGGGCCTCTTCAACGGCGGCGAACAGGCGGTCCGCTTCGGCCGGGCGCCCAAGGGACCAGCGCAGGGCCATTTCGAACGACAATATCGCGGCCAGCGGATTGGCTACGCCCTGCCCGGCGATGTCGGGCGCGGAGCCGTGGATGGGCTCGTAGAGGCCAGGCGTCCCAGGCAGGCCCAGCGCCGCCGACGGCAGCATGCCCAGCGATCCCGTGAGCTGGGCGGCGGCGTCCGACAGAATGTCGCCGAACAGGTTGTCGGTGACCATGACGTCGAACTGCTTGGGGTTCTTGACGATCTGCATGGCGGCGTTGTCGGCCAGGATGTGCTCCAGCTCCACGTCGGCGTAGTCGCGCTGGTGCAGGGCGGTGACCACGCGGCGCCAGAGCAGGCCCGAATCCATCACGTTCGACTTCTCGGCCGAGTGGACCTTGTTGCGTCGGCCGCGGGCCAGCTCGAAAGCCACGCGGGCCACCCGCTCGATCTCCATGGTCGTATAGACTTGGGTGTCCACGGCGCGCTGACCGCCGCCCGGCAGGTCCTCGATGAACCGCGGCTCGCCGAAGTAGATGCCGCCGGTCAGCTCGCGGACGATCATGAAGTCCAGGCCCTCGACGATCTCGCGCTTCAGGCTGGAGGCGTCGGCCAGCGGCTGGAAGCAGAGCGCGGGGCGCAGGTTGGCGAATACGTTCATGCCGGCGCGCAGGGACAGCAGGCCGGCCTCGGGGCGCTTGTCGCGCGGCGCATCAACCCACTTCGGTCCGCCCACGGCGCCCATCAGCACCGCCTTGGCGGCCTTGGCGGCGGCCAGGGTCTCGTCGGTCAGCGGGACGCCGTGCTTGTCGTAGCTGATGCCGCCGAACAGCCGCTCTTCAAGCGTCAGGTCCGGCGTCAGCTTTTCGGCCACGCGGCGCACCTGGGCGGTCACTTCCGGCCCGATCCCGTCGCCGGGCAGGAGCAGCAGGTCGGTCATGGAAATCCCCGAAGGCTAGAGCGCGCGTTCCGCGG
>Ga0255338_1003812_pt1 | contig 17140 bp, 15 predicted proteins | sample MeOH1_35cm_T4_19_FD_203715 | JGI IMG/M metagenome (GOLD analysis project Ga0255338, IMG submission 203715) | Sandy soil microbial communities from University of British Columbia, Vancouver, Canada - MeOH1_35cm_T4_195 | ecosystem: Engineered > Artificial ecosystem > Sand microcosm > Unclassified ...
GAATTTTTCGGTCGCGATGGCATTGGCTTCCTGCGATAGTTTCATTTGCTGGTTCAGCAGGATGATGACGCCGACTCCTTCCGCCGCGATCGTCTCCATCGCCTTTCTGAGCAGGCCCTTGCGCTCGCCCGTCAAGGCGAGAGCATCGGCGAAAAGCCCCAGGGAATGCATGCGGACCAGTGTCGGCTTGGCAGGATCGACCTTGCCCTTGATGATGGCCATGGTTTCGGTATCGATCGACTTGTTGCGAAAGGTCACCGCCGTCCAGTCGCCGCCCCAGTCACTTTCGAACTTCGTCTCGGCGACCCGCTCGAAATTGTGATCATGCCGCCGGCGGTAGGCGATGAGATCCCGGATCGTGCCGATCTTGAGGCCGTGAAGCTCCGCGAAGCTGACGAGGTCGTCGAGTCGTGCCATCGAACCGTCGGCTTTCATAATCTCGCAGATCACGCCTGACGGATTGAGACCGGCCAGGCGCGCGACATCCACCGCTGCTTCGGTATGCCCGGCGCGCACCAGCACACCGCCGGGGTTAGCGATGAGCGGGAACACATGACCCGGCGTCACGATATGCTCGGGTCCCATGGACCCGTTGATCGCGACCGCGATCGTTCTGGCGCGGTCGCCTGCCGAGATGCCCGTGGACACACCGTCCCGCGCCTCGATTGAAACGGTGAAGGCGGTTTCGTGTCGCGTGCCGTTTGCCGGGCTCATCAACCGGAGGCCCAACTGATCGACGCGCGTCTTGGTCATGGCTAGGCAGATCAGCCCCTTGCCGTGGGTCGCCATGAAGTTGATGGCCATCGGCGTCGCCATCTGCGCCGGGATGACGAGATCGCCCTCATTCTCACGATCCTCATCGTCGACGAGGATGAACATGCGGCCGTTCTTTGCCTCGTCGATGATCTCCTCGATCGGGGACAGGAATGCGTGCCTGGGGGTGCGAAGAGGGACGATCATCGGTCGTATGGCTCCAGAAGATTGAAAGGGATCGCGCTCCGCGTCGTGCGCAGGAGATTCACTGTCACCACCCGGCGAGATCGGCCGCTTTGGCGAACAGACGCTCCGGCCTGCCTCCCCACGCGAAGTCGAACATCGCCCGTTTCAGCCAGATCTGGGAATCATATTCCCACGTAAAGCCAATGCCACCGAGAAGCTCGGTGCCCAGACGGGCGGTTTGCAAAAACAGTTCGGCGGAATGCGCCTTTGCCAGACAGGCGGCATGGCTGGAGCGCTCGACATAATTTTCGAAGGCATAGGCCGCGAACCAGTAGAGCCCTCTCGTCGGGATCACTTCGACGGCGAGATTGGCGAGTTGATGTTTATAGGCCTGGAACTGAGCCAGCTTGGCCCCGAACGCCTCGCGCACCAACGAATAGTCCCTGGTCATGTCGAGAATGCGGGAGGCTCCGCCAAAGGCGTCCGCAGAGAGCAGCACCAGCGCTGCATCGTGCATTCGCGCGGCGCCGGCCGGACCATTCTCCAGCAGTTCCGCCTCCGCGTCGGAAAATTCGACGGCGGCGAGGGGACGGGTCACGTCGATGCCGTCCATCGCTTCCGCCGTCACCGTCGGCGTTTCAACCTCCACCACAGCCAGCTGGCCGCCCGCGAGTCCGACGACGAATATGTCTGCGATCTGACCGGTGGGAACATTGATCTTGCGGCCGCTGATACGCGATCCATTCCGCGTGAGACTCCAATCGTCCGGCGCCCAGCCGTCATTTTGATCGGAAAGGGCGACCGAGGCGATCTTCTCGCCGCTCGCGAGCAGGGGAAGCCATTTTTCCCGCTGTTGCTCACTGCCGCCTTCGGCAATCGCGATCGTCGCCAGCACATGTCCCAGGAACGGCGTAGCCGCACCGGCATAGCCAAGCGCCTCGGCTACCAGCGCAAGCTCGATCATCGTCAGTCCGATGCCGCCAAATCGGTCGGACACGACGATGCCCGGCACCCCGAATTCGACCAGATCGCGCCATGACCCTTCATCCCACGATGTCTGACCGTCGACCACGGCCCTGAGGCGCTCGTGATAGCCGGCAGCCGAAACGATGCGCCTTACGGCGTCCTGCAGCTGATGCTGCTCTTCCGAGAGTTTGAAGTTCATTGGTCCATCCCAGAAGCTTCGCGTCCGCCGACGCCGGCATTGTCCCGGGGCAGGCCCAGAACGCGCTCACCCACGACATTGCGCTGAATATTTGACGAGCCGCCTGCGATGGCGATCTTCAGGCTGTGAAACGCATTATAGATCCACTTGGCGTTGCCTTTCAGGCCGTCCCTTCCTTCGCCGGGGCTCATGAGAAGGTAATCGTCCGCCAGCAGGTCGCGTGTCAGCCGCTCGACCAGATGGATCGTGTCCGTCAGATACAGTTTCTGGGTGAGCAGATAATCGCCTGAGGGCTCTCCGGCCGCTTCCATGGAAAGATCGCGATAAGTCGAATAGCGCATGGCATAGAGCCGGGCCTGGACGCGCGCGATCTCCCGGCGCAGATGCGGCTCTTCGATGGCGGGCTTTCCGTCGCGTATCGTCTCGCGGGCGAGCTTCACGATGCGGCGCAGGATGGTGTCCAGCCAGTTCACGCTGCGGAAGCCGGATCGCTCGTGCCGCAAGGTCGTGCGTGATACGGCCCATCCATTGCCGCGCCCTCCAACAACCCAGTCGGCTGGCGCCTCGGCGTTGTTGAAGAAGACTTCGCAAAATTCCGATTCCCCTGTGATCTGCTTGATCCGGCGGATCTCGATGCCGGGCTGATGGAGGTCGATCAGAAGATAGGAGATTCCCAGATGCCGTGGAGCGGACTCCGTCCGCACCAGCGCATTCATATATTGGCACTTGTACGCGTTGGAGCTCCAGACCTTCTGGCCATTGATGATCCACTTGTCGCCTACCAGTTCAGCGCGCGTGCGCAGTGCCGCCAGATCGCTGCCCGCATTGGGTTCGCTATATCCCTGGGACCAGAGAAATTCCCGGCTCATCGTGCGCGGGATGAAGAAGTCCTTCTGCTCCTCCGTACCCCACTGCAACAGGACCGGGATGACCCGGTTGATGCCGATGACTTCGGGCTCCCTGGGCGCACCCGCCCTGCGGAACTCTTCCTTGATGATCTCGCTTTGCAGGAAATCGAGCGGCTGCTCGCCGCCGCCATATTTCACGGGGATATGACGGAAGATGTACCCCGCTTTCGCGGCGCGGCGATGGAATTCGGCGGTCCGTTCCCGGAGGTCGCCAAGAGAGTCCGGGAGGGGCCAGTTCGCCGCCAGAAAGGCGCGAAGCTCCTCCCGATAATCATCGTATTCCTTCGAGTACGACAAATTCATCTGGTCCTGTGTCCCTTCACCTGTGCCTCGGGATCGGCGTTGCCGATCAAATCCCGAGTTCCGTCGTACTGTGTCCCTGTCGCGTGATGGCGGCGAGGGCGGTCGCCGCGAAATCGCGAAGGGCGCGGTTGTCTGCGGCCAACGCCTCGTTCAGTCTCGCCCGCTTCGCATAGATGTGCGGATCGAACTCCCAGGTATGACCGACGCCGCCATGCAGCTGGATGCAGTCGCCGGATACGAAGGCGAAAGCTTCCGTCGCGCCTGCCTTGGCCAGCGCGGCCCACATGTCGGCATCGGGGGAATCGGCAGCGGCGCTCTCGACCCCCTGCGCAAGCAGGTGCCGTTGCATCGCAATGCTCGCGATCATATCGACCGCGCGATGCTTGATCGCCTGGAAGGAGGCTATCGGCCGGCCGAACTGCACCCGGGTCTTGAGATAATCGATGGTCTGCGCCGATATGTTCGACGCCGCGCCCAGGCTGTCGGCCGCCAGCGCCAGCGCTACATGGCGCTGAAGCCGCCGCCCGATATTTCCGTCCGGATCGGGCAGGAGCGCGATCATGGGCGCGCTGGCGCAATGCAGGGCGCAAATCTCGCGCGTGGGGTCCCAGATTTCCTGGGGACTGAGGGTCACACAGGCTGTCGCGGGCTTCAGCAGAGCCCAGGCTTCGACCGTTTGCCCCGATCCGACAGGTGCGATGATCAATCCCGCGTCCGCCGAGCCGAGCACATCCAGTTGCCCCGACAGGGTGGAACCAGTGTGGCTCAACATGGGTCCGGAGCCGACGGCGACCGGGATGGCCACCTTGAGCTGCCCGCTCGCGATCAGGGGCAAATATTCGGCCTGAAGCTCTTCCGGCCCAATCTCGGAAAGCCATTGGGCTGCGCTCAATGTCGCGACGAAGGGGCCGGGCGCGGCGCGGCGCCCCAATGCGGTGTGCAGCGCTTCCAGCCCATAAGGCCCCACATTCATGCCGCCAAATCTTTCCGGCAACGCCGCGGCCATCCAGCCGAGTTCCGACGCCCGCTTCCAGACCTGATCGTCGAGATCGGATTTGCCGTCCATATAGGCATGCAGGGCGAGGCTGTCGCATTCATCCGTCAGCACACGGGCCATGCTGTCGCTCAGGGCCTCGATCTCTTCCTGGTACATCAACTCGTCATCGCCCCCTGAAGTCGGCAGCCTGATATTCGCGATGGTCATCGGCCGCATTTCATGGAACTGGCCGAAGCCAATTGCTCACCGGATTTTCGGGGTTTTGGCGCCCCTGTCGCCAGGGGGAGTAACGCATGACGCTATGCCAGCCCCACGGCATGGCCGATATTTCCTGGATTTGAGAGAGCCAGCGCTGCCGGGACCATCGATAACCGATTTGACACTCGGCGCGCGCCGTCTCATTTATTATTTATGAAATGATCGGCTCATATATGATATAGGCGGGATAAATGTATAAGGATAATTCGCTCAAGGTTGAGCTTCGGAAATCAGCGCTTTGGATCAATCTGGTGGATACGCCGCAACTCAATGCGGACCTCATCCATATATTCCGTCAGGCCAGTGCCGATCCGGATGTCCGGGTCGTGGTGCTGACGGGGGCGGTCGAGCGGATATTCTGCGTCGGCGGCGGCGGATCGGCGGCGCCCAGGGACCAGCGCGAGCGAAACGCCTATTGGATCAAGGGCATGCGGCAGGCCCGGGAGCTTATCCTCACCATATTGGACTGCGACAAGCCGGTGATCGGCAGGATCAACGGACATGCGGTCGGCAAAGGTTGTTCCATCGCGCTGTGCTGCGACATCACCATCATGGCGGAGGGTGCGAAAATCGGGGATACCCATGTCAAGGTGGGGCTGGCCGCCGGCGATGGGGGTTCGCTGCTGTGGCCCAATCTGGTCGGTTTGATGCAGTCGAAACGCTTCTTGCTGACGGGCGACCTGTTGACCGGCCGGGAGGCTGCGGAGATCGGCCTCATCACCGAAGCGGTTCCGGAAGCCGATCTCGATGCGCGCACGGATCACTGGGTGGAGCGGATGATGGGCGCGGCCTCTTCCGCCGTCGCGATGACCAAGCGGGCGCTCAACGCCTCTCTCCGGCAGCAGGCCTCCACGCATATGGACATGTCGCTCGGCCTGGAAACCCTCACCTTCCTGACGGATGACCATGAGGAAGGTGTCGCGGCCCTGAAGGAAAAAAGAAAACCGCAGTTCGATCGCTCATGAGTCCATGCGGACCAAGAGCAGCAGGAGCGAACAATCAAATTGACAGTTCTCGATGCGTCTGACAGGATATTATATGCAGAACGCTTGTCTTATATATGATACGTTCAGGATCATCTAAGGAAATCATTATGCGCATGAACTTCGGCGTCTTTCTTTCGCCCTATCACGGGCCCGGACAAAATCCGACCTTGGCGATCCAGCGCGACTTGCAGATGATGGAGGCGTTGGACGCGCTCGGTTTCGAGGAAGCATGGATCGGTGAACACCATTCCGGCGGGTTCGAACTCATCAGTTCGCCCGAAGTGTTCATCGCCGCCGCTTCCCAGCGTACGCAGCGGCTGAGGTTCGGCACCGGGGTCGCGTCCGTGCCTTATCATCATCCGCTCATCCTCGCCGACCGGATGGTCCTGCTCGATCATATTACCCGGGGCCGCGTCATGTTCGGCATGGGGCCGGGGTCGCTTGTGACCGACGCGCGTATGTTGGGCATGGATTACAACATCCAGCGGCGGCGGCTTGAGGAGGGCGTGGGAGCGATCGCGCATCTGCTCACCAATGACGAACCCCTCACGATGGAAACCGATTGGTTCAAGCTTTGCGACGCGCGGCTGCAACTGTCTCCCTTCAACCCTTCCGGCATCGAACTTGCCGTGGCGGCGGTGCGTTCGCCGACCGGGCCACGTCTCGCGGGCCGTTATGGCGCCGGTCTCCTTGGCGTCGCCGCAACCGATGATCGGGGCGGCTTCGAGTATTTGGCCAATACCTGGCAAGAGGTGGAATCCGCGGCCGCCGAATATGGACAATCCGCGGATCGCCGTAGCTGGCGTCTCATCGCCCCGATGCATATCGCTCCCACGCTGGAGCAGGCGATCGAGGACGTCAGATATGGATATGCCAATCAGCGCCGTTTCGAATCGACCGGTCCCTTCCGGATCGAAGGCGCGCCCGACATCGAGGATATCCTTGCCAATACCGATCACGAGACGTTGATCCATGAATCGAACGCTCGCGGCTATTCGGTCATCGGCACGCCGGAAATGGCCCGCAAGCAGATACAGCGTTTGTGGGACAAGTCGGGCGGATTCGGGTGCCTTCTGATCCGTATGACGGATATCGCCGATCCTGCGGCGACGTTGCGGTCGCTCGAATTGTTCGCCCGCCAGGTCATGCCTGAGTTCCAGGGCTCGATGCGGCGCCCCCTTGCCTCATGGCTGAATATGTACGGCGATCGCGACGCGGTCGGCAGTCAATTCCGTCAGGCCCAGGACATGGCCATCGCCAAATATGCCGAAAAGGTGGGATAAGGGCGAAATGCGGGTCACATATCGGAAACGCGAAACAATTCCGAATGCTTGAGTATCGGTGGATTGTTTCCAATAAAGCACCTCTGATGCCGTAATCCGGGGTGCTGGTTTCCACCCGTGGGATCAGCGAATAATCGAAGTGAAAACAGGACCGCGGGGAGTGATCATCTGATGAATTATGCCGGGCAGGACGATATCGGTATAACTCAAGCCGGGAGCGTTTATCCCCGCGGCGGCATGGTGTGGTACACCATGGGCGTCCTCTCGGCCGGCTGGGTCATGGCCTATCTTGATCGCTACATTATCAGCGTCCTTATCGAGCCCATGCGCCAATCGCTGTCGCTGAGCGACACGCAGTTGAGCCTGGTGCAGGGGATGGCCTTCGCCCTGTTCTTCGTCGTCGCGGGAATACCCATCGGTCGTCTGGTGGATCGAACCAACCGGCGTAACGTCCTTCTTTTCGGGATTTCATGCTGGAGTCTGGCAACCATTGCCTGCGGCCTGTCCGAAAACTTCTGGCAGCTTTTCGCGTCTCGACTGGCTGTCGGTATCGGAGAGGCCTGTCTCGCGCCCGCCTCCTTCTCGATCGTTTCCGATATGATTCCGCCAAAGCGTCGTGGAGCCGTAATGGGGATAATGGTCGGCGGAACGGCCCTTGGCAATGCTGGGTCGGTTTTCATCGGCGGGCTATTGCTGCAAGTCTTCGGTCTGCACGGCGTCTTGAACTTGCCGATATTGGGCGCGGTATCGAGCTGGCAACTTGTATTCATTGTGGTGGGCGTGCCCGGACTATTGGTCGCCCTGCTCCTGCTGGCGGTGCGGGAGCCTGTGCGGCTGGAAAAGGCCAGGGCGGTCATTGACAACAAGGCGTTCTTCAAATTCGTCCGGCAACAGCCTTCGGGGTTCGGGCTGACCCTCGCGGCCCTTACGGCCAACATGTTTGCGCTAAATGGGTTCGTCGCTTGGCTGCCTGTGATCCTCATGCGCATCCATCACATGCCGCCTGCGCAGATGGGGACGATCATAGGCGCCGTGCTGCTGTCGGTCGGCGTGATTACGCCGCCCATCGGCGGCGCGCTGGGAGATTGGTTAAGCCGTCGATATCCGGCGATCGGTCGCCTTGGTCCTTTGCTGATCGCTTATCCTTTGCTGGCGCTGCTCCAGTTCAGCTGGTGGTTCCTGGATGGTCCCTTTTATGCGATTCTGGTCTTCACCGTGAGCGCCCCGCTGCTGGGCAACATCATCGCGGGCGCCACCTATCCGGCCTTGACGCTGATGGTCCCGAACGAGATGCGAGGACAGGTCACGACCCTCTTCCTGCTCATTGGTACCATGGTGGGGATCGGTTTCGCGCCAACGGCGGTGGCGCTTGTGACGGACAATGTCTTTCATGATCCAACGATGCTCAGACAGTCTGTGATTCTGGTGGCGCTGCCCGCCTTCATAGCGGGGTTCATTCTGACCCTGCTCGCGCTGAAGCCATATCGCAGAACCTGTGAATTGACAGCCCGGGCTGTCGGGACCGCACCGGGTGCGGGAATGTGAGGCCGATCCAGAATGCAGGGCGGGCAGCGCATCTTCTGCGGGCGTAGGCAAGGAAATCGGAAATGGACGAGGTTACGCCGTGACGCGTAGCCGGATCGGGGAGAAATGTGGTGATTGACCTGAACGGGAAATGCGTCGTGATTACCGGGGCTGCGGCGGGAATCGGCCGCGCCTGCGCCGTGGCGATCGCTTCGCGCGGCGCGAAAATAATAGTCAATGATATCAATGGCGATGAACTGGACAAGCTCGTCTCGGAAATTGGCGCGAGCGGTGGAATAGCCATCGCCCACGAAGCGAATATCGGCAACTGGGACGCTGCGGGCGGTTTGATCGAGCGCTGCGTGAAGGAATTCGGTTCGATAAGCGGATTGATCAATAATGCCGGAATTTTCCGCATGGAAATGGTTGAGGAACTCAATCCTCGCGATCTCGCCACCTTGTGGGAAGTAAACGTCCTGGGAACCATAGGGTGCAGTCATCACGCCCTGCGCTTCATGCGGGCGGCCGGCGGCGGTTCGATCATCAACACTGTATCGGGCGCTCAATCCGGCATGGTCGGCATGGCGGCCTATGGGGCGACCAAGGGGGCAGTGGCATCCTTTACCTATGCGATGGCGGCTGAAGTGAAGGGAAGTTCGGTAAGGGTGAATGCGGTTTCGCCTCGCGCGGGTACCCAGATGCGGAACATATCCAGTTCCTTCCGGTCTTCGCACGGTATGCCCGCAGGCGAAAACCGTCCGGAATCGCCGTTCCTGAATACGCCGGTCTATGAATATCTGCTTTCCGACGCGTCGAGGGAAGTGAATGGACAGGTGGTGAGGATCAGCGGGCTCGAACTGTCGCTCTACACCCATCCCCAGGTCATGGCGCCCGTTCTGAACCAGCCGGTCTGGACAGCCGAACTGGTGGACGAGGCATTTCGCTCCGCCCTTCTTGCGGTACAGGCTCCGCTCGGAATCGGGGCGCCTGTAGAGGTTTTTCCGAAGCTTTAACCTCAGGTCGGCATGGTGCTCCCACTTTCCGTGACAAGCGTCGTCATGCCAGGCAGGTCGTCGTGTGCGGGACGGTTGGCAACCCGAAATAGAACATGCTCCGATTCAATCTGGCCGGAGCATGTTCCAGTCTTGGCGGGGCGACATCGACGCCCCGGGGGGTAGGGCGTCAGGCGGCCGCCGATACTTTCCTGAAGTGTTTCTGGATCATCGGATGACCCTCAGGGTCGTACACATGGGAGACCATCCTCGATCCATCTTCGCTCAGGCGACGAAGCATGGTGTAGTTCATGACACCGTTCATATCGAGGCTCAGGCGATAATGCGATCGATTGTCCACATATATCTGCTTGACCATCCCGACGGCTAGTCCGGGTTTGAAACCGTTGATCTCGATCCAGGTATTCTGACCTTCAGGCGTCGAAAGATCGCCCTCTACCCGATCAAGCACATAAGGAACCCAATCCGCCTGATCGTAGGCGCACTGATAGCCCATATAGGCGAAAATGCCCGGCTGACTCTCATTCTTGTGCGTGTAGGCCATCACATTGCCGAAATGCTGCATCGAGATTGTCTGGCTCAGCCATGGTTCCGGCACCCATTGGTCGGTCTCGTAGGACCAGATCTTGGATCTTTCGGTGTCCATTTCCCAAATGCCCTCAAAGCCCTTGGCGTCCAAAATCCTGCTCATAACCCTCCTTCACACCCCGCAATGGGATTTTATCATACATCTATGTCCTACATTATGGGAAATAAGTCAAGGCGGCATTCCGATTGATACCTCAATATTGTAGGGCAAAAATGCTTTAAATCTTGACCTTTCGCTCTGGGGTGATAGTTTCGGGAGGATCGCGGCAGAGACGCTTGTCGAGCGCGGGCGCGCGAGGTTGGGAGGCCCATTCCATGTTCAGTGACGTTGTTATCGTGTCGGCGGTTCGCACGGCCATCGGAGACTTCGGCGGAAGTCTGAAGGATATATCCCCCTCCGAACTCGGTCGGCTGGTGATCCAGGAGGCTGTGCATCGCGCGGGCCTGCTGCCCGCCGATATCCAGCATATCGTCATGGGACAGGTCATCCAGAGCGATCCGAAGGACATATTTCTGGCGCGCATCGCGGCGGTAAAGGCGGGCATTCCGACGAGCGCTCCGGCCCTGACGCTGAACCGGCTCTGCGGGTCGGGGGTGCAGGCGATCGTCTCTGCGGCCCAGATGATTCGTCTGGGCGAATGCCAGACAGCGGTGGCGGGGGGAGCGGAAAGCATGAGCCGGGCGCCTCATATCGTACCGGCCATGCGCTGGGGAAAGCGGATGGGCGAAGCGCCGATGCTCGACGCGATGCTGGAGGCGCTGCACGATCCATTCGGCCATGGTCATATGGGCGTGACCGCCGAAAATGTGGCACAACGCCACGCCATCAGCCGACGGACGCAGGATGAAGCGGCGGTGGAGAGCCATCGCCGCGCCGCGCGCGCCATCGCAGAAGGCCGGTTCGAGGAACAGATACTGCCGGTCGAGATACGTACGCGCAAGGGGACAACCTTGTTCCGCACCGATGAGCATGTACGCGCCGACGCCGATCTCGACAGCATGAGCCAGTTGAAGCCCGCCTTTTTGAAGGAGAATGGCACCGTCACGGCCGGCAATGCCTCCGGCCTGAACGACGGTGCGGCCGCCCTGGTGCTGATGAGCGGCGAGGAGGCCGCGCGGAAATCCGTGCAGCCGATGGCGCGCATTCTGGGCTGGGGGCATGCCGGCGTCGATCCGGAGGTGATGGGGCTTGGCCCGGTGAAAGCGGTGCCGCTCGCGCTGAAGAGCGCCGGGCTGGCGCTTTCCGATATTGATGTGATCGAAAGCAATGAGGCTTTCGCGGCGCAGGCCTGCGCGGTTGCCAGCGAACTGGGCCTCGATCCCGAGCGGACCAATCCCAATGGAAGCGGCATCTCGCTGGGTCATCCGGTGGGCGCTACCGGAGCTATCATCACCGTAAAGGCGATCTACGAGCTGAAGCGTATCGGCGGGCGCTATGGGCTTGTGACGATGTGCATCGGCGGCGGTCAGGGTATTGCCATGGTGATCGAGCGGATTTGATCGTCATACAGGAAAGATTGCCGGCATCAGGGCGGCGCGACGGTTGTCGAACAAGGAACAGGATCGATGGATATTAATCCGAGCAAGAAAAGTGTGGAGTTGGGAGAACGCCTGAAGGATTTCATGGCGGAACATGTCTATCCCAATGAGCGCCAATATTATCTGGAGGCGGAACGGCTCGGTCCATGGGCCGTCTATCCCATGGTGGAAAAGCTGAAACCGCTGGCCCGCGATGCCGGGCTGTGGAACCTGTTCCTGCCGGTGCATGAGTGCGAGGAAGGGTTGAGCAATGTCGACTATGCGCCTCTGTGCGAAATCATGGGACGATCGCTTTTCGCGCCCGAAATCTTCAACTGTTCGGCGCCCGATACCGGGAATATGGAAACCATCCTGCGTTACGGCACGCAGGAGCAGAAGGACCGCTGGCTGAAGCCGCTGCTGGCGGGCGATATCCGTTCCTCTTTTGCCATGACCGAACCTGAAGTGGCCTCGTCCGACGCCACCAATATCGGCACCTCCATCATACGCGATGGCGGCGACTATGTCATAAATGGACGCAAATGGTACACCACCGGCGCGACCGATCCGCGCTGCAAGATCCTTATCGTCATGGGCAAATCCGATCCTGAAGGGGAAGACGCCTATCGCCGTCAGTCCATGATCCTGGTGCCGAAGGATACGCCGGGCGTTCGGGTCGTGCGTGCGCTGCCGGTCCTCGGCTCCTATGGAGTGCCGGACAAGGCGGCGGAGGTGTTTTTCGACAATGTCCGTGTGCCGACGACCAATATCCTGCTGGGAGAAGGGCGCGGTTTCGAGATCGCACAGGGGCGGCTGGGGCCGGGGCGCATCCATCACTGCATGCGGCTCATCGGCCTGTGCGAGCGGGTGCTGGAGCGGATGTGCCGACGGGCGGAGCAGCGCTTTCCGTTCGGCCGTGCGCTTTCCGAGCAGACGGTGACGCTGGAACGCATCGCCGAGGCGCGCATCAGGATTGAGCAGGCGCGGCTGCTGACGATGAAGGCGGCCTGGATGATGGACACCGTCGGAAACAAGGCGGCGCGTCAGGAAATCGCCATGATCAAGGTCGTCGCGCCCCTGATGGCGCAGCAGATCGTGGACTGGGCCATCCAGATATTCGGCGGTGGCGGCACCAATAATGATCATTATCTGGCGGCGGCACTTGCCACCGCACGTCTGCTGCGTCTGGCCGACGGCCCGGACGAGGTGCACCGCAATCAGATTGCGAGGCTGGAAATGGCGCGATACCGGGGTACCGATCCGGCACGCAGCGGCGGCAATGCTGACGTGCTGTCACGGGAAGAAGCGGAAATGATGGCGCGCGAGGGCGGTTGGCCGAAGCCCGCAGGCTGGGATCTGGGCTGACGCACTATCGGTATCGCCATGATGGGAGGGTTCCCATCATGGTGATGGCCGCTGGGCTATCGATCCCGCGTCAAAATCCCGGCCATGCCTGGCTCAGGACGGGGACGCTTTACGCCAGATCCGCTGGGCCCAGCCGCGCAGATCGCCGAGCAATTCCGCATCTTCCGGTGCGCCCATGAAACCGCCATGAGGCATGGCTTCCATGACTATCAGTTCGCTCGGCACGCCCGCGCGGCGAAGTCTATTGTGAAAGCGGACCGCATTGGAAAGGAACAGGTCGCGGGTTCCGGTCGAGATTATCGTCGGCGGGAAGCCCTTCGAGAAATCGGCAAAGAGCGGCGACAGCATCGGATCGCGCAGGTCGTGGCCGTTCGCATAGAGGATGTTGATGGGCATCAGGCTGTCGCGCAGCACCACATCCACGCCGCGATTGGTCTGGAAGCTGTCGCCTGACTCGGTCAGGTCGATTTCCGGGGTCTGGAGGATCAGACCGGCGGGGAAGGGCGCTCCCATCTCGCGCAGGCGCAGCATCAGCGCCGCGGCCAGATTGCCGCCGGCCGAGGCTCCTTGGACAATAATGCGCTCGGCGGGGTGCAGCTCAAGAAGCGCGAGGAAGGCCGCCACACAATCGTCGAGCGGCGTCGGATAGGGGAAATCCGGTGGCATGCGGTAATCGGGCGCGAAGACCTCCACGCCATATTCTGTCGCCGCCTTCAGCGCGAACCGACGCACGAGATCGCCCCCGCCCAGGATCAATCCTCCGCCATGCAGATCGAACAGGATGTCGGGGGTTCCATTTGCGGCACTGCGCGGCACTGCGCGGTAGGACGGGACGCCGCCCAGATCGACTGGTTCGGCCTGGCTGGCGTCGTCGTGCGCCGCCGTGAATATCATCGCGCTCATGCCCTCGTCGCTGGCCTTTATCATCGCCTTCCACGAAGCGAGATCGTCGCTGGCCGGATAAGCAGTCGTTTCGCCGCGCGCAAAGGCCGCCAGCATTTCCCTGGCCTGACTACTTACCGACATGGGCAACGGAATCTGGCGCTCGGCCACGTGCAAGGGTTCGAAATCCATCTGGTCGCTATCCATTCTTCATTCCAAGCTGGTCAGTTTCAAGGTTCAGCGGAGTGGGGTGACGGACCGATGGTCAGTAAATCGGAAAGCACCCGATCGGCAGCCAACGCCAAATCAGACGAGAGCGGCAAAAGCTTCATCGGGGGCTCTGGCGAAGCGTTCCCGTGAACGGCGCATGTGCCGCCGCATGGCGCTCTCGGCAGTCTTGGGTTCACCCGCAAGAACTGCTTTGGTAATCGCGGCATATTCGTCGAGTTGCGCCTGCCGGTCCTGCGCAGTGAGATAGGGCATGATCTGAAGGCGCAGCAACTGAATCTGTGTTGTCGGCAGAAGGCGCGCCAGTTGAATATTGCCCGCTATGGCCAGGAGCGTGTCGTAGAATTGATGGCGCTGCCCGATGAACAGGGCATCTTCGTCATGCCGATTGCCTTGACCGCCAAGGATTTCATAGGCGTCCCGCATGAGCTTGGCATTCTGGTCCCTGTTCGCGGCTTCGGCTGCCAGACGGGCCATCAGACATGTCAGCACTTCGAGCACTTCCAGCATTTCGTCGGCGTCCAGACGGCCATAGGCGCGGATATAGGCGCCACGATGCCGCGTCAGCGTGATCACTCCCTCCGCCGCCAATCGCTTGAGCGCCTCGCGCACGGGGCCGCGACTGACGCCTACGGCGTCGGTAAGGCCCGCTTCGATCAACTTCTGACCGGGCACATATCGAGCCGACCATATACCACGGATGATGGCATCGACGACGCGGTCGGAGGAACTGACCGTGTCATCGTCGATTTCCGGGAGATCGGCTTTCTGAAGATACATTTGCCACCCTGAGGCTAGGATATTCGTCGGCAGTCGTGTTTCGGCCATTTTCATGTTACGAAATTGTACAACAGATTTATTGTTAGCACAATCGACCGCTCTTGCAAGCGTGGATCGCGCGGTTACGCCGGGCTGGAGATTAATCCCGATCCTCGATCTATGCCCCATTGATTGTTATACAATAATGTCCTATTAGATAATGAAACAAAAAGGGACGGATGCGATGAATCGGTGGCGGCTTGACGGGAAGGTGGCTCTGGTGACGGGCGCCTCGGGCGGGATCGGCGCTTATTTCGCGCAGGTGCTGGCGTCGGCCGGAGCCGAGGTCGTGATCGGCGCGCGCCGCGAGGATGCGATGAAGTCTGTGGCTGACGATATCCGTGCTGCAGGAGGGCGATGCGAGACGGTGGCGCTGGATGTTGCCGACGCGGCCAGCATCGCCGCGATCCAGCCGGTCCTCGACCGGGTCGACATTCTGGTCAACAATGCTGGCGTCGTCCGCAATGGCGCGGCGCTCGACCAGAGCGAAGGCGACTGGGACGCGGTGATCGACACCAACCTCAAGGGCATGTTCCTGATGTCCCAGGCCGTGGCAAGGGCTCTGCGCGCCCGCGGTGCGGGTGGGTCGATCATCAACATCGCCTCGATCCTGGGCCTGCGGCAGGCGGGGGCGGTGCTGCCCTATGCCGTATCCAAGTCCGGCGCGATCCAGTTGACCAAGTCGCTTGCGCTGGAACTCGCGCGCTTCGGCATCCGCGTCAATGCGCTGGCCCCCGGCTATCTCGCGACCGAGCTTAACGGCGAGTTCTGGGAAAGCGACGCAGGCCGGGCGATGATAAAGCGCATTCCCCAGCGCCGCCTTGGCCAGCTTGAGGATCTTGACGGCCCGCTGTTGCTGCTCGCTTCCGACCTGTCCGCCTATATGACCGGATCGGTGATCGAGGTCGACGGCGGCCATCTCGTCAGCTCACTCTGAGGACATCATGGTACAGAAAATCCATCCAGATGCGCCGTCCGCGCTTGCCGGTCTGCTGTTCGACGGCATGACCATCGCGGCGGGCGGCTTCGGCCTTTGCGGCATTCCCGAAACGCTGATCCAGGCGCTGGTCGACAGCGGCACCACCGGCATTACCGCTGTTTCGAACAATGCCGGGGTCGATGATTTCGGCCTCGGCAAGCTGCTGCGCACGCGTCAGATTGCCAAGATGGTCAGCTCCTATGTCGGGGAGAATAAGGAGTTCGAACGGCAATATCTGGCCGGGGAGCTGGAGATCGAATTTTGTCCGCAGGGCACGCTGGCCGAACGGATGCGCGCGGGCGGGGCCGGTATCCCCGGCTTCTACACGCGCACCGGCGTCGGCACGCTGATCGCGGAGGGTAAGGAGACGAAGGTTTTCGACGGCGAGACCTTCGTGCTCGAACGCGGCATCGTCGCCGATCTGGCGATCGTCAAAGCGTGGAAGGGCGACCCCTACGGCAATCTCGTCTTCCGCAAATCGGCGCGCAACTTCAACCCGATGGCCGCGACCTGCGGCCGGGTGACGGTCGCCGAGGTGGAGGAGCTTGTCGGACCGGGCGAGTTGGAGCCCGACCAGATCCATACGCCGGGCGTGTTCGTGCAGCGGCTGATCCTCGCGACGCATAATGAAAAGCGCATCGAACAACGCACCATCCGCAAGGAGGCCCAATAATGCCCTGGACGAGGGATGAAATGGCGGCGCTCGCCGCCGCCGAGTTGCAGGACGGCTTCTACGTCAATCTGGGTATCGGCATACCCACGCTGGTCGCCAACCATATCGCGCCCGGCATCGACGTGACCCTGCAGTCTGAGAACGGGATGCTCGGCCTCGGCCCCTTCCCGACCGAGGCCGAGGTGGACGCCGACATCATCAACGCCGGCAAGCAGACGATCACCGAACTTGACCGGACCAGCTATGTCTCCTCGGCAGACAGCTTCGGCATGATCCGCGGAGGCCATATCCAACTGTCGGTGCTCGGTGCGATGGAGGTTGCCGAAAATGGCGATCTCGCCAACTGGATGGTGCCCGGCAAGATGGTGAAGGGGCCGGGCGGAGCAATGGATCTGGTCGCGGGCGTGCGGCGGATTATCGTGCTGATGGATCATGTCGACAAGCAGGGCACGGCCAAGTTCCGCAGGAATTGCACGCTGCCGCTGACGGGGGCCAATGTTGTCGACATGATCATCACCAATCTGGCCATTTTCGAACGTCCTGACCGGCAATCGGCCTTTCTGTTGCGCGGCCTGGCGCCTGGGGTCACCGCGCAGGAGGTACGGGATCTGACCGAAGCAGAATATGAAGAGGCATTGGCATGAACGGCATCGGCATGGACCGGGCGATGGAGATCGCTGATCGCGTCGAGGCGTTCGTTCGCGACATTATC
>Ga0255338_1003813_pt1 | contig 17120 bp, 14 predicted proteins | sample MeOH1_35cm_T4_19_FD_203715 | JGI IMG/M metagenome (GOLD analysis project Ga0255338, IMG submission 203715) | Sandy soil microbial communities from University of British Columbia, Vancouver, Canada - MeOH1_35cm_T4_195 | ecosystem: Engineered > Artificial ecosystem > Sand microcosm > Unclassified ...
GCGGGCCGGCGAGGCCCGTCCTTCCCAACCATCGAGCGCGTCACGCCTTCGCCGGCCTCCGGCGGGGTCGATGGCGCGCGCCATCGTCACAGGAGGTCGCCACAATGGCGCAAGATCCCTTCACCCTTGATCTCTTCGGCAACACCGCGCTCTCGTCCGACCTCGGCCTCGGCGTCACCGCATTCTCGGCGAGCTTCACCGAGGGACCGGACGACGACGATCCACCACCCACGACGCCGGCGCCGGCCGCGCCGATGGCTTCGGTTGAAAGGCGATCCGTCGCGTGCCCTGCCGAGACGGGTGAGAACTTTCATCTCACCGGGACGCGCCAGCTTGCCCGCTCGTGGAAGGACCGGGCCCGTGACAATCTCGCCGCCATTCGCCTGGCAGCCGAGATCGAAGCGGCACAGCGACCCGCCACCGCCGACGAGCAGGCCGCACTGATCCGGTTTATCGGCTTCGGCGCGTCCGATCTCGCCAATGGCGTGTTTCGCCGGCCGGGCGAGGACCGGTTCCGGAAGGGCTGGGAGGCGCTCGGCGCCGGACTGGAGGAAGCCGTGAGTAGCGCGGACTACGCCTCGCTCGCACGCTGCACGCAGTACGCCCACTTCACGCCCGAATATATCGTCCGTGCCATCTGGGCCGGCCTGCTACGTCTCGGCTGGCGCGGTGGGCGGGTGCTGGAGCCCGGCATCGGCACAGGACTCTTCCCCGCGCTGATGCCGGACAACTTGCGATCCGTCTCTCACGTCACCGGCATCGAGATCGATCCTGTCACGGCGCGGGTCGCCCGGCTCCTTCAGCCGCGCGCTCTGATCGTCACAGGCGACTTTGCCCGCGTCGACCTGCCGGCGCATTTCGATCTGGCGATCGGCAATCCGCCCTTCGCCGACCGCGCCGTGCGCTCGGATCGCTCTTTCCGGTCGCTCAGGTTGCGGCTGCACGATTACTTCATCGCCAAGTCGATCAATCGGCTGAAGCCGGGCGCGCTCGCCGCGTTTGTCACCTCGCACGGAACGATGGACAAGGCGGATGCGACCGCCCGCGAGCACATCGCCACCATGGCCGATCTCGTCGGCGCAATCCGCTTGCCCGAGGGCAGCTTTCGCACCGATGCCGGCACCGATGTGGTGGTCGACATCCTGTTCTTCCGCCGGCGCCGGGACGGCGAGCCCGAGGGCGACCTGTCCTGGCTCGACCTTGAGGAGGTGCGCCATGCGACCGAGGACGAGGCTGCAATCCGTGTCAATAGCTGGTTCGCGCGCCATCCGGGCATGGTGCTCGGAACACATGGGCTGACCTCCGGCCCCTTCGGCGAGACCTATACGTGCAGGCCGCGCGAGGGCGAGGATCTCGACGCGGGCCTTGCCGCGGCGCTCACCTTCCTTCCGGCAGACATCTATGACGGCGAGCCGGAGCCAATCGAGGCCGAGCTCTCCGATGACCCGAGCCCGACCGCCGACCTGCCCGACGCGTCTCGGGCGCGGGAGGGCAGCTACTTCGTCGACAGCCGTCATGGCCTCATGCAGCTCGTCGACGGAACCCCGGTCGCGATCCGCGTGCGCAACGGGCGCAGCCCCGAGGGCATTCCGGAAAAGCACGTCCGCATCATCCTAAAGCTGATCCCGATCCGCGACGCCGTCCGCGAGGTGCTGAAAGCGCAGGAGTTCGACCAGCCGTGGAAGCCGGCGCAGGTGAAGCTGCGCATCGCCTGGTCGAATTTCGTACGCGACTTCGGTCCCATCAACACCACCGTCGTCTCGACCAGCGAGGATGAGGAGACCGGCGAAGTGCGCGAGACGCACCGCCGCCCGAACATCCAGCCCTTCCTGGACGATCCCGATTGCTGGCTGGTCGCTTCGATCGAGGACTACGACCTCGAGAGCAATACGGCCAAGCCCGGCCCCATCTTCACCGAGCGGGTCATCGCGCCGCCACCGGCGCCGATCATCACGTCGTCGGCCGATGCGCTCGCGGTCGTTCTCAACGAGCGCGGTCATGTCGATCCCGACCACATCGCCGAGCTGCTGCACCGTGATGTCGACGACGTCATCGCCGAACTCGGCAACGCCATCTTCCGCGATCCCGCCGACGGCTCCTGGCAGACCACCGACGCCTATCTCTCGGGTGCCGTCCGCTCGAAGCTCGTCACCGCGCAGGCCGCGGCCGCGCTCGATCCAGCCTATCGGCGCAATGTCACCGCGCTGCAGGATGTCCAGCCGGCCGATCTGCGGCCTTCCGACATCACCGCGCGTCTCGGCGCGCCGTGGATCCCGGCCGCCGATATCGTCGCCTTCGTGAAGGAAACCATGGGCGCGGAGATCAAGATCCATCACATGCCGGAGCTTGCATCCTGGACCGTCGAGGCGCGGCAGCTCGGATATATTGCGGCCGGCACGTCGGAGTGGGGCACCGACCGGCGTCACGCCGGCCAGCTGCTTTCGGACGCCCTCAATTCTTCCGTGCCGCAGATCTTTGACATCGTGAAGGATGGCGACAGCGAGCGTCGGGTGCTCAACGTCGTCGACACCGAAGCGGCCAAGGAGAAGCTCGCCAAGATCAAGACCGCGTTCCAGAACTGGATCTGGAGCGACCCCGATCGGACCGACCGCTTGGCGCGAGTTTACAATGATCGCTTCAACAATATCGCGCCACGCGCCTTCAACGGCGATCATCTCCAGCTTCCGGGCGCCTCAGGCGCCTTTTCGCTTTATGGGCACCAGAAGCGGGTCATCTGGCGCATCATCTCCTCCGGCAGCACCTACGTCGCCCACGCTGTCGGCGCCGGCAAAACCATGTCGATCGCCGCCGCCATCATGGAGCAGCGCCGGCTCGGGCTGATCGCCAAGGCCATGCTCGTCGTTCCCGGCCATTGCCTGGCGCAGGCGGCACGTGAGTTCCTGGCGCTCTATCCGAACGCCCGCATCCTCGTCGCCGACGAGACCAATTTCACCAAGGACAAGCGTCACCGCTTCCTGTCGCGCGCGGCGACGGCGACCTGGGACGCCATCATCATCACCCACAGCGCCTTTCGCTTCATCGGCGTGCCGTCGGCTTTCGAGCAGAAGATGATCCAGGACGAGCTGGAACTCTACGAGGAGCTGCTGACCAAGGTCGAGAGCGACGACCGCGTCTCGCGCAAGCGGCTGGAGCGACTGAAGGAGGGGTTGAAGGAGCGGCTCGAGGCACTCGCGACGCGCAAGGACAACCTGCTGACCATCTCGGAGATCGGCGTCGATCAGATCATCGTCGATGAAGCGCAGGAGTTCCGTAAGCTCAGCTTCGCCACCAACATGTCGACCCTGAAGGGCGTCGATCCGAACGGCTCGCAGCGCGCCTGGGACCTGTTCGTCAAATCCCGCTTCATCGAGACGAAGAACCCGGGCAGGGCGCTTGTGCTGGCTTCCGGCACGCCGATCACCAACACCCTCGGAGAAATGTTCACCGTGCAGCGGCTGCTCGGGCATGCGGCACTGCGCGAACGCGGCCTGCACGAGTTCGACGCCTGGGCCTCGACCTTCGGCGATGCCTCCACCGAGCTCGAGCTGCAGCCTTCGGGCAAATACAAGCCGGTGACGCGCTTCGCGCGGTTCGTGAATGTCCCCGAGCTGATCGCCATGTTCCGCTCGTTTGCCGACGTGGTGATGCCGACGGACCTTCGCGACTATGTGAAGGTTCCGGAGATCTCCGGCGGCAAGCGCCAGATCATCACCGTGCCGCCGAGTGCGGCGTTCAAGGCCTATCAGCGCCTGCTCGACGCCCGCATCACCGCCATCGAGCAGCGGGACCGTCCCCCAGAGCCCGGTGATGACATCTTGCTGTCCGTTATCACCGACGGGCGCCATGCCGCGATCGATCTGCGGCTGGTCGATCCCGACAATGACAATGAGCCCGGAAACAAGCTCAACCAGCTCGTCGCGAACGCCTTCCGCATCTGGCAGGAAACGGCGGAAAACACCTATGTCCGCGGCGATGGAAAGCCCTACGAGCTGCCCGGTGCCGCGCAGATGATCTTCTCGGATCTCGGCACGCTCGGTGTCGAGAAAAGTCGAGGCTTCTCGGCCTACCGCTGGATTCGCGACGAGCTCATCCGATTGGGTGTGCCGGCCTCCGAGATCGCCTTCATCCAGGATTTCAAACGATCCGAGGCGAAGCAGCGCTTGTTCGGCGATGTCCGGGCTGGGAAGGTCCGCTTCCTTCTCGGCAGCTCGGACACGATGGGAACGGGCGTCAACGCGCAGCTCAGGTTGAAGGCGCTGCATCACCTCGATGTGCCATGGCTGCCGTCCCAGATCGAGCAACGTGAAGGCAGGATCGCGAGGCAAGGCAATCAGCATGACGTCATCGACATCTTTGCCTACGCGACGCTCGGTTCGCTCGACGCCAGGATGTGGCAGAACAACGAGCGAAAGGCCCGGTTCATTGCCGCGGCGCTCTCCGGCGACACCTCGATCCGCAGGCTTGAGGACATGGGCGAGGGGCAGGCATCGCAGTTCGCCATGGCGAAGGCCATCGCCAGCGGCGACCAGCGGCTGATGCAGAAGGCGGGGCTGGAAGCCGAGATTGCGCGGCTAGATCGCCTGCGCGCCGCCCATGTCGACGACCAGCATGCCATTCGCCGCCAGATCCGCGATGCCGAGCGCGAGATCGAGATTTCGGCCCGGCGCATCGCCGAGATCGGGCAGGACATCGAACGGCTCGCGCCGACCTTGGGCGATGCCTTCGCCATAACCGTGACCGGGAACCGCCATGCCGAGCGCAAGGGGGCCGGCCGCGCTCTGATGAAGGAGATCCTCACCCTCATCCAACTCCAGCAGGAGGGAGAAGTCGTCATCGCCTCGCTCCGCGGTTTCGATCTCGCATTCCATGGCGAGCGGGTCGGACGCGACGGCTTCCACTACGCCATAATGCTGCTGCGGACCGGCGCAGACTACGAGATCGATCTGCCCGTCGCAGTCACACCGCTCGGCGCCGTCGCCCGGCTCGAGCACGCGCTGTCGGGTTTCGAGGAGGAACAGGAAGGATATGGGCAGCGACTGACCAATGCCCGCCGCCGCCTCGCTTCCTATCAGGTGCGCGAGGGCGGCGCATTCGCCTTCGCCGACGAGCTGGAGACGAAGCGCACGCAGCTCGCCGAGATCGAGGCTGATCTTGCGAACGATACGGAGAGTTCCCGTGATCGGATTGCTGCTTAGAGCGTTTTCGAGCGAAGTGGATACCGGTTCGGGTAAAGAAAACGCGTAGACTCAATAACCTAGCACTACTTTGGCAGATTTCGCGCGACAGGTTCGGCGAGGAGCTTGTCACAGTGAGGGCATCTGCCTGGTGGTGGCTGTGTGAAGAGGTCGAGGATGGCTTGCCTGATCGCAGGCATGGTCGGTTGCGGCGGCGGCGCTCCGATTCTTTTTTTTCCGTCCCGCTGCTTTGAGGCGGCGGGATTGAAGGAAAGCGAAGGCGATCATCGCCATCAGGCAATGTCGGTGCAAGCCTGTCCATGATCTGCCTTCGAAGTGATCTAATCCAAGCTCTTCCTTGAGTTGCTGATGTGCCTGTTCGCAGATCCATCTCGCCTTGATTGCCGCGGCAAGCGTCTTGAGTGTGGCGTCGGCGGGCAGGTTTGACAGGTAATATTTCTGCTCTCCGCTCGTGCGCCGCTCACCTACCAACCACACCTCCTGCTCCCCTGGCATGGCCTGGACACGACCGTCGCTCATACGATGCCTGTGGCCGTCTGCTACCCGGACACGGCAAGCAGCAAATAGGCAGGTTAGCTTGCCTTTTGTCCCGCGCCGCCAACTGATCTTCTGCCATTTTGCATCGGCCAGCATCCATTCGGCAGAGACGGCAACGTCATCAGGCACGTGGTATTTGCGTCTCCTGCCGGTCGCAGCTTTCGGGAATATCAGTCCAATGTCCGCCCTGTACACATTCTGTCGCCGTGACATGCCGACCGCCCATAGCAAGCCACGCTCGCTCAGCGCCTGGCGGAACGGCCCGCTCGACCCATAGCCGGCATCGGCCAGCACGCAGCCGAACCGGGCACCTGAGGCGATAACACGGTCAATTTCCTCAATGGCAATCTCTGGCTTTGTCAGGGCGATTTGGCGCTCCTGCGGAACCCGGGCCCGCTCCATACGCTCGACATCGCCCGTCCAGCTTTCGGGCAAAAAGAGGCGCAGACTTACCATCACCGGCACTTCGCGGGATGCCAGCGTCACCGAAACGAGCGACTGACAATTTGACGTTTTGCCAAGCGAAGATGCATATTGCGCCGCGACCCCGACCGAATGACTGCCCTTTTTCGGCAAAGCTGTGTCGTCGATAACCAAAAACCCGGCTTCGTGTCCCACCAGGCGGTCGGCCTCCTTGAAGAGGACTGTTTCGAGCGGCGCGCTTTCCCACACGCCGTCGGAGATAAAATGGTGAAGTTGGTCATAGCCAAACTCTCCACCTCGAGCCGCCATCGGCTGAACACTCTTGCGGTCACCGGGACCAATCAGGCCTGCAATGTACGCCGGGCAAAGCCTCATCCGCGTCTTGTGCCGTAAAGCCGCCAGAAATGGCGCGAGCCAGACCTCCAAATCCCCACGCCAATCTTCTGCCATCGCCAGCCTCCCATAAAGCTGGCTCCCTATGAATCAGGGAAATCGCTCCTTGGGAATCGAGAAATCACATTTCTGCCAAAGTAGTGCTTCTGTAATGGGCCTTCGTTCGTCAAGTCCCTCCGAACGATATCTCATCGCCAGGATCATGCTTCTGTCCGTGGTCGGCACGAAGACCGCCACACCATGCCATCAGATCCGGAGCCGGCAGGTCAATCTAGGAAGCGTGGTTTGCCGAAGCATTCACAGCACTACACACGACCTTGCCAAGCCCGCGTCCCAGCGACGGGACCTCAGTAGGGGCGGTATTGTTGTCGACCCGCCGCAATCACGTTTCTGTCCTCAAGTCGCCATTGCGGTTGCCCCCCAGCGGAAGTCGGTTGCATCCATCCACATGCGGTGGAGCACAACACCCAGTTTGCGCGCGAGAGCGACCTTGGCGCGCTTCATGCCGCGACGCTGCGCCACTCCGAGCGCCCAGCGCTTCAGGCTGGAAAAACGCGTCGCCCGCGTCAGCATGATGTGCGCTGCCTCGAAGAGCGCGGTTCGCACCATCGCGTCACCGACTTTGCTGACACCGCCATCCCGGTCGGTCTCGCCGGACTGATATTTCTTTGGTGTCAGCCCGAAATAGGCGCCGACCGTACTGGATTTGCTGAACCGCGTCGGATCATCGACGGCCGAGCGATACGTCAAGGCGACGAGCGCGCCGACCCCGGGCGTGCTCATCAGCCGGTGGCAAATCCTGTCGGCGCGTGCGATCTTCAACATCTGGCGATGCAGCTTCGTGAACTCGCTCCACAACGTCGCTCGTGCGGTCAGCATGGCGCCGATCACCGTCTCCAGCATGACGTGGCCCGCCGCCAATTCCCGGATGCGCGCCTCGAACCGGCCACGGCTGACCTCGCCAACCTTTAGCCCGTAGCCGCGCAGGATACCGCGGATGCTGAGCTCGACGTCGAGCAGCTTGCCCTGCAGCAACTTGCGGCCAACGAGTAGCGCACGGGTATCCTGGGCGTCGATCGACTTCGCATGAACCGGCCGATACCAGCCCATCCGCAGCAGCTGCGCGATCCCGCGCGCGTCCTTCCGGTCGGTCTTCACCGTCATCGCCGACAGCGCCGCCTTCACATGGCGCGTCTCCAGCAACACCACCTCGAAGCTGGCGACGACAAGCCCGGCGCGGAGCCATTGCGATAAGGGCCCCGCCTCAAGCCCAATGCAACTCACGGGAAAGCCCAGCCCGCCAAAAAACCGAACAAGCACCTCTGGCTCGCTGGCAACCTTGACCTCTCGGACGACCTTACCCTTGGCATCCACCACACACACGCTGCTCTCTTTCAGCGAAACATCGATCCCTGCATAATAGTTCATGGCTGTTCCTCTCATGAGGCTTGGGGCCGATCCCTCGGACCCCGTTCCAACACCATCATTCTGAGGGACAGCCACCCAAAATGGCTACTCGCAAGACGCCGGCCCATTACGGCATCTAGAGCCTTTCCCCGATTCAGTGAAACGGGGAAAGGCTCTAGGACCGTTCTCGCGACAAGCGGTTCTCATCGTCGATCAGAACGAGACGAGATGGGGCACTGTCGCCCCATCTCCAGAGCACGAGGTTCAAATCCTCAGCAGTCGCGCCGGCCGCAAAGCTCCTGACGAGCAGGCCGTTATGGCCGGCGGCAATGAGCCGCCGGGCAAAGGTCTGCGTTCGCGCTTCCCCGCTCGCCTTCATCTGGTCGCGCCATGTGCTGTCGGCGAGTGCCGCGGCGTCCATGCCCTTTGCCTCGAGCGCCTCATCATCCCGGCAATCGAATATGCCATCGATCTCCGCGTCGTAGGAGACGAGCGTGGTCGGCTGGAGGTTGCCGACCTGATTGGCTTCGCGCAGCGCCGTCATCACCGATAATGACGCATAGAGCGCGGCCAGGCCCTTCGGGTTGAACCGTCCACCATAGAGTTCGGCTCCTCGCCCGGACAATGGCTCGCGTGCGTAGACTGGATTCAGCGCTCGATAGAGCTTTCCCCGATACTGCACGTTGTCAGGCGTGCACGCCGGCGTCGACCGCGTCGACATAGTCGAGCACGTCATCCACTCGGCCGTTGCGCACGAGCTGCATGGCTGTCTGGCCGGAGAAGCCGGGCAGGGGCTCCGACCGGTACCAGGCATAGGCCATCAAGGTCGAACCGAAGCGCGGCTCGACCTTGTTGATCACCTCGACCATCTCGCGCAGCCGGCGTTGGGTCTTGTCCGACCGGATGCGATCCTTGCGCTGGACGGCATCCTTGCCCAGCCCCGCCGTGCGGGCGACTTCCTCGCTGGTGGTTCGGAACGCAACCGCGATCTTCCGGGGGGCGAGGAAGCCGTTATCCGCATATTGCTCCAACCCCATGCGAGCCTCCTATTGTCCAAATGACGCTAATTCTGACGGAATATAGCGTCATCATGGCCGGCATTCAAGGCGCGATATGGGGAGGAAAGGAGAGGCATTCAGGAAAAATCCGGTTCGCCGATCGGCCGAACCGGTGACGCTGAAGCTCAACCGCGACCCGAGCGATCCCGGCCACGGCGTCCCGCGCAGGGCTTATAGCCCCGCTTGGCCGGCCGGGCAGGGATGCTCGGCCGCAGTTGCACCGGCCCGCCCGCTCCGCGGGCCGGGGGAGGTCTTCGAGAGGAAGACAAAGGAAGGACCCGCGAAAGGCGGCGTCCGAAATCGCCACAAGGAGCATCCGATGCATCTCATCAAGGTCGATCCGCGCGCGCTGCGGGAGAATCCTGACAAGACCCGCCTGACCAAGTCCACGGCGCAGGCCGATGCCCTGCTGCTGGCGACGATCAAGGCCGTCGGCATCGTCCAGCCGCCGGTCGTCGCGCCGCAAACTGACGGCGGCAATGGCTTCATCATTGATCGTGGCCACCGTCGCGTGCGCCAGGCCATCGCGGCCGGGCTCGAGGAGATCGAGGTCCTCGTCGACGAAGCCGCCAACGACAATGGCGCGATGCGCTCGATGGTCGAAAACATCGCCCGTGAGCCGCTGAACCCGGTCGACCAGTGGCGCGCCATCGAGCGCCTCGTCGCGCTCGGCTGGACCGAGGAGGCGATCGGCGTCGCGCTTGCCTTGCCGATCCGCCAGATCAAGAAGCTGCGGCTCCTCGCCAACGTGCTTCCCGCCATGCTCGACCACATGGCGAAGGGCGACATGCCGAACGAGAAGCAGCTGCGCACGATCGCCGCCGCCTCGTTGGAGGAGCAGAAGGAGGTCTGGAAGAAGCACAAGCCGTCCAAGGCCGATCCGCAGGTCGGTTGGTACAACGTCGCGAACGGGCTGGAAAGGACCCGGATGTACGCGAAGGACGCCAGTTTCGACGACGAGCTCGCCAAGGCCTACGGCATCGCCTGGGTCGAGGACCTGTTCGCCTCGGCCGACGAGGACAGCCGCTACACCACGGATGTCGAGGCCTTCCTCGGGGCGCAGCAGGAATGGATGGCGAACCACCTGCCCAAGCGCGGCGTCATCGTCGAGGCCGACACCTGGGGCCGCGCGAAGTTGCCCCCCAAAGCCGAGCAGGTCTACGGCCGGCCCGGCAAGTCGGACCACGCGGCCATGTATCTCGATCGCGAGGGCAAGGTACAGACGGTCCACTACCGTATGCCCGAGCCGAAGAAGGCAAAGGGCAAGGACGAGCCGACCAACGGCGCCGCTGGCGACGACGGCATCGTGGCCTCGAAGCCGCGCCCGGACGTGACCCGTAGGGGCATCGAAATGGTTGGCGACTTCCGGACCGATGCGCTGCACGAGGCGCTCGCCCGCGCGCCGATCGAGGATGACACGCTGCTGGCGCTGCTCGTCCTCGCCTTCGCCGGCCGCAATATCTCTATCGCCTCCGGCGCCTCGGGCGACGTCTATGGCTACGCCCGGATGGACCGCCATGCCGCACGACTGGTCGGAAATGAGGGCAAGCTCGACTTCGACCGCGAGACGCTGCAGCAGGCGGCCCGCGGCGTCCTCATCGATGTGCTGTCGTGCCGGGAGAACCGTACCGACTCCGGCATCGTCGCGCGCATCGCCGGCGATGCCATCGGCGCCGACGGCTTCCTTCCGAACATGGGCACGGAGGAATTCCTCTCGTGCCTGTCCCGCGCCGCGCTCGAAGCCTCGTGCACGGACACCCCGGTCCTGCCGCGCCAAAAGGTGAAGGACACCCGCGCCGCTCTCGTCGAGCATTTCAAGGAGGAGCGGTTCGTTCATCCGTCGGCGCTGTTCGCGCCCGACGCGGCGAAGCTCGCGAACTGGCTGGTCAAGCACGAAGCGGCCGAGGACGACGACCTCGGCGAGGGTGCGGGCGAGCCGGACGCCACGGAGCCTGCCGAGGTGCCTGACGATGAGGCCTACGGCGTCGCGGCCGAATAGGCCCCTCCCTTCCTCGTTGCGAACACTACCCCGCCGCCGGCTCTGCCGGCGGCGCTTTCGTTTCCACGCATGCGCAATCACGGAGGACACCATGTCCGCGCACACGATCTACGACAACGCGCCGATCGGCTCCATCGTCGCCTGGTCCGACGGAACGCCGCGCCCGCCCGAGCGCTTTACCAGGAAGCTGTCCGCCTGGCAGACCCACAACAGCAAGGGCCGCCTGATCCAGAAGCAAGGGGAGCGCGGGATCGGCAGCGTCGGCCTGTCCGCCAGCTTCACCCTGCACGAGGCGGACTTCGGCGCCGGAGGCGTCATCGCCATCCGCGTCCACCGGACGTTCTCGCTCGACTCGAAGCTGCATTTCACGATCCTCGAGCGCCCGGCCATGGGCGCGGTGCGAATCTTCGACCGGGCCGGCCCCGCCGCCGAGCTCGTCCATCTTGCTGCGCATCGGCAGGCTGCCGAAGAGTGGCTCTCCCGCCATGGCTATCCGCGCGCCGTGCTCGAGGAGGTGACGGCCGATGAGGTCGGCGCCGATATCGTCGAGGGGAGGGCGGTGGCATGACGATGCTCGTATCTCTGAACGAAGCTGTGGATGCCACCACCGGATTCCCGGAGGTGGCGTTCGGCCGCAGCACTGAGGGTTTTGCCGTCGCCCGCGTCGCCGCCAACGCCTTTGCCATGCTGCCCGCCCGCGACGGGCGTTACTATCTCGCGAGTGGCTGGTGCATTGGCCGTCCCATGGCGCAATGGACGCGGGCGGATTTCCACAGTCATTCCGGCGAGCTCACCAATGAGGCGGCCTTTCGCGCGCAGGTCATGGAAAACGCCGAGCATCAGCGTGAGAAGCGCGCCCTCGGCCGGCGTGAGATCCGCTCGACCGCCAGCACGCCCTGGGGACCCTCGCAGGGAGGGACCCTCTATGCCGAGGATGTCGTCTTCCATTCCACGGCCGGCCATGGAGGCATTCACCTCTCGGCGACGCGCAACCGCATGGTCCATCCCATGCTTCGCGCCGAGGGCGGCTGGTACGAGGAAGATGAAGCCTGGGCGATCGTCGCCATCACTTTCCCCCACCTTTTCACGGGCTTCGAGCGGCGCTGCGCCAAACGGACGATCAAGGACAGCTGGCCGGAGGCATGGGAGAAGATCTTCGGGACCGTACTTGCCCTTGGAGAATCCCGCGAGAAGGATCGCCGGGCCTTCGAGCAACAGCACGCCGGCGACTGGATCGTGATCTCGGCGATCACCTCGAACCACGAGAAAGGTATGGTCGAAGTCGTCGCCACGATGGGCGGCCGATGTGGTCCGGGCACCGAGGAGCGCCGGTTCCTCGTTCCCGCGGATGAATACCGCGTCGGTCGCTTCGGCTTCGTCATCGATGAGGATCGCCACCCGATCTATTCCGGCCCGTCCAACTTCGTTGGCTGGAACGGATAGGAGGCGGCGATGCCCTGGAAGATCATCGCCTCCGCCTTCGGATGGAAGGCCGCCCGTGACGACGATGAGGACCTCCTTGTCGTCTGGCATCCCAAGCTGCGCCGGCACTATAACGGAGCCGACGCGTGGAAGCAGGCCGTCCTCCTCTCGATCCGGGCGCCGTCGGCACACCCGGTGCTCCGCGGGGAGGGCCGGCCATGACGACGTACCTGGTGGCCGTTCATCTGCTGGTCGAGGCGGGGCCGGAGCCGCGCGCCGCCATCGACGCGGCTCTCCATGACATCCTCAGCGATGCCATGCGGCAGAATGCCGGCGGGCACTCCCCGCTGGTCGACTGGGCGGTCGCCGGCGAGGATCTCGCTTCCTCGATCATTCCGGTCACGTTGTCCGCCTCCTATGCACCGGACACCAGCCCGTTTCCGACATGGCCGGCGGCATGTTCGAGGCGGCGTGGCCGAGGGAGTTCGTCATGACACCCCCGGGCGGACCGGCGCCGGCCGCGAGGATACGAGCCGCCTGCTCTGAGGCCCGCAGCCATCTTGCCCGGATCGAGCGACAGATCGAGCACCGTGCCGAACGGAGAACCATCACCGCAAAGGCGAAAGCCCGAGCATCGAGGCGGCATCGGGCCGGGTGGACGCCGGCGGATGAGCGGCTCTTCCGCGAGCATGTCGACCACCTCACCTTCGAGCGCCGCGGCGAGATCGAGGCGCTCTCGTGAAAACCCGCCGGCAGGGCCGTCCGGTTGCAGCGTTGAGCGTGCAAGCGGATCGAGCTTGAGCTAACCTTCAGCAGCCTCAGGAACTCCATCATGGATGAGACGACGCGCGCCGCGTTCGAGCGGCTCCTGACCATCGCCCGCAGCGACACCGGGCAGTCGCGCCGCGTCGCCGGCTTCATCCTCGCCTGGTGGAACGCCATGGATCTCGGCGGCTTCGACATCGCGGACCTCTTCGCCGTCGACGAGGCCATCGCCCGTGACATGGCGACGGTCTTCGCCTATGTCGCCAGCCGACCTGTGGCGGAGTACCCCGAGGCCTATCGGACCGAGATCGAGGACGTCATCCAGCAGTGGCGACCGGACGTGTGGGCGAAGGCAACCGAAGCGGTGTGACGCCCGACTCCGGGCTGTCTCCAACGGTCCGTCGGCTTGCAGCGGATTCTCGCCTGTCTCGCATTCGCCCTTTGTCGACCGTCTCGACGATCACCGTGTAGCACTCCCCAAGATTGCTGCCGTGAACCGCCGTGGCTTTCGGGGATGTGGAGCGCTGCGCGCAGGCACGCCGGTCGATCTCTTTACCTGCACTTTGTCGTGGCCGAACGGGAGAGGCGGACCGTGGCGGCGGGTCATGGCGGCCTTCCGGTGCCGGTTTCGATGTCTGCGAACAGGTCCCTTGCCGGTCATCCCCTCGGGTTTTGCAGCGGTCGTAAACCGGCGGCCGGCCGCTTCAAGGCCGCGTTCCGCGCCGCGTGGCGGCCGGACCCGTCAGGCTCGGCAAAGCGGACCCGCGTCCCGCGCGAGGGCTGAAAGCCCTGCTTGTCCGCAGGCCCGCTTCGCTCGCCTCGCCGTCTCCGGACCCTGAAGCGCCCGCCTTTCGCCGGTTTCTCGCGACCGCACCCGAAGGGAAGACCGGCAAGGGCCGGTCCGATCCCGACGGTGAAACCGAAGGAAAGGAATTTCACATGACCAAGACCGCTCGCGCTCCCCGCCAGTCCGCCCGCGTCGTCCCGCTCCGCAAGGGCACCACGCTCGAAATGGTCCGGCTGGCTTGCCCCGACGCCCATCAGACTATCCTCATTTCCGAAAGCTTCGGACTTCCGGTTCTCGACAGCGACGGCATCCGGGAGCTCCACCAGCGGCTGATCGTCGAGACGGCCGAGAGCCTGGGCGAGGGTCTCAGCGAACGGGCGATGCAGATTCATCTCCAGCGCATCGTCGGCGCCTATGTCGGATCGGCCCACGGAGCCGGCCAGTTCTATTCCCGCGCGGTCACCGAAGCCCGCGACGCCACCGCCAAGCTCGCCAACGACATCCGTGACGAGGATCTCGATGGCCCGGTCGGGTTCTCGAGCTCTGCCCAGCGCAAGCGTGAATTCGCGGCCGACATGGGGCTTCAGGCCCATGCGCTCCGCATGGCGGCGGAGGGCGCCGTCGCGGCCTACGAGCAGGTCGTCGGCGAGCGCTGGAAGCCCTTCGAGCGGCCGGTCGAGAATGCCGGCCAGAGCGTCGACCGCAAGGCGGCCGAGCTCCAGATGGCGGCTCTCGGCTGAGCCGCCCGGGCGGAGCTGCGGCTCCGCCCTTCTCAACTTTAGTCCGGAAAACAGGTCGGCCCCTCGCGGGGCCGGCCTGTTCGCATGTTCCCTCGAAACCTTCCTCGATCGCCAAAGGAGGAAAGTGGGACCGCGAGGCGGTCCCGCCGAGCGTGCCCCGTCCCGGATGGAGGTTCTGCCGGGGCCGGCGGACAGCGCAACGGCTTTGCCGTCCTCCACGTCGTTGCGGCCCGTCGCGCCTCGCCCCGCGGGCGAGCACCTCCGGGTGCGCGGTGCCGCCTGTTCCCCGGCTGGCAGACCCCGTGACGGGCCGCGATCGGCGCGGCCTCCAGTACGGAGGTTCAGGAACATGAGCAGGAAAGAGGAAAAGGAGCGTGGCGACATCTATGCGCGGATCACCGAGCGGATCGTCGCTGATCTTGAGAAGGGCGTGCGGCCGTGGGTCCGGCCATGGAGTGCGGCCCATGCGACCAGCCGTATCACCAGGCCGCTGCGCCACAACGGCGAGCCGTACACCGGCATGAATGTGCTGCTGCTGTGGTCGGAGGGCATGGCGCGGGGTTTCGTCTCGTCGACCTGGATGACCTTCAAGCAGGCGGTGGAGCTGGGCGGCCATGTTCGCAAGGGTGAATCGGGCTCGATCGTCATCTACGCCAGCCGGTTCACGAAGACCGAAACGGACGCGCACGGCGGAGAGGTGGAGCGGGACATCCCGTTCCTGAAGACCTACAGCGTCTTCAATGTCGAGCAGATCGAGGGCCTGCCGGACCACTTCCATCGCCCTCCGGGGCCCGTCCTCGATCCGATCGAGCGGATCGAGCATGCCGATCGATTCTTCGCCAATACCGGCGCCGTGATCCGGCACGGCGGCACGGCGGCATTCTATTCGCCGTCGACCGACCACATCCAGATGCCGCCGTTCGAGACGTTTCGCGATGCGGCTTCCTACGTGGCCGTTCTGAGCCATGAATCGGTGCACTGGACGGCGGATCCCCGCCGCGTCGGCCGCGATCTCAGCCGCTACGCGAAGGATCGCAGCGAGAGGGCGCGCGAAGAGCTGGTGGCGGAAATCGGCTCGGCGCTCCTCTGCGCCGATCTCGGCATCGTCCCGGAGCTGGAGCCCAGACCCGACCACGCTGCCTATCTGGGAAGCTGGCTTAGCGTCCTTTCCAACGACAAGCGGGCGATCTTCGCGGCCGCCGCCCATGCGCAGCGTGCCGTCGCCTATCTGCACGGCCTGCAGCCACAGGCCGAGACGGTGAAGGCGGCGTGATGTTCCGCGCACCAACCGTCGAAGGGGATGGCTATGCGCCATCCCCCATCCGGCTCCGCGTGCTCAGCCTCGGGGCCGGTGTCCAATCCACGACCCTGGCGCTGATGTCCGCACCGGCCTGCGCGGGATTCGCGGGGAGGTCTATCTCCATCGCTCCGCCGTTCCGCTCGACGAGGCCGATCTGTCGATCGAAGCCGATCACGGCCAGCTCGATCTTTGGCCCAACGAATGTGAGGGCATGCGTGGTGTCTGACGCTGGCGCGGCCGTCCGGGGTGAAAGGCTGAAGGCCCGCCTTGTGGTCGCCCTCGATGGGGCTCGCCGCCCGGCGGCGCCGGATCGCTGGTCCTGCTGCCCCCACCCTTCGAGGAGTAACGACGGTCGCTCGAGGAGTCGGACGTTGTGCTCGATAGGGACGTCGCGCGATCTCCTGGCGCGAACTTCCCGGACCCTATCCTGCCATATCGGTTGCGAGAGGAAGCACGGATGTCGGGTTGGCCTCGTGGGGAGGTTTATCGCGCTGGCGCGAGGGGCCTTGTCGTCGGCGAGGTCGTGAGCGGGCGCGGGCCGTCGCCGGAGCTGAACGGCCAAGGCAAACGCGTGCCTTCATTCCGGTTGTCTTCGCGACGGGCACACCCACCTGCGTCCTCGATGTAGCTGGTCTGACCGAAGGCCGATCTCGCTTCGCTCGTCTCGCTCTTATCCCCGCAACGGCCGGGAGCGGCTTTCTTCCCCTGCCGGGACCACCCCATTGCGCAAGCGCAACGGGGACCCCGGATCGCCGCCATTCCTCGCGCGACAAGAAAGCCGCTCCCTGCCGCCCTCCACTGCGTTCCAGCCCAACGAGCCACCCCATTGCGCGAGCGCAACGGGGACCCCGGGGGTGCGGGTCGATCGCCTCCGGTCTGTCGACCGCCATCGAGGTCGCGGTGGGCGCGGCCCGAGAAAACCAAGGGAATGAGACAATGGCGACCATCGGCACCTTCACCACCACCACCAACGGCTTAGGTTGCGTGCACGGAAGTGTCCTTTAGCGGGGCGCTTGTGATTTTGGCACGCAGACGTCCGGGTCAAGTGTTCCCGCAGCGTAGCGAGGACAACACTTGACGCGGCGGCGACGCCA
>Ga0255338_1003814_pt1 | contig 17119 bp, 16 predicted proteins | sample MeOH1_35cm_T4_19_FD_203715 | JGI IMG/M metagenome (GOLD analysis project Ga0255338, IMG submission 203715) | Sandy soil microbial communities from University of British Columbia, Vancouver, Canada - MeOH1_35cm_T4_195 | ecosystem: Engineered > Artificial ecosystem > Sand microcosm > Unclassified ...
GGCGGCGGACGACGGAACGATGCAGATCCTCGATCATGCCGATCAGCCGCGCCGCCCGGTAGATGGCGTTGTCGCCGCGCTCCGGCGCGCCGGAGTGGGCGGCGGTGCCGTGCACCCGCACCTCCGGCCGGAGGCTGCCCTTGTGGGCGACGACGGCGGCATTGCCGGTCGGCTCGCCGACGACGGCGAAGTCGACGCGCCCGCCCGACGCCGCGAAGCGCCGCGCGCCGGCGCTCGCCACCTCCTCGTCGGCGACGAACACCCCGAGCAGCGTGCCGCGCCACGCCCCGCGCGCCGCCGCGAGCAGCCGCATCGCCTCGACCATGGCGGCGAGCGGCCCCTTGCAGTCGCAGGCGCCGCGGCCGTGGAGGCGGCCGTCGCGCTCGGTGAGCACGAACGGGTCCGTCGACCACCCCTCCCCCGGCGGCACCACGTCCATATGGGTGTTGAAGGCGAACACCGGCCCCGGCCCGTTCTCCAGCCGGGCGACGAGGTTGGCGCGGCCGGGCGCGTACTCGTCGACGGCGACCGCGAAGCCCGCCGCGGCGAGCCGGCCGCCGACGAGGCGGGCGACGTCGATCTCGCGCCCCGGCGGATTGCGGCTGTCGACGGCGACGAGCGCGGCGAGGTCGCGCCGCATTCGCCCGGCATCGGCGGTCATCGCGGGGCTCGGCACGGGTTCACCGACGATCCCCGGCCTCAGCCGTTCAGCTTGCGCTCGAGGCGGGCCATCAGCTCGCCGAGCTCCTGGTGGTCGCGGGCGCCGAGCTTCGGGCCGGGGTGGCGGGTGGCGGCGCAGCGGATGGCGCCGCGGCGGCGCAGCACCTCCTTCCGCACGGCGAGGCCGAAGCCCATCTGCTGCTCGTGCCGCAGCATCGGCAGGTAGAGGTCGAACAGGTCCTCGGCGCCCTCGGCGTCGCCGGCGAAGAAGCGCTCGCAGACGCCGACCAGCATCTCCGGATAGGCGAAGCCGGTCATCGCGCCGTCGACGCCGCGCCTGAGCTCCTGCGGCAGGTAGAGGCCGCCGTTGCCGACGAGGATCGAGACGCGCCGGCCGGCGCCGGCGTCAGAGCGCTCGCGCAGCTTCGTCACCTTGCCGAGGCCGGAACCCTCCTCGTGCTTCAGCATGACGAAGTTCGGGAACGCGTCGATCAGCCGGTCGAGCACCGCGACGGAACTCACCGTCGTCGTCGTCTGCGGATAGTCCTGGTAGCACACCGGCACGTCCGGCCCGAGGCGGCCGAGCACGCCCTCCCAGTAACTGAAGACCTGGTCGTCGGTCTTCAGGCCCGGCTGCGGCGCGATCATGAGGCCGGCGGCGCCGAGGTCCATCGCCTCCCGGGCGAAGCGGACGAGGTTGTCGGTGCCGGGGTTCGAAGCGCCGACGACGACCGGCTTGCGGCCGTCGACGCGCTTCATGAAGTGTCCGAGGAAGTCGCGCGCCTCGCTCGGCGACAGCTTCGGCGCCTCGCCGAGGACGCCCAGGATGGTGATTCCGGTGACGTTCTTCTCGAAATAGAAGTCGATCAGCGAGTCCGTGCTGGCGTAGTCGATCTCGCCTGTCTCGGTGAACGGGGTCGGCGAGATGATGTAGACGCCGCGTGTCGTCTCGTTGATCTTTTCGGACGGCATTCTTCGCTTCCTCAGATGGAGCGGAGCTTCTCGATGATGCTCAGCTTGACGTTCTCGATGTGGGTCTGGATGCCGGCGCGGGCGGCGTCGCGGTCGCCGCCGCGCAGCGCGTCGATGATGGCGAGGTGCTCGCGGTGGCCGATCTCGAAGCGCTCGGGGACGCGGTCCATGTTGAACATGTGCGTCTTCATCCGGAGGTCGAGGATCAGCTTGGCGAGGACGGCGTTGCCGCTTCTCTCGGCGATCATGCGGTGGAAGCGGTTGTCGACCTCCCAGTCCTCGTCGGCGCTCGGCTCGGCCTTGGCGAGGAGGCCGCGGATGGCGCTCTCCGCCTCGTCGAGCTCGGCGGCCGGGATGCGGCCGGTGGCGAGGCTGACGCTCTCCGTCTCCATCAGCTGGCGGACGTGCAGGGTCTCGATCAGCTCGCGGGTCGAGAACTCCTTGACGACGAGGACGCGGCCCGGCTTGCGGGTGATGAAGCCCTCGCTCTCCAACCGGTTGAGGGCGTCGCGGACGGGCGTGCGCGAGATGTCGAGGGATTCCGCCAGGCGCCGCTCCTGCAGCACCGACCCCACCGGGATCTTCCGCTTCAGCAGGCGGTCGAGCAGCTCGTTGTAGGCTCTCTGGCTGAGGCGCTCGTCGCGGTCCTCCGGCCATCCGTTTGCCTGTTTCGGGTCGGCGGTCATGATCTCGGCGTTCCGGAGCGGGTGGGGCCGGCCCGGCCTCGCGCGGAGGCCGGGCCGGGAGGGATCCTCAGAACTGACTGGGGATCGGGTCCTTCGGCGCCGGCGAGTAGCCGATCAGCGGCGTCGTCAGCTTGGCGTAGGTGCCGTCGGCGATCATCTCGGCGAGCGCCTTGTTGACCGCCTTGACGAGGTTCGGCTTGCCCTTCTTGAACGGGAAGCCCTTCTGCACGTGGCTCAGGTACTCGTCGACGAGGGCGAGCGGCAGCTTCGATTCCTGGATGGCGTAGGCGGCGGCGATCGAGTCGGTGATGACGGCGTCGACGCCGCCGTTGACGAGGTCCTGCAGCGCGTCGGACTCGGCCTTGTAGGTCTTCACCGTGGCGCCGCGCTCCTCGGCGAGCTTCTGCCACGTCGAGGCGACGAGGACGCCGACGGTCTTGCCCTTGATGTCGGCCGGCGCCTTGATGTCGGAGCCTTCCTTGACGACGACGCGGCCGCCGGATTCGAGCCAGCCGTCGGCGAACGTCACCTGCTTCTGGCGTTCGGCGGTGATGTCCATGGCGTCGGAGGCGAAGTCGTACTGGTCGGCGGCGAGGCCGACGAGCAGCCCCTCCCACTTGATGATGACGGGTTCGTACTCGACCCCGAGCCGCTTGGCGATCTCCTTGCCGACGCGGATCTCCAGCCCGTCGAGCTGACCGTCGGGGGCGCGCATGCTGAACGGCGGATAGGTGCCCTCGGTCGCCACGAGGATCTTGCCGGGCTGCAGCAGCTCGAGCTCCTCGGCGCGCGCCGCGCCGGCCGCGAGGCCGCCGGCGAGCGCCGCCGCGGCCAGCATCGCAAGGATGGTCTTACGCATCTGATGGTCCCCTCTGTCGCCTTGTCGTTGCACTCGGCCTTCCGGCTTCTTGTTGTTGGACGGTCTTCAGCCCTGCATCTCGGCGCGCAGCGCCAAGAGCTCGGCCATCACGGTGGCGGCGATCAGCGCCGTCGTCTGGGCCGGCTGGTCGAACATCGGGTTGAGCTCGACGACGTCGCAGCCGACGAGGCGGATGCCGTGCAGGCGGCGCAGGAGGTCGAGCGTCTCGCGGGCGCTCGGGCCGCCGGCCTCCGGCGTCTGCACCGCCGGGGCGAAGGCCGGGTCGATGAAGTCGAGGTCGAAGGTCAGGTAGGCCGGCCGGCCGGCGGTGCGCGCGGCGATGCGCTCGACGAGGGCGGGGATGCCCATGGCGAACATCTCGTCGGTGGTGACGACGTCGTAGCCGAGGTCGAGCGACTGGCTGACGTCGTCGGGCATGAACAGCGAGCCGCGCATGCCGATCTGGATCGAGCGGGCGGGATCGACGATCCCCTCCTCGACGGCGCGGCGGAACGGCGTGCCGGCGCTGTACTTCTTGCCGGCGAAATACTTGTCCCAGGTGTCGCTGTGCGAATCGAACTGGATCAGCGCCAGCGGCCCGTGGCGGGCGGCGACGGCGCGCAGCCCGGCGAGGGTGACGGAGTGGTCGCCGCCGATGCCGCAGGGCATGACGCCGGCGTCGACCACGGCGCGGAGCGACGCCTCGAGCCGGGCAAGCGATTCCTCCAGGTAGCCCGGCACCACCGCGGCGTCGCCGGCGTCCGCCACCTTGAGGCGCTCGAAGACGTTGATGCCGCCGCGGTAGGGGTTGATCGGGCGCAGCATCACCGACATCGCCCTGACCGCGTTCGGGGCGAAGCGTGCGCCGGTGCGGTAGGGACCGCCGGAATCCGACGGCAGGCCGATGATCGCGGCGTCGAGGCCGGCGAGCGCCGTCGCCTGCGGCAGGCGCATGAAGGTCGGGATGCCGCAGAAGCGCGGCGTCTCGAGCGAGTCGATGGGCAGGACGCTCATGGGTCTCCCGGGTCTGGGCTTCTCGGATCGGCCAGGCTCTCAGCTGTAGCGGGCGTAGTGGCGCTCCAACCGCGCCGCCGCCTGCGACAGGATCGTCGTCATCGCCAGGTAGATGACCGCCGTGGCGATATAAAATTCGAACGGACGGAACGTCGTCGCGATGATGGTTTGAGAATAGAGCGTCAGCTCGACGACGGTGATGACCGACAGGAGCGAGGTGTTCTTCAGCATCGTGATCGCCTCGTTGGTGACGGGCGGCAGGATCACGCGGAACACCTGGGGAAGGATGATGCGCGACATCATGTGCAGGCGGCCCATGCCGAGGGCCTCGGCGGATTCGAGCTGCCCCTTGGGGATCGCCGACAGCCCGGCGCGGACGATCTCGGCGATGTAGGCGCCGCCGTTGATGCCGAGCGCCAGCACCCCGGCGACGAACGGCGACAGCCTGAGCCCGAACTGCGGCAGGCCGAAATAGACGATGAAGATCTGGATCAGCGCCGGCGTGCCGCGGATGAACCAGATGTAGAAGCCGCTCGCCCGGCGCAGCACGGCGAAGCGCGAGGCCTTGGCGAGCGCCGCGGCGAGACCGCAGATCCAGCTGACCAGGATCGACAGCAGCGTCAGCACCAGCACCAGCCAGGAGGCGCCGAGGAAGCCCGGGACATAGGGCGCGAAGCCCGCCCACCACTCGCCGATCATGGCTCACCTGCCAGTTCGCCCGCCAGCCCGAGCGGGACCACCGGGGCGGCGTCGCCGGCGTGCTCGTGCAGCACGCGCTTGAGGAACTGCCGCAGGCGGTCGCTCTTCGGGTCGCGCAGCACCTCGCGCGGCGGGCCGTCCTCGGCGATGACGCCGCCGTCGAAGAACAGCGTGCGCGTCGAGACCTCGCGGGCGAAGCCGATCTCGTGGGTGACGAGCAGCATCGTCATGCCCTCGGCGGCGAGCGAGGCCATCAGCGACAGCACCTCGCCGACGAGCTCCGGGTCGAGCGCCGAGGTGACCTCGTCGAACAGCATCAGCTTCGGCCGCATGGCGAGCGCCCGGACGATGGCGACGCGCTGCTGCTGGCCGCCGGAGAGGCGCGCGGGATAGGCGTGGCGCTTCTCGGCGAGGCCGATGCGGGCGAGCAGCGCCTCGGCCTCGGCGATCGCCTCGGCCTTCGGCACGCCCTTCACCCGGATCGGCGCCTCGACGACGTTCTCGAGCACCGTCATGTGCGGCCAGAGATTGTAGCTCTGGAAGACCATGCCGATGCGGCTGCGCAGCGCGCGCAGCTGCGCCGCGGTCGGCCGGCGCCGCGCGCCTTCCTCGAAGTCGAAGGCGAAGTCCTCGAAGGCCATGGTGCCGGCGCTCGGCATCTCCAGCACGTTGACGCAGCGCAGGAAGGTCGACTTGCCCGACCCGCTGGCGCCGATGACGGAGACGACCTCGCCGGCCTGGACGTCGAGCGAGATCCCCTTCAGCACCTCGAGCCCGCCGAAGCTCTTGCGCAGGCCGCGCAGGCGGATGAGGGGCTCGCCGGCCATCAGGCGGCGCCGGCCGCCGGCGACAGGATCTCGATCCGGCAGTCGCGCGGCGTGCGGTCCGGGCCGTTGATGGTGGTGACGTCCTGCGGGCAGCAGGAGAACGCCATGACGACGTCGTCCTCGGCCTCCAGCACCACGTAGGAGCCCGGCGCGGAGGCCGGCAGCAGCCGGTCGAGCGAGCCGTCGGGCCGCACCGCGACGCACATGAACAGGTTCACCGGCGCCGGCGTGAACGGCAGCGAGATCGCGAGCTCGCCGAGCGCCTCGTGCAGGTTGTCGGCGCAGCTGCGGTGGTAGCCCTCGACGCCGAGCTGGCGGTAGATGTCGGCGTTGCAGGCGCACAACAGCGTGTCGTGCTTGCCCGACGAGGTGTCCTCGACGATCGTCACCAGCGGCCGCCGCCGGGTGCTGACGAGCGGCGTGTCCTTGGTGGCGTGCACCGTGCTGTGGAAGGACCGGAAGTTGTCCATCGACAGGAACTCGTAGAGGTCGCCGTCGACGAACGCCCAGAAGTCGACCGCCTGCGTGCCGAACGGGTTGACGAGCCGCAGCCGCTGGCCGGCCTTCAGGCGCACGGCCTTGCCGTGTCCCGCCGGCAGCACGAACGCATCCTCGAGCCGGTAGCCCATCGCCGTCACCCTCAACCGCGCCGGGCGGCGTCGCCGCCGCGCGCCGGCCGCCGCACAACCCCGTGGACAGGCCGTCCGCCTGCGACTAACCATATGACGATGCTTGGTATACCGGTGGAATTCAAGCGGATTTTTTCAGCAGTGCCTGCACAAATGCCGGGCTTCGGCGCCGCGGTGGCACGACCGCCACACCCCGGCGGCCGGCCGCCGGCGCGCACCGACGGCCGCGACGTGGCCGTCGCGCCGCCTGGCACGCATCTGGTATTCGGCGGCAGGCGCCGCGATCGATGGACGAACGCCATGCAGGATGAACCGCCCGATCCGCCCCGCCTCCTCGACGCCGGCGACGGCGGCCTCGTCGTCGAGCTCGGCAGCACCATCGGCGAGGCGATCAACCGCCGCGTCATCGCGCTCGGCGAGGCGCTCGACGCCCAGGCGCTGCCCGGCGTCCGCGAGATCGTCCCGACCTACCGCTCGCTGCTGATCCTCTTCGATCCGCTGGAGATGCCGCGGGCGCGGCTGCGCCAGCACGTTCTGGCGCTGTGGCCGCCGCCGGCCGCCGGCGGCCGCCGGCACGCCCGCTGGCGGGTGCCGGTGCTCTATGGCGGCGAGCACGGCGTCGACCTCGAGGACGTGGCGCGGCAGCACGCGCTGACGCCCGAGGCGGTCGTCGCGCTCCACGCCGGCGCCGAGTACCGTGTCTACATGATCGGCTTCGCCCCCGGCTTCGCCTATCTCGGCGGCCTGCCCGCGGCGATCCACACCAGCCGGCGCACCGACCCGCGCGCCAGGACGCCGCCGCGCAGCATCTCGATCGGCGGCCAGCAGAGCGCTGTCTCGCCGCCGCTCGAGATCCCGAGCGGCTGGCACCTGCTCGGCCAGACGCCGGTGCGCTCCTACGACCCGCGCCGGGCGGACAGGCCGTTCCTGTTCGAGGCCGGCGACACCATCCGCTTCTCGCCGATCGCCGCCGATGCCTACCGCGAGCTTTGCGCGGCGGCCGAGGCGGGCGTCGAGGTCGTCGTCCGGGAGGACGCGCCATGAGCGGCCACCTCGTCTTCGAGCGGCCGGGGCTGTTCTCGAGCCTGCAGGACTTCGGCCGCTTCGGCTATCAGCGCTTCGGCATCTCGGCCTCCGGCGCCATGGACACGGTGGCGATGCGCGCCGCCAACGCGCTCATCGGCAACGCCCCGGAGACGGCGGTCGTCGAGATCACCCTCGTCGGCCCAGCCTTCACCGTCGCCGCCGAGCGCTGCCGCATCGCGCTCGCCGGCGCCGACTTTCCCCTTTCCGTCAACGGCCGCCCGGCCGAGGGCTGGCGGGCGCACGCGCTCGCGGCGGGCGACCGGGTCGAGATCGGCGGCGCGCGGGCGGGGATGCGCGCCTGCCTCGCCGTCGCCGGCGGCTTCGCCGTCGCGCCGACCCTCGGCAGCCTGTCGACCCACTCGCGCTCCGGCATCGGCGGCTTCCAGGGCCGGGCGCTGCAATCCGGCGACCGGCTGCCGCTCGCGGGCGCTCCGCCCGGGCCGCTGCTCGCCCTCGCCGCCGAGCACCAGCCGCGGCACGACGGGCCGATCCGCGTCGTGCTCGGGCCGCAGGACGATTTCTTCACCGCCGCCGGCATCGCCAGCTTCCTTTCGGCGGACTATCGGATGACGGACCGCACGGACCGCATGGGCGCGCAGCTCGACGGCCCGCCGATCGAGCACGCCAAGGGCTTCAACATCGTCTCCGACGGCATCATGAACGGCAGCATCCAGGTGCCCGGCAACGGCCGGCCGCTGATCCTCCTCGCCGACCGGCAGACGACCGGCGGCTATCCGAAGATCGCGACCGTGATCGCCGCCGACCTGCCCCGCCTCGCCCAGCGTCGCCCGGGCGAGGCGATCCGGTTCGAGCGGGTGACGGTCGACGAGGCGGAGGCGGCGGCGCGCGCCCACCGGGCGGCGATCGCCGCCATGCTGCAGGATTTGCGCGATGCGGCCGGCACGGCGATGGATCTCACCGCCGAGCGGCTGCTCGCCCTCAACGTCGTCGGCGGCGTCTGCTCGGCCTTCGACTGAGCCGCCCTCGGGATATCCGCCCGGAAATCGGCGGAAAGATCGGCGCAAAAGAAATGGACTCGAGAGGAATCGAAACGACGATGAAGACCATCGACCTCAACTGCGACATGGGCGAAGGCTTCGGCGTCTATTCGCTCGGCGACGACGACGCCATGCTGGAGATCGTCACCTCCGCCAACATCGCCTGCGGCTTCCATGCCGGCGACCCGCTCGTCATGGCGCGGACGCTGGCCGGCGCCAAGGCGCGCGGCGTCGGCGCGGGGGCGCACCCGAGCTTCCTCGACCTGTGGGGCTTCGGCCGCCGGCCGATCCTCGGCGAGAGCCCGGCCGACGTCGGCAAGCAGATCGTCTACCAGATCGGCGCGCTCCAGGCGCTGGCACACGCCGAGGGCTTCCGCCTCTCCCACGTCAAGACGCACGGCTCGCTCGGCAACATGGCGAACGAGGACATCGACCTCGCTCGCGCCGTCGCCGCGGCGATCAAGGCGGTCGATCCCGCCCTCATCTTCGTGGTGATGCCGGGCCTGCCGACGGAGCGCGCCGGCGAGGAGATGGGCCTGAAGCTCGCCCGCGAGATCTACGCCGACCGCGCCTACGCCGACAACGGCAACCTCGCCTCGCGCAAGCTGCCGGGCGCCGTGCTGCACGACGCCGCGGCGGCGGCCGAGCGGATCCTCAGAATCGTCGAGAGCGGCGAGATCACCTCGATCGGCGGCCGCCGCATCCCGGTCAGGGCCGACACGGTGTGCGTGCACGGCGACACCCCCGACGCGGTCGCCATGGCTCGCGCCGTCAAGGCGCGCCTCGCCGGCGCCGGCTTCGCCGTGCGGCCTATGGCGGAGTGGCTTTAGGCGATCCGCCACGCCCGCCGTGGATCGTCCCCGGCGGGGATGAGCCCCGGGTCGACGGCGGCACCGGCGTAGGCGGCTACGGCCGCGCCAGCTTGCCGTAGCGCTTGAGAACCCGGTCGCGGCGCAGCCGCGACAGCCGGCGGATCCAGAAGACGCCGTCGAGCTGGTCGATCTCGTGCTGGTGGCAGACGGCGGCGAGGCCGTCGGCCTCCTCCGTGTGCTCCGCGCCGTCGAGGTCCCGGTAGCCGACGCGCACCCGCGCCGGCCGCCCCACCTCCTCGACGACGCCCGGCATCGACACGCTGCCCTCCGGGTGCCTGGCGAGCTCGTCGGACGCCCAGGCGATGCGCGGGTTGACGTAGCTGCGCGGCGCCTCTGAGCCCGGCAGGTCGAGGACGACGAGCCGCAGCGGCACGCCGACGTGCGGCGCGGTGATGCCGATGCCCGGCGCCGCCCGGAGCGTGTCGAGGAGGTCGGCGGCGAGCGCCCGCAGCTCCGCGTCGAAGGCGACGACCGGCTCGGCCGCGGTGGCGAGGCGGGGATCGGGAAAGCGCACGATCGGCCGGATGGTCAAGGGGCGACTCCGTCTGGCGGGGCCGTCACGATGCCCTGGACGCCGCGTCGCCCGCAACGGCCGGTGGCCGATCTGCCGCCGTGTGGCGCGGACGGAATGGGCGGAGGCGCAGGCGGAGCCGTGGCCGCCTCAGTCCGCCACGAGCTCGGTCAGCCGGGCGACGACCCGGTCGGGGACGACGTCGGTCGCCGCGTCGTTCGGCACGCCAGTGGTGACGAGGACAGTGCGGAGCCCGGCGCGCCGGCCGGCCAGGATGTCGGTGGCGATCTGGTCGCCGATCATCACGGTGGCCGCCGCCGGCGTGCCGAGGCGGGCGAGCGCGTCGAGGAGCATGTGCGGCTGCGGCTTGCCGACGATTAGGCTCTCGGCGGAGGGCGCCGCGGCGCGGAAGGCGGCGAGGAGCGCCCCGACGCAGGGATCGAAGCCGGTCTCCGACGGCGTCACCGGGTCGGGATTGGTGCCGACGAGGACGGCGCCGCCGAGGAGCGCCCGGACGCCGACGGTGAGCTTGGCGAAGTCGAAGCCGTCGTCGTGGCCAACCACCACCGCCTCGACGTCGGTGGTGGCTCGGGTGAGGCCCGCCGCGTCGATCGCCTCGATCAGCGGCGCCGCCCCGACGACGAAGACGCGCGCCCCCGGCGCCAACCGGCGGGCGACGAGATCGGCCGTCGCCGCGACGACCGGCACGACCTGGGCCGGTTCGACGGCGATGCCGAGGCCGGCGATCTTGGCGGCGAAGTCCTCCGCAGAGCGCGTCGAGTTGTTGGTGACGAAGGCATAGGGCACGCCGCGCCGGTGCCAGGCGCGGAACGCCTCGACGGCGCCGGGGATCGCCGTCGCGCCGCGGTAGGCGACGCCGTCGAGGTCGGAGATGACGCCGGCGATCGGCGGGTCTCGCATCGCCATGGTCGCTGGTCTCTCCTTCCGGACGGCCGCGTCGACTGACCGCGGCGGCCGGACGGCCGGCGCGCCGTCGCCTCCGTCACTCTAGGCGCCGGCCCGCGCGCGGCGGAATTGCTGGCGCTCCAGCAATTCGTTGCCGCCACTCCGCGCCGCCCGGCGGGCGGTACCGGCGGCCGCCGTCGCCGTCTGCCCAGCGATTCGGCAGCCGCCCGGCCTGCCGCTTGCGGAGGCATTCACGCCGCTCTCCGACCACGCTGAGCAACGGAATCGTGGACGGGCAGGACTTCGAGGCCGGAGGGGTTCGGATAGAATTCGTCCCGGCGGTCGCACCGGGGGGAGGAGACGTCCGGTCGCCGCCGCAGCCGTCGCTAGGCCCGTCGAAGGCGCGCGACGCGACGGATCCCGGCCCGCGGCGGCCGGCGTCCGTCGGCGTCGCCGGATCCGCGCGGGCGCGCCGATGATCTTCTTGAACGCGGAAGGTGGCTCATGATTTCCAGGCGATCGTTGATGCAGGGGACGCTCGCCGGTGCCGGCGCCTTCGGCATCGGGCGGCTCAATCCGGACTTCCTGTTCGGATCGGCCTTCGCGCAGGAGGCCAAGACGCTGCGCTTCCTCGCCGCCGAGGCGCTGACGGGCAACTGGGATCCGACGACCCACACGAACCTCGGCCAGCTGATCGCCGAGGGCTTCATGTTCGGCTACCTGACGCGCGCGCCGATGCGGCCGGAGAACCCGACGGAACTCGTCTTCGAGCTCGCCACGTCGCTCGAATCGGTCGACGACTTCACCCTCGAGGCGAAGCTGCGCCCCGGCGTGAAGTTCCACGACGGCACCCCGTTCACCGCCGCCGACGTCAAGGCGACCTACGAATACGGCTGCCAGCCGGACCGCCCGGCGCAGTGGTATCCCGGCCAGGTCAAGGTCGAGGTGATCGACGACCTCACCTGCCACATCAAGACCGGCGACTTCGGCTATCCGGCGGCGCTCTACTACTATCTGTCGTCGTTCCTGCCGATCATGTCGGCGAAGGACATCGCCAACAAGGCGGCGCTGTCGGCGAAGCCGAACGGCACCGGCCCCTTCCGCTTCGTGCAGCAGAAGGGCGATTCGACCTTCATGGAGGCGAACCCGGACTTCTATCTCGGCAAGCCGGGCATCCCCGTCGTCGAGTACCGCTATGTCGGCGACACCACGACGCGCACCCTCGCCCTGCTCAACGGCGAGGCCGACATCATCGAGCGCCTCGAGCAGGAGCAGGTCGAGACGATCGAGAAGGACCCGCGCTTCGAGATCAACCGCGCCGTCTCGGTGGAGAACAAGTACCTGTTCTTCCGCTGCTCGAAGCCGCCCTTCGACGACTGGCGCGTCCGCCGCGCCGCCTGCCACGCCATCGACCGCAGCGTCATCCTCGACGTGCTCGGCGTCTCCGGCACCTATTCCAAGGCGCACATCTCGCCGGTGAAGTTCGGCTACACCGAGGTCGAGAACTATCCGGAGTTCAACCCGGAGGAGTGCCAGAAGCTCCTCGCCGAGGCCGGCTTCCCGAAGGGCGCGGGCCTGCCGGAACTGACCTACTACACCTCCGTCGGCTTCTATCCGAAGACCAAGGAATACGGCGAGGTGATCACCGCCATGCTGCAGGAGCAGGGCTTCCCGGTGAACCTGCAGGTGCTCGAGCTCGCCGCGTGGGGCAACCTCCTCTACGACAAGCCGGGCGGCGGCGAAGGCAACATGATCGACTGCGGCTGGTGCACCGGCTCGCCGGAGCCGGACCTGGTGCTGCGCACCCACTTCCACTCCTCGTCGAAGCGCATCACCGGCATCGCCGACGCCGAGATCGACGCGGTGCTCGACAAGGAGCGCAACGCCGGCACCGTCGACGAGCGCAAGTCGATCCTGCAGACCGAGACCCTGCCGACCATCGCGGCGAAGGCGCCGGCGCTGGCGCTGTTCACCTCGGTGTTCATCCACGCCTACCGCAAGGAGCTCGACGGCCTCTACATCTACCCGAACGGCATGATGGACGCGAACAAGGCGACGCTGTCCTGAGCGCCCGTCGGGGCACATCGGCCGAGGCGATCGGCGGCGGGCGGGGCGTGCCCCGCCCGCCGCCGGCGCGGGCACCGCACCGGAAGGCAGCCCCGATCCGATCGGCCGCGTGAGGCGTCGCTCACATGTACATCGTCGAGTTCCTCCTCAAGCGCATCGCCCAGGGCGTCGTCATCATCTTCCTGACGTCGCTGCTCATCTTCACGCTGTTGCGCGTCGTGCCGGGCGACCCGGTCCGCCTCATCGTCGGCGGCATGGCCCCCGCCAACGTCGTCGAGGAGGTCGCGACCAAGATGGGCCTGCGCGACCCGATCATCGTGCAGTACGGCCGCTACATGGCGGGCCTGCTGCACGGCGATCTCGGCCAGTCCTACCTGCGCCCGAAGAGCGGCATGATCGCCACCGGCGGCGAGTACGTCGACCCGACCCGCGCCGACATGGCGGGCGTCGGCGAGCTGATCCTCGAGCGGCTGCCGCTCACCTTGCAGCTCGCCGGGGTGGCGCTCGTCTTCGCCTTCCTCGTCGCCTTCCCGATCGGCATCGCCGGCGGCCTCCGGCCGAACGGCTGGCCGGGCGTCCTCGCCTTCGCGACGCAGTCGCTGTTCGTCTCGATCCCCAATTTCTGGCTCGCCATCGTGCTGATCCTGCTGCTGTCGGTGCAGCTCGGCTGGCTGCCGGCGCTCGGCTATCGCGGCTTCGCCTACGTCATCCTGCCGGCGATCGTGCTCGCCGTGGAGATCGCGCCGTTCCTCATCCGCACCCTGACGGTGTCGCTCGGCGAGATCATGCAGAGCCACTTCATCGACGAGGCGCGGGTGCGCGGCCTGCCGCGGCGGCGCATCGTCTACGGCCATGCGCTGCGCAACGCCGCCGTGCCGCTCGCCAACCTCCTCGGCATCCAGCTGTCGAGCCTGATCGGCGGCGTCCTCGTCGTCGAGTACATCTTCGACTATCCGGGCCTCGGCCACTTGACCGTGCTCTCCGTCGTCGGCCGCGACTTCCCGACCATCCAGGGCATCGCCATCACGACGAGCGCGGTGTTCGTCTTCGTCAACATCGTCGTCGACCTGATCTCCTACGCCATCGATCCACGCGTGGAGCTTTGACCATGGTTGAAACCATCGCCGCCCTCGGGCCGGGCGAGTTCGCGCCGAAGCGCGTCGAGGGCTCGATCGCCCGCCAGATCCTGTCGACCGCCTGGCGCTCGACCGGCTTCCGCATCGGCTTCACGGTGTTCGTGCTGCTCCTCGTCGCCTCGGCGGTGTGGCCGGAGCTCAGCCCCTACGACGCGGTCAAGATGGACATGAAGGCGCGTTTCCTGCCGCCCCTGTTCCTCGGCGACAAGTGGGCGTGGGGCCATCCGCTCGGCACCGACCAGCTCGGCCGCGACATGCTGCTGCGCTGCCTCGTCGGGCTGCGCTACTCGCTGTTCATCGGCGTCACCACGGTGGCGCTGATGTTCGTCGTCGGCTGCGGCCTCGGCCTCCTCTCCGGCTTCCGCGGCGGGCTGTGGGACACCGTCATCATGCGGCTGACCGACGCGCAGCTGTCGATCCCGATGATCATCCTGGCGATCACCATCCTCGGCGTGTCGAAGCCGACGGTGCCGACGATCATCCTGGTGCTGGGGCTCTCCGGCTGGCCGCTCTACGCCCGCGTCGCGCGCAGCGCCGCCGTCGCCGAGCGCGGCAAGGAATATGTCCGCGGGCTCAGGGTCGTCGGCGCCGGCGACTGGCGCATCCTGTTCCTGTTCGCCGCCCCCAACATCCTGCCGCCGATCGCCTTCGTCGCCGTCCTCGACATCGCCCGCATCATGATCTTCGAGGCGATCCTCGGCTTCCTCGGGCTCGGCATCCAGCCGCCGACGCCGAGCTTCGGCACGATCATCTCCGACTCGCGCAAATACCTGATCAACGCCTGGTGGATCGGCACCAGCCCCGGCGTCTTCCTCGCCGTGGCGCTCACCGCCATCAACCTGATGGGCGCGGCGCTCGAGAAGGCGCGCAACAAGGTCTACGGAGGCGCATGATGCAGCGCTCGCCGATCCTCGCGGTCACCGACCTGTCGGTCGCGCCGGCCGGCGGCGGCCGGCCGATCCTCTCCGGCATCTCGTTCAAGGTCGCCTCGACCGACACCTACGGCATCTACGGCGAGAGTGGCTCCGGCAAGACGGTGCTGAGCCGGGCGCTCGCCAACTGGCTGCCGGGCAGCCTCGCCTACGGCGGTGGCGGCGTCGCCTTCGCCGGCCGCGACATCCTCGACCGCCGGCAGTCGGCCGACTTCCGGGTCGGCCGCGACATCGCCTATATCGGCTCGAAGCCGCAGAGCGCCCTCGACCCGACCGTGCCGGTCGGCCCGCAGATCCTCGAGAAGCTGCTCGCGGTGCGCCCGAACCTGACCCGCAAGGAGGCGACCGAGCGGATCCTGCACCTCCTCGCCGAGGTGCGCATCCCCTCGCCGCGCGAGCGCTTCCACGACTACCCGACCCGCTATTCCGGCGGCATGATGCAGCGGGCGATGATCGTCGACGCGCTGTGCGCCGAGCCGGCGGTGCTGATCGCCGACAACGTCACCCAGCCGCTCGACGTCACCATCGCCGCGCAGATCGTCCGCCTGCTGCGCGATCTCTGCGAGCGCCACCGCATGGCGCTGATCTTCCTCGCCTCCTCGCTCGCCGCCCTCGCCCGCGTCGCCGAGCGGGTCGGCGTGCTGCACGAGGGCCGCCTCGTCGAGGAACAGCCGATCGACCGGCTCCTGAAGGCCCCGCGGACTGACTACACGCGGCGCGTCATCGCCGAGGTGCCGCGCATCTGGTCGACCGACAGCGAGCCGGCGCCGCCGCCGGCGGCGGACGTGGCGCCACTGATGCGGGTCGTCGACGCGCACCGCACCTATCTCGTCCGCCGCCGCGGCCATTTCAATTCCTACAACCGCGTGCTGGCGGTGCGCGGCGTCACCTTCGACATCCGCCCCGGCGACAATTTCGGCCTCGTCGGCGAATCCGGCTGCGGCAAGTCCACCCTGACCCGCCTTCTCGCCTGGCTGGAGGCGCCGGACGCCGGCGAGATCCGCCTCGACGACGTGTCGCTCGCCTCCCTCTCGCCGCGTCAGCTGCTGGCGAAGCGCCGCGAGTTCCAGCTGCTGCTGCAGGATCCCTACAACAGCCTGCCACCGCGCTCGCCGATCGGACGGATGATCGGCGAAGGCCTCTTCCTGCGCGGCGCGCTCTCCAGGAAGGAGATCGAGGCCCGCGTCCGCAAGGCGATGGGCGAGGTCGGCCTCGCCGACGGCCTCTATCACGCCCTGCCGACGGCGCTGTCGACCGGCCAGCGCCAGCGCATCTCGATCGCCCGCGCCCTGGTGCTCGAGCCGAAGCTCCTGATCCTCGACGAGACGCTGTCCTCGCTCGACCAGGGCGAGCAGGCGAAGCTGCTCGAGCTGTTCGCCGAGCTGCAGGCGAAGAACGACCTCACCTACGTCTTCATCTCGCACGACCTCGCCATGGTGCGGCGGGTCTGCACGCGCATCGCGGTGATGTATCTCGGCGAGATCGTCGAGCTCGCCGACAACCACGACCTGTTCTTCGACCCGCAGCATCCCTACACGAAGGCGCTGCTCTCGGCCGCGCCGACGCTGGAGGAAAAACCCTTCGACGCCACCGTCTACCTGCTCGAGGGCGAGCCGCCGAGCCCGATCGACATCGCACCGGGCTGCAGCTTCGCCTCGCGCTGCCCGTCGGCCTTCGGCCGCTGCCGCGTCGAGACGCCGAAGCCGATCGCGACGCGCTCGGGCTTCTCCGCCTGCCACCTTCTCGATCCGGCTCGGAGCAGCGCCGCCGCCTGAGGGCGGCTGTCAATCGGCGTTGGAACGGGACCCCGGATCGGCGTGCAATAAGCGCCAGCTCTCGTTGCCGGTCTCGATGGCGTCGCAGTGATGCGTCAGGCGATCGAGCAGCGCGGTCGTCATCTTGGCGCCGCCGAACACACTCGGCTATTCACCGAAGGCAAGGTTGGTGGTGACCAGCATCGAGGTCCGTTCGTACCGGCGGCTGATCAGGTGCAAGAGCATTGTCCGCCGCATTCGGCGAACGGCAGATAGCCGAGCTCGTCGAGCACGATGAAGTCGAGCCGGGACAGGTAGTCCGCCATGCGCCCGGCACGACCGGTCTGCGCCTCCGTCTCCAGGCGGTTCACCAGGCCGACGACGTTGAAGAACCGTCCGCGGGCGCCATCGCGGATGCAGGCGCGCGCGATGGCGATGGCCAGATGGGTCTTAGAGCCTGTTTGGAAATGAGATAGACAGCCTCCCGCCGTCATGGCCGGGCTTGTCCCGG
>Ga0255338_1003815_pt1 | contig 17117 bp, 13 predicted proteins | sample MeOH1_35cm_T4_19_FD_203715 | JGI IMG/M metagenome (GOLD analysis project Ga0255338, IMG submission 203715) | Sandy soil microbial communities from University of British Columbia, Vancouver, Canada - MeOH1_35cm_T4_195 | ecosystem: Engineered > Artificial ecosystem > Sand microcosm > Unclassified ...
GCCTGGATGTTGTCGGTGGCGAGGGCGCCGATCTGGGCCGAGCTGAGCGCCTTGATGCCGGCGCTGCCCAGGGCGACGAGGTCGTCGCTTTGCAGGGTGGCGATCTGGGCCGTGGCGATGGCGGCGATCTGGGCCGAGCTGAGGGCGGCGATCTGGTTGCTGGTCAGCGCATTGAGGTCGTCGCTGGCAAGACCTGCCACCTGGCTGGTGCTCAGCGCGGCGACCTGGTTGGTGCCGAGGGCGGCGATCTGGTCGGAGGTCAGGGCGCCCAGCTGGTCGGTCTTCAGCGCGCGGATGGCGGCGGTGGACAGGGCCACCAGGTCATCGGTCTGCAGGGCAGCGACCTGGTCGGTGTGCAGCGCGGCGGCCTGGCTGGAGCTCAGCGCGGCGACCTGGTTGCTGGTCAGGGCCTGGATGTTGTCGGTGGTGAGCGCGGCAATCTGAGCGGTGCTCAGGGCCTTGAGGCCCACGGTGCCCAGGGCGACCAGGTCGGCGCTTTCCAGCGTGGCGATCTGGGCGGTGGCGATGGCGGCGATCTGGGCCGAGCCCAGGGCGGCAATCTGGTTGCTGGTCAGCGCATTGAGGTCGTCGCTGGCAAGACCTGCCACCTGGCTGGTGCTCAGCGCGGCGACCTGGTTGGTGCCGAGGGCTGCGATCTGGTCGGAGGCCAGGGCACCGAGCTGGTCGGTCTTCAGCGCGCGCACGGCGGCGGTGGACAGGGCACTCAGGTCATCGGACTGCAGCGCGGCGACCTGATCGGTATGCAGCGCGGCGGTCTGGCTGGAGCTCAGCGCTGCGGCCTGGGCGGTGTCGAGGGCGGCGATATTGTCGGTGCTCAGGGCGCCCAGCTGGCCGGTGCTGAGGGCCTTGACGCCCTTGGTGCCCAGGGCCGCCAGGTCATCGCTTTGCAGCGTGGAAATCTGCGAGGTGCCGATCGCGCCGATCTGGGCGGAGCTCAGGGCCGGGATCTGTTCGCTGGTCAGGGCGTTCAGGTCATCGCTGGCCAGGCTGGCCACCTGCGTGGTCGTCAGCGTGCCGATCTGGTTGGAGCTGAAGGCCGCGATCTGGTCCGAGCCCAGCGCGCCGATCTGGTCGGTCTTGAGCACGCGCACGGCCGTGGTGCTGAGCGCGCGCAGGTCCTCGGTCTGGAAGGCCGCGAATTGCTGGGTGTTGATCAGCCCGATCGCGGTGGTGCTCAGCGAGGCTACCTGGGCCGTGGTCAGCGCCTGGATCTGGTCGGTGGCGAAGGCGGCCCAGTCCTCCGAATTCAGGCGAGCCAAGGTGCTGGTCGACAGTTGCGAAATCTGCGTCGTGTTCAGACTGCTGATCAGTGAGGCCATGTTGTTGCTCGCTCAGAAAAGTTCTGTGGCTCGCACCCGCATCAAGCGAGCACGATCGATAGGGAGGCCGGCCAGGGCATCAACCCTGTGCCTGCCGCTGTATGACAAGCCCGGCCTTGCGGCACGGCGCGACCTTCGGAATGGGCCGGTCGCGGGGCCTTGATGAATCCGGTACTGCTGAAATAAGCGCGGTCGCCTTGCCATCCGTCCTGAGGGCATAGGGCGACCAGAATCTGCAAAAACGATTCCCGTCCAGCGTTTTTTCGGGTGAAAAGGCTGAAACTTGAGCAGCGACTGCGCCGCTGCGCGACCGCCCCGGGGTGGGGCGGCGCGCTGGGGTGCTCGCATGGTGGGCGGCGCCTTGATGTCGCGGCGAAGGCTGGCTTCAAGAGCGCCTCCGGCCGGCTGAATACGGCATTCCAGTCATCGCTTTACTGCTACTGAGTAGGAGTGTGCGATGCTAGAAAAAGCTGGAATTCGCGGTCCGTGCATAAACCGCGACTTTGTTACGCAGTTTGCTGCTTTGTTTCCGGCGCGCCGCGCGGCCGCCAGCCGGCCGCAGCGGCGGCGGCAGTGGCGATCGTTAAATAAGACCGGTCCGGCGCGCGCCGCGCCGGGGTTCTTCGCTCAGTCCAGTGGCGTGGCCGCGGCCAGTCCGTTGTCGAAGTGCTGGCGCATCAGCGCGGCGCAGGCCGGCGGATCGCGCCTGAGCATGGCGGCCATCAGGGCACGGTGCTCGGCCAGCGATTCCTGCACCCGGCCCTGGCGGAACAGCGAGTGGTGGCGGTTGAGCTTCATGACCCGGCGCAGGTCCTGCACGATGTGCTGGCGCCAGTGATTGCCCTCGATCTCCAGCAGCCGCATATGGAACTGCTCATTGGCCAGGAAGAAGGCCTCGCGATGTCCGGCCTCGCGCTCCAGGGTCTCGTGCAGGCCCTGCAGCTCCTCCAGTTCGGCGGCACTGGCGCGGGCGGCGACCTGGGCCGCCGCGTCGCTTTCCAGCAGGGCCAGCAGCTGGTAGGCCTCGCGCACGTCGCGCTCCGACATCTCGGTCACATAGGCGCCGCGGCGCACCTTCATGGTCACCAGGCCTTCGGCGGCCAGCACCTTGAGGGCCTCGCGCAGGGGCGTGCGGCTGATGCCCAGTTCGGCGCAGAGCTTGAGCTCGTCGATCCAGCTGCCCGGCTCCAGCTCGCGCCCGAAGATCTGCAGGCGCAGCCGCTCGGCCACCTCCTGGTACAGGGCGCGGGGAGCGAGTTGGGTGCTGGCGGGCATGGGCGAATGGCGTACAAAAAGGGCCGGTCAGGGCCGGGAGTCGAGGGGGCGGTCAGATTCTAGTCAAGTTTGAATTCATAATTATGAATGACGAAAGCGTTATGATGCCGACTTCGCAGGAGCCGTCAATGTCTGAATCCCCCAAGCCCAAGAACGAATTTGCCCCGGTCACGCTGGAGCAATGGATGAAGGCCGCGGCCAAATCGGCGCCGGGCGGCGATGTGTCGGCCCTGAACTGGCAGACGCCCGAAGGCCTGACGGTCAAGCCTCTGTACACCGCGGCCGATACGGCGGACCTGCCCTATGCCGACACCCTGCCGGGGTTCGAGCCCTTTCTGCGCGGCCCGCAGGCCACCATGTACGCGGTGCGGCCCTGGACCATCCGCCAGTACGCCGGCTTCTCGACCGCCGAGGAAAGCAATGCCTTCTACAGAAAGGCCCTGGCCGCCGGCGGGCAGGGCGTCTCGGTGGCCTTCGACCTGGCCACCCACCGCGGCTATGACAGCGACCACCCGCGCGTGACCGGCGATGTCGGCAAGGCCGGCGTCGCGATCGACTCGGTGGAGGACATGAAGATCCTGTTCGACGGCATCCCGCTGGACAAGGTCTCGGTGTCGATGACGATGAACGGCGCGGTGCTGCCGGTGCTGGCCGGCTATGTGGTGGCGGCCGAGGAGCAGGGCGTCAGCCAGGACAAGCTGAGCGGGACCATCCAGAACGACATCCTCAAGGAGTTCATGGTCCGCAATACTTATATCTTCCCGCCCGAGCCGTCGATGAAGATCATCGGCGACATCATCGAGTACACGGCCAAGAACATGCCGAAGTTCAACTCGATCTCGATCTCCGGCTATCACATGCAGGAAGCCGGCGCCAACCAGGCGCTGGAGCTGGCCTTCACCCTGGCCGACGGCAAGGAATACGTGAAGACCGCGATCGCCAAAGGCATGGACGTGGACGAGTTCGCCGGCCGCCTGTCCTTCTTCTGGGCCGTGGGCATGAACTTCTATCTGGAGATCGCCAAGATGCGCGCCGCGCGTCTGCTCTGGTGCCGGATCATGAAGGGCTTCGACGCCAAGAACCCCAAGAGCCTGATGCTGCGCACCCACAGCCAGACCTCGGGCTGGAGCCTGACCGAGCAGGATCCCTACAACAACGTGGTGCGCACCACGATCGAGGCGATGGCCGCTGTGTTCGGCGGCACGCAGAGCCTGCACACCAACTCGCTGGACGAGGCGATCGCCCTGCCCACCGAGTTCAGCGCCCGCATCGCGCGCAACACCCAGCTCATCATCCAGGAAGAGACCCACATCACCAATGTGATCGACCCCTGGGCCGGCAGCTACATGATGGAGAAGCTGACCCAGGACATGGCCGACAAGGCCTGGTCCATCATCGAGGAGGTCGATGCGATGGGCGGCATGACCCGCGCGGTGGACAGCGGCTGGGCCAAGCTGAAGATCGAGGCCAGCGCGGCCGAGAAGCAGGCGCGCATCGACTCGGGCAAGGACGTGATCGTCGGCGTCAACAAATACAAGCTGGCCAAGCAGGACCCGATCGAGATCCTGGACGTGGACAACGTCAAGGTGCGCGACAGCCAGATCGCCCGCCTCAACGAGATCAAGGCCAAGCGCGACACGGCGGCGGTGCAGGCCGCGCTGGCCGCGCTGACGCAGGCCGCCGAGAGCGGCGAGGGCAATCTGCTGGATCTGAGCGTCCGGGCCATCCGCCTGCGCGCCACGGTGGGCGAGGTGTCCGACGCGCTGGAGAAGGTGTTCGGCCGTCACCGCGCCGATACCCAGAAGGTCACCGGCGTCTATGCCGCGGCCTATGACTCGGCCGAGGGCTGGGCCAAGCTGCAGGACGAGATCAAGGCCTTTGCCGAGGAGCAGGGCCGGCGCCCGCGCGTGATGATCGCCAAGCTGGGCCAGGACGGCCATGACCGTGGCGCCAAGGTGGTGGCCACCGCCTACGCGGATCTGGGCTTCGACGTGGACATGGGCCCGCTGTTCCAGACCCCCGAGGAATGCGCCCGCCAGGCCATCGAGAACGATGTGCACGCGGTGGGCGTCTCGACCCTGGCCGCCGGCCACAAGACCCTGGTGCCGGCCATCCTCCAGGCGCTGAAGGCGCAGGGCGCGGACGACATCATCGTGTTTGTGGGCGGCGTGATCCCGGCGCAGGACTACGAGATGCTTTACGAGGCGGGCGTCAAGGGCATCTACGGCCCCGGCACCCCGATCCCGGCCAGCGCCAAGGACGTGCTGGAGCAGATCCGCAGGTCGCTGACGACGAGCACCGCGACCGCCTGACAGACATGGCGCTGAGCTTCGAGCCCGTGGCGGCCGGCGACTTCGAGCCCATGCTGGCGCTGCGCATTGCCGCGCTGCGCGCCAGCCTGGAGCGCCTGGGGCGCTTCGACCCGGCGCGTGCGCGCGAGCGCCTGCAGGCCGGTTTCGCGCCCGAACACATGCAGCACATCTGCCTGGACGGCGAGCGCATCGGCTACCTGACCCTGAAGCCGGACGGCGCAGCCCTGCGCCTGGAGCATCTCTATGTGCGCCCCGGCCGCCAGGGCCAGGGCGTGGGCGCCTGGGCGATGGCGTGGATCAAAAGCCATGGCCGGGATGTCAGCCTGTCGGCCCTCAAGCTCAGCGATGCCAACCGCTTCTACCTGAGGCATGGCTTCGAGGTGGTGGGCGAGAGCGACTTCGACATCGACTACCGCTGGAAGGCGCCGCAAGCATGAGCCTGGCGCCCGCCCTGCTTGCCGGCCCCGGCCCGGCCCAGCGCCGTGCGATGGCCAAGGCCATCACCCTGCTGGAGTCGACCCGCGGCGACCACCGCGCCCAGGCCGATGCCCTGCTGACCGAGCTGCTGCCGCATGCCGGCCGCTCGCTGCGACTGGGCATCTCCGGCGTGCCGGGCGTGGGCAAGAGCACCTTCATCGAGGCCCTGGGCCTGTTTCTGATAGCGCGCGGCCACCGCGTGGCGGTGCTGGCGGTGGACCCGTCCAGCAGCGTCTCGGGCGGCTCCATCCTGGGCGACAAGACGCGCATGGAGCGCCTGTCGATGGACGAGCGCGCCTACATCCGCCCCAGCCCCAGCAGCGGCACCCTGGGCGGCGTGGCCGAGAAAACCCGCGAATCGATGCTGGTCTGCGAGGCGGCGGGCTACGACATCGTCATCGTCGAGACCGTGGGCGTGGGCCAGAGCGAGATCGCGGTGGCAGGCATGACGGACATGTACTGCCTGCTGCAGCTGCCCAATGCCGGCGACGACCTGCAGGCGATCAAGAAGGGCGTGATGGAACTGGCCGACCTGGTCGTGATCAACAAGGCCGACCTGGACGCCGCGGCCGCGACCCGCGCGCAGGCGCAGATCGCGTCCTCGCTGCGGCTCTACGGCCTGCACGGCCATCCCGAGCACGCGCATCACGACCAGCGCCTCTGGCACCCCCAGGTGATCCAGCTCTCGGCGCTGAAGGCCGACGGCATCGAGCGCTTCTGGACGGCGGTGGATTCCTTCCGTAGCCTCCAGCAGGCGAATGGCCGCTTCGCCGCCAAGCGCCAGGCCCAGGCCCAGGCCTGGATGTGGGAGCGCATCCAGGCCGGCCTGCGCGAGCAGTTTGCGCAGGCGCCGGCGGTGCGCGCGATCCTGGCCGACACCACGGCCCAGGTCTTGAACGGAACACTGGCCGCCTCGACGGCCGCACGACGACTCTTGAACCGATTCTCCGGAGACGATCACCATGCATGACATCCAACAAATGCTCGAGCTCAAGCGCGACAAGGCGCGCCAGGGCGGCGGCGAGAAGCGCGTTGCGGCCCAGCATGCCAAGGGCAAGCTGACCGCGCGCGAGCGCCTGGAACTGCTCTTCGACGAGGGCACGTTCGAGGAATGGGACATGTTCGTCGAGCATCGCTGCGTCGACTTCGGCATGGCCGACAACAAGATTCCCGGCGACGGCGTCGTCACCGGCTACGGCATGATCAACGGCCGTCTGGCCTTCAGCTTCAGCCAGGACTTCACGGTCTTCGGCGGCGCCCTGTCCGAAGCCCATGCCGAGAAGATCTGCAAGGTGATGGACCAGGCCATGAAGGTCGGCGCGCCGGTGATCGGCCTGAACGACTCGGGCGGCGCGCGCATCCAGGAAGGCGTGGCCTCGCTGGGCGGCTATGCCGACGTGTTCCAGAAGAACGTGCTGGCCTCGGGCGTGATCCCGCAGATCAGCATGATCATGGGTCCCTGCGCCGGCGGCGCGGTCTACTCGCCGGCGATGACGGACTTCATCTTCATGGTGAAGGACTCCAGCTATATGTTCGTGACCGGCCCCGAGGTCGTGAAGACCGTGACCCATGAGGAGGTCACGGCCGAGGAACTGGGCGGCGCCGGCACCCACAGCAGCAAGAGCGGCGTGGCCGACCTGGCCTTCGAGAACGATGTCGAAGCCATCCTGATGCTGCGGCGCTTCTTCAACTATCTGCCGCTGAACAACCGCGAGAAGGCGCCCAGCCGCCCCAGCGGCGACCCCGGCAGCCGGCTGGATCTGTCGCTGGACACCCTGGTGCCGGACAACCCCAACAAGCCCTACGACATGAAGGAGCTGATCCTCAAGGTCGTCGACGACGGGGACTTCTTCGAGTTGCAGGCCGATTACGCCAAGAACATCATCACCGGCTTCGCCCGCATGGAAGGGCAGACCGTGGGCATCGTCGCCAACCAGCCGCTGGTGCTGGCCGGCTGCCTGGACATCAAGAGCTCGATCAAGGCGGCGCGCTTCGTGCGCTTCTGCGACGCCTTCAACATCCCGGTGATCACCTTCGTCGACGTGCCCGGCTTCATGCCCGGCACCGCGCAGGAGTACGGCGGCATCATCAAGCATGGTGCCAAGCTGCTCTACGCCTATGCCGAATGCACGGTGCCCAAGGTCACCGTGATCACCCGCAAGGCCTATGGCGGCGCCTATGACGTGATGAGCTCCAAGCACCTGCGCGGCGACGTCAATTTCGCCTGGCCCAATGCCGAGATCGCGGTGATGGGCGCCAAGGGCGCGGTGGAGATCATCTTCCGCGAGGACAAGGGCGATCCCGAGAAGCTGGCGGCCCGCGAGGCCGAGTACAAGGCGCGCTTCGCCAACCCGTTTGTCGCCGGCGCGCGCGGCTTCATCGACGACGTGATCCAGCCCCACGAGACCCGCAAGCGCATCTGCCGTTCCTTGGCCATGCTCAAGGACAAGAAGCTGGACAACCCCTGGCGCAAGCACGGCAACATCCCCCTCTGAGGCAAGCTGGAGACTAGAACATGTTCACGAAAATTCTGATTGCCAACCGGGGTGAGATCGCCTGCCGCGTCATCAAGACCGCGCAGAAGCTGGGCATCAAGACGGTGGCCGTCTACTCCGAGGCCGACAAGGATGCCCGCCATGTGGAGCTGGCCGACGAGGCCGTGCTGCTGGGCCCGGCGCCTTCGCGCGAGTCCTATCTGGTGGCCGACAAGATCATCGCCGCGGCCAAGCAGACCGGCGCCCAGGCCATCCATCCCGGCTACGGCTTCTTGAGCGAGAACGAGGAGTTCGCGCGCCGCGTCGAGGAGGAGGGCATCGCCTTCATCGGCCCCAAGCACTACAGCATCGCGGCCATGGGCGACAAGATCGCCTCCAAGAAGCTCGCCAACGAGGCCAAGGTCAGCACCATTCCCGGCCACAACGAGCCCATCCTCTCGCCCGAGGAGGCCGTCGAGATCGCCAAGAAGATCGGCTACCCGGTGATGATCAAGGCCAGCGCCGGCGGCGGCGGCAAGGGCCTGCGCGTGGCCTTCAACGACAAGGAATGCTTCGAGGGATTCACGTCCTGCCGCAACGAGGCGCGCAACAGCTTTGGCGACGACCGCGTCTTCATGGAGAAGTTCGTCGAGCAGCCGCGCCATATCGAGATCCAGGTGCTGGGCGACAGCCAGGGCAATGTGGTCTACCTGCACGAGCGCGAGTGCTCGATCCAGCGCCGCCACCAGAAGGTGATCGAGGAGGCCCCGTCGCCCTTCATCAGCGAGGCGACGCGCAAGGCCATGGGCGAGCAGGCCGTGGCCCTGGCCAAGGCGGTCAAGTACCAGAGCGCCGGCACTGTGGAGTTCGTGGTCGGCAAGAACCAGGACTTCTACTTCCTGGAGATGAACACCCGGCTGCAGGTGGAGCATCCGGTCACCGAGTGCATCACCGGCCTGGACCTGGTGGAGCAGATGATCCGCGTGGCCGCCGGCGAGCCGCTGGGCTTCAGCCAGTCCGACATCAAGCGCGAGGGCTGGGCGATCGAGTGCCGCATCAATGCCGAGGACCCGTTCCGCAACTTCCTGCCCTCGACCGGCCGCCTGGTCAAGTACCAGCCGCCCGAGGCGGACCTGGAGCAGGGCAGCCGCACGCTGACCGGGGCCGCCTATGCGGCCGGCGCCTTCGGCGGCGTGCGCGTCGACACCGGCGTCTACGAGGGCGGCGAGATCCCGATGTTCTACGACTCGATGATCGCCAAGCTGATCGTGCATGGGCGCGACCGCAACGACGCGATCGCCAAGATGCGCGAGGCGCTCAACGGCTTCGTGATCCGCGGCATCTCCAGCAACATCCCCTTCCAGTCGGCCCTGCTGGCCCATCCCGACTTCAAGACGGGCAACTTCAACACCGGCTTCATCGCCCAGCATTACGGCGGCGGCTTCCGCGCCGAGGACGTGCCGCACGAGGACTCGCTCTTCCTGGTGGCCCTGGCGGCCTTCATCCGCCGCAAGACCCGCGAGCGCGCCGCCGGCATCAGCGGCCAGCTGCCCGGTCACGAGGTGCGTCTGGACAGCGACTTCGTGGCCCTGGTCAACGAGGGCGCGGGCCGGCATGCGCGCCATGCGGTCCATGTGTCGGAGTATGTGGGCCACAGCGGCCAGGCCCTGGTCAAGGTGGACGGGCAGCATTACAAGATCGAGTGCACCTCCCGGCTCAACGACATCCGCCTGACGGGCACGGTCAACGGCCATCCCTTCACGGCCCAGGCCGAACGCGGCACGGCCAAGAACCCGCTGGCCTACCGGGTGCAGCACAACGGCCTGGCCGTCGAGGTGACGGTGCTCGCGCCGCGCGCCGCCGAGCTGCAGGCCCTGATGCCTTACAAGGCTCCGCCCGATACCAGCAAGTTCCTGCTCTCGCCGATGCCGGGCCTGCTGGTGCAGATCGCTGCCCAGCCCGGTCAGGTGGTGCAGGCCGGCGAGCGCCTGGCCGTCATCGAGGCGATGAAGATGGAAAACATCCTCACCGCGGTGCAGGACGTCAAGGTGGCCGAGGTGCTGGCCAAGACCGGCGAGAGCCTGTCGGTCGACCAGCCCATCCTGAGGTTCGAATAATCACCCCCTACCGGCTGCGCCGGCCCCCTCAAGGGGGCGCACCCGCAGGACCGGCGGAGCCGGATCCTCGGGTGCTGCTTGGCCGCCCCTGCGGCGATATGGAGAACTGCGATGAATGACAAGCCCTACAAGATCCTCGGCATCCAGCAGATCGCCATCGGCGGCCCGGACAAGGCCGCGCTGCGCAAGCTCTGGGTGGACGTGCTGGGCCTGACGGTCACCGGCAATTTCGTTTCCGAGCGCGAGAACGTGGACGAGGACATCTGCGCCATCGGCAGCGGCCCGCACAAGGTCGAGGTCGACCTGATGCAGCCCCTGGACCCCGAGAAGAAGCCGGCCGTGCACGCCACGCCGCTGAACCATGTGGGCCTGTGGGTGGACGACCTGCCCAAGGCGGTTGAGTGGATGACGGCGAACGGCGTGCGCTTCGCCCCCGGCGGCATCCGCAAGGGCGCGGCCGGCTACGACATCTGCTTCATCCACCCCAAGAGCAGCGCGGAGTTCCCGATCGCGGGCGAGGGCGTGCTGATCGAGCTGGTGCAGGCGCCGCCGGAAGTGGTGGCCGCCCTGGCCTGACACAAAGGGGCTGGTTTCTGCGAGACTTCGTAATTTGCGAAGTCTCGCTTGGCTCATTTGGTAGATTGATCGGGCCGGCGAAGGCTATCGTGAGTGTTGCCGCCCGGGCTGCCCGGCGGCGTCTCTCCAGCCAGCGAAGCCAGCCATGTCTCACGATCAGAAGTCCCGTTCCGCCGGCCGCCGGCGTCCCGCCCTCCTGCTGGGCTTGGGCCTCGCACTGGCCGGCCTGCCGCTGCTGGCCACCGCCGCCGGCCCCGCGACGCCCTCCCAGGCCGCCTATCCGCAGCGCAACCTGAGCTGGATCGTGCCTTTCCCGGCCGGCAGTGCCACCGACCAACTGGCCCGGGTGCTGGCCGAGCATGTCGGCAAGGCCGCCGGCCAGACCGTCATCATCGACAACAAGCCCGGTGCCAACGGCACCCTGGGCACGGCCACGGCCGCCAAGGCGCCGGGCGACGGCTATAACTTCCTGATCGCCACCAGCACCACGCATGCGGCCAATGCCTCGCTGTACCGCAAGCTGCCCTACGACCCGATCAAGGACTTCGTGCCGGTCACGCGCCTGGCCGAGATCCCCTTCATCATGCTGGTCAATCCCGGCGTGCCGGCCGACACGGCGGCCAAGTTCGTCGCCTACGCCAAGGCCAACCCGGACAAGCTGGCCTGGGGCTCGGGTTCCAGCGGCAGCCTGATCCCGGGCCATGCCCTGGTCAACGCCAACAAGCTGGCCATGACCCATGTGCCCTACAAGGGCGTGCAGCCGGCGATGACCGATGCGATGGGCGGCACGATCCAGCTGGTGTTCGGCGACCTCGCCTCGGGCGTGCCCCAGGTCAAGGCCGGCAAGCTGCGCGCGCTTGCGGTCACCTCGGGCAAGGAGCATCCGATGCTGCCCGGCGTGCCGCCGATGAGCAAATCCGTCGTGCCGGGCTTCGAGATGACCGCCTGGTTCGCGATGTATGCGCCGACCGGCACGCCCGAGCCGGTCATCGCGAAGATGAACCAGTGGGTGACCGCCGCGCTGAAGGACAAGGGTGTGCAGGCCAAGCTGGCGATCTCCGGCTTCGAGCTGACGCCCAGCACGCCGACCGAGCTGGGCCTCTACGCCGCCAAGGAAACGCTCAAATGGGCCAAGGCCGTGCAGACCGCCGGCATCGCGCCCGAGTGAGTCGCTGACGGGGACGCCGTGCGCCTGGATCTCACCACGCTCAACCTCGTGCTGGCGATCGAGCAGACCCGCTCGATCACCCGCGGGGCCGAGCGCGAGCATCTGGCGCTGGCGGCGGCCAGCAAGCGCCTGTCGGACCTGGAGGCACGCCTGGGCGTGCAGCTGTTCGAGCGCCGCGCCCGCGGCGTCGAGCCCACCGAGGCCTGCCGCGCCCTGGTGCGCCACATCCGCTCCCTGCATGCCTCCTTGCATGCGCTGGAGAGCGAGGTGGTCGAGTTCGCGCGCGGCATCAAGGGCCATCTGCGCCTGGCGGCCAACAGCGGCTCGATCGCCGAATGCCTGCCGGCCGATCTGGCGGCCTTCAGCCAGGCCCACCCGCAGATCCGCATCAGCCTGGAAGACCTGACCAGCGCCGAGGTGCAGGCGGCCGTGGCCGAGGGCAGGGCGGATGTGGGCGTGTTCACCGCGCCGCTGCTGGACAACCGCCTGCAGACCTGGACCTACAAGCCCGCCCGCCTGGCGGTGCTGGTGCCGGCCGCGCATGCGCTGGCGCCGCGTGCGGCGGTGAGCTTCAGCGATCTGCTGGACTATGACCTGATCGGCCTGCATGCCGGTGCCGCGGCTCAGGAGCTGATGCGCGAACAGGCGCTGGCGCGCGGCCGTACGCTCAATGCGCGCCTGCAGGTGCGCGGCTTCGACGCCATCGCCCAGCTGGTCGAGGCCGGCCTGGGCGTGGCGGTGCTGCCGGAGGCGCCGGCGCGGCGCTTTGCCCAAGTGTTCGAGGTGAAGCTGCTGGCCCTGGATGAAGCCTGGGCCAGCCGCGACTATGTTCTGGGGGTGGCGCGTCAGGAGCGCCTGCCCACCGTGGTGCAGCGTTTCGTCGACGCGCTGTGCCCTGCTGCTTGACGAGAGGAAGACCACCATGACTGCACGCACGCTTTACGACAAGCTCTGGGACGAGCATGTCGTCCACACCGAGGAAGACGGCACGGCCACGCTCTACATCGACCGCCACCTGGTCCACGAGGTCACCAGCCCGCAGGCCTTCGAGGGCCTGGAGCTGGCCCATCGCAAGGTCTGGCGCCTCTCGGCCAATCTGGCCGTCAGCGACCACAATGTGCCGACCACCGACCGCAGCCAGGGCATCGCCGACCCGATCTCCAAGCTGCAGGTAGACACCCTGGACAAGAACTGCGACCGCGTCGGCATCACCCAGTTCAAGATGAACGACAAGCGCCAGGGCATCGTCCATGTGATCGGCCCGGAGCAGGGCGCCACCCTGCCGGGCATGACGGTCGTCTGCGGCGACAGCCATACCTCCACGCATGGCGCCTTCGGCGCGCTGGCCCATGGCATCGGCACCTCCGAGGTCGAGCATGTCTTGGCCACCCAGACCCTGCTGGCCAAGAAGGCCAAGAACATGCTGATCAGGGTCGAGGGTCAGGTCATGCCGGGCGTGGGCGCCAAGGACATCGTGCTGGCCATCATCGGCAAGATCGGCACGGCCGGCGGCACCGGCTACACGATCGAGTTCGGCGGCTCGGCAATCCGCGCGCTGAGCATGGAAGGCCGCATGACCGTCTGCAATATGGCGATCGAGGCGGGTGCGCGCGCCGGCCTGGTGGCGGTGGACGATACGACGATCAACTATGTCAAGGGCCGCCCCTTCACACCGACCGGCGTCGAATGGGACCAGGCCGTGGCCTACTGGCGCGGCCTGCACTCGGACGCCGGCGCCGTGTTCGACAAGGTGGTCGAGCTGGATGCCACCCAGATCAAGCCGCAGGTCACCTGGGGCACCAGCCCCGAAATGGTGCTGTCGATCGAGGACCGCGTGCCCGATCCCGACAAGGAGAAGGACGCCGTCAAGCGCGGCGCGATCGAGCGTGCGCTGAGCTATATGAACCTGGAGCCCAACAAGGCCCTGGCCGACATCCGTATCGACAAGGTCTTCATCGGCTCCTGCACCAACAGCCGCATCGAGGACATGCGCGAGGCCGCCGCCGTGGTGCGCCGCCTGGGCGGCAAGATCGCCAGCAACGTCAAGCTGGCCCTGGTGGTACCGGGCTCGGGCCTGGTGAAGGAACAGGCCGAGCGCGAAGGCCTGGATCAGGTCTTCAAGGCCGCGGGCTTCGAGTGGCGCGAGCCCGGCTGCTCGATGTGCCTGGCGATGAACGCCGACCGGCTGGAGCCCGGCGAGCGCTGCGCCTCCACCAGCAACCGCAATTTCGAAGGGCGCCAGGGCGCCGGTGGTCGCACCCATCTGGTCAGCCCGGCGATGGCCGCCGCCGCCGCGATGCAAGGCCATTTCGTCGACGTGCGCCGCATCGCCTGAACGAGGAAAGACATCATGGAAAAGTTCACCGTGCACAAGGGCCTCGTCGCCCCGATGGACCGCGAGAACGTCGACACCGACGCGATCATCCCCAAGCAGTTCCTGAAGTCGATTAAGCGCAGCGGTTTCGGCCCCAACCTGTTCGACGAATGGCGCTACCTGGACCATGGCGAGCCCGGCCAGGACCCGGCCAGCCGCAAGCCCAACCCCGATTTCGTGCTGAACCAGCCGCGCTACGCCAGTGCCTCGGTGCTGATCGCGCGCCAGAACTTCGGCTGCGGCTCCAGCCGCGAGCATGCGCCCTGGGCGCTGGAGCAGTACGGCTTCCGCGCGCTGATCGCGCCCAGCTTCGCCGACATCTTCTTCAACAACTGCTTCAAGAACGGCCTGCTGCCCATCGTGCTGCCCGAGGCCCAGGTGGCGCGCCTTTTTGACGAGGTGGCGGCCTTCCCGGGTTACCAGCTGACCGTCGACCTGGAGCGCCAGGTGGTCGTCAAGCCGGATGGCGCCGAGCTGGCCTTCGAGGTCCAGCCCTTCCGCAAATACTGCCTGCTCAACGGCTTCGACGACATTGGCCTGACCCTGCGCCACGCCGACAAGATCAAGGCCTATGAGGCCGAGCGCCTCGCCACCAAGCCCTGGCTGAACAATCGTCTGGTCGGCTGAGACGACCATCACAAGGAAATCAAGAAATGAAGATCGCAGTCTTGCCGGGTGACGGCATTGGCACCGAAATCGTCGCCGAGGCCGTCAAGGTCCTGAACGTCCTGGACCTGCCGCTGACGCTGGAAATCGCGCCGGTCGGCGGTGCCGCCTACGAGGCTGCCGGCCACCCGCTGCCCGAATCGACGCTGCAACTGGCCAAGGATGCCGACGCCATCCTGTTCGGCGCCGTCGGCGACTGGAAGTACGACAAGCTGGACCGCCCGCTGCGCCCCGAGCAGGCCATCCTGGGCCTGCGCAAGCATCTGGGCCTGTTTGCCAACTTCCGCCCGGCCATCTGCTACGAGCAGCTGACCCATGCGTCCAGCCTGAAGCCCGAGCTGGTGGCGGGTCTCGACATCCTGATCATCCGCGAGCTGACCGGCGACATCTACTTCGGCCAGCCGCGCGGCCGCCGCACCGCGGTGGACGGCCATTTCCCCGGCTCGGAAGAGGCCTTCGACACGATGCGCTACTCGCGCCCGGAGATCGAGCGCATTGCCCATGTGGCCTTCCAGGCCGCGCGCAAGCGCAACAAGAAGGTGACCTCGGTCGACAAGGCCAATGTGCTGGAGACCTTCCAGTTCTGGAAGGACGTGATGATCGAGGTCTCGGCCCAGTATCCGGACGTGGAGCTGGACCATATGTACGTGGACAACGCCGCGATGCAGCTGGTCAAGGCGCCGAAGAAGTTCGACGTGGTGGTGACCGGCAATATGTTCGGCGACATCCTCTCGGACGAGGCGGCGATGCTGACCGGTTCGATCGGCATGCTGCCCTCGGCCTCGTTGGACAAGAACAACAAGGGCCTGTACGAACCCAGCCACGGCAGCGCGCCGGACATCGCGGGCAAGGGCGTGGCCAATCCTTTGGCTACAATCCTGTCTGCTGCCATGATGCTCAAGTTCTCCCTCAACCAGCCCGAAGCCGCCGCTCGTATCGAGCAGGCGGTGCAGTCCGTGCTGGCCCAGGGTCTGCGTACCGCGGACATCTGGAGCGAGGGCACCCAGAAGGTGGGCACGCGCGAGATGGGTGATGCGGTCGTCAAGGCCATCACCACCACCAAAACCATTAAGAGCTAGTCCAGCTCCGGTTCGTCTCGCCCCTACACCCCCAGGCGACGCGAGCCGGGGGGAAGAAGAGTTTCGAAAGAGTCAGTTTCTTTAAACTTTTTGTTAGGGCGATAGAGGTATCACGATGACGACATTGGTTGGACTGGTTGGCTGGCGCGGCATGGTCGGCTCCGTGCTGATGGACCGCATGGCGGCCGAGCGCGATTTCGATCTGATCGAGCCGCTGTTCTTCAGCACCTCGAACGCGGGCGGCGCCGCCCCCGCGTTCGCGAAGAACGAGACCAAGCTGCAGAACGCCTTCGATATCGAGCAGCTCAAGCGCTGCGAGATCATCATCACCGCCCAGGGCGGCGACTACACCAACGAGGTCTTCCCCAAGCTGCGCGCCGCCGGCTGGACCGGTCACTGGATCGACGCCGCCTCCTCGCTGCGCATGAGCAATGATGCGGTGATCGTGCTGGACCCGGTCAACATGCCCGTCATCAAGGACGCGCTGGCCAAGGGCGGCAAGAACTGGATCGGCGGCAACTGCACGGTCTCCTGCATGCTGATGGGCGTCGGCGCGCTCTACAAGGCCGGTCTGGTCGAGTGGATGAGCACCCAGACCTACCAAGCCGCCAGCGGCGGCGGCGCCCAGCACATGCGCGAGCTGCTGACCCAGTACGGCACCCTCAATGCCGAGGTCAAGGCCCTGCTGGACGACCCCAAGAGCGCCATCCTGGAGATCGACCGCAAGGTCATCGCCAAGCAGCGCAGCCTGTCGGCCGAGGAAACCGCCAACTTCGGCGTGCCGCTGGGCGGCTCGCTGATCCCCTGGATCGACAAGGACCTGGGCAACGGCATGTCCAAGGAAGAGTGGAAGGGCATGGCCGAGACCAACAAGATCCTGGGCATCGGCGAGGGCTTCGGTTCGGCGGCGATTCCCGTGGACGGCTTCTGCGTGCGCGTCGGCGCGATGCGCTGCCACAGCCAGGCCCTGACCTTCAAGCTGAAGAAGGATGTGCCCCTGGCCGACATCGAGGCCATGATCGCCGCCGACAACGAGTGGGTGAAGGTCGTGCCGAACACCCGCGAGGCCACGATCAAGGACCTGACCCCGGTGGCCGTCACCGGCACCATGGGCATCCCGGTGGGCCGCATCCGCAAGCTGGCAATGGGTCCGGAATACCTGGGCGCCTTTACCATCGGCGACCAGCTGCTGTGGGGCGCGGCCGAGCCGCTGCGCCGCATGCTGCGCATCCTGCTGGACCGCTGAACCCCAGTCGGCG
>Ga0255338_1003816_pt1 | contig 17108 bp, 14 predicted proteins | sample MeOH1_35cm_T4_19_FD_203715 | JGI IMG/M metagenome (GOLD analysis project Ga0255338, IMG submission 203715) | Sandy soil microbial communities from University of British Columbia, Vancouver, Canada - MeOH1_35cm_T4_195 | ecosystem: Engineered > Artificial ecosystem > Sand microcosm > Unclassified ...
ACGTTTCATGGTCGACCGCGAGGTCTTCACCGATCCTGATCTGTTCGAGCTCGAGATGAAGCATATCTTCGAGCGCAACTGGATCTTCCTTGGCCACGAGAGCCAGGTCGCCAAGCCGAACGACTTTCTGACGACCTATATCGGCCGCCAGCCGGTGCTGATCTCCCGCACCCGTTCCGGCGAGCTCAAAGGCTTCATTAACGCCTGCTCGCACCGCGGCGCGCGCATCTGCCGCGAGCGTGCCGGCAACAAGAAGAACTTCACCTGCCCGTTCCACGGCTGGACCTATTCGACCGCGGGCGAGCTGCTCGACGTCACCGACCAGGCGAAGGGCGGTTACCTGCCGACCTTCGACAAGGCCGATTACGGGCTGGAGGAGATCGGCCGGCTCGAGAGCTACCGCGGCTTCATCTTCGGCAGCCTGTCGGCCGACGTCGTTCCGCTCGAGGATTACCTCGCCGGTGCCAAGACGATGATCGACCTGATGATCGACCAGTCACCCGCAGGCGGCTGGGAAGTGCTGCGCGGCGCGACACGCTACACCTATAAGGGCAATTGGAAGCTGCAGGCGGAGAACGGCCTCGACGGCTATCATATCGGCACCGTCCACGCCCCCTACTTCATGACCGTGCAGCGCCGCTTCGAAGGCCAGTCGACCAACGACACGAGAGCGTTTGACTTCGGCACATGGGACCAGCTCGAGGGCGGTTCATTCTCGTTCCACAACGGCCATTCGGTGCTGTGGAACGATTATGCCAACTATCAGGATCGGCCGAATTACGAGCTGCTCGACTGGTTCAAGCAGAAATTCGGTCCGGAGAAGGCCAAATGGATGAACGGCCGAATCCGCAACCTCTTGCTCTATCCGAACGTCTTCCTGATGGACCAGACGAGCACGCAGATTCGCATCCTGCGGCCGATCTCGGTCAATGAGACCGAGACGATCACATATTGTATCGCCCCGGTCGGCGAGAGCGCCAAGGCACGCGCCTTGCGCATCCGCCAGTATGAGGATTTCTTCAACGCCAGCGGCATGGCGACGCCGGACGATCTGACCGAGTTCAACAATTGCCAGATCGGCTTCGGCCATGGGCCCGGCCGCTACAACGACATGTCGCGCGGCGCGTCGCGCTTCGTGCAAGGGGCGAACGACCACGGCAAGGCGATCAATCTCAATGTGGTGATGAGCGGCGAGCAGGTTGCCGACGAGGGGCTGTACGTCGCGATCCACGCGGATTGGGTGGAGCGGATGAAGGCCGCAGTTAACGAGGAGATCAACGAATTGGCGGAAGCAGCGGAATGACGGTGGATGATGGGCGTTGGCTGTCGATCCAGCGGTTTTTGGGCAAGGAAGCGCTGCTTCTAGACGACAAGAAATGGGACGAATGGCTGGAGCTTTACCGGCCCGACGCCGAATATTGGGTGCCGGCGTGGGACGATCTGGGCGAGACCACCACTGATCCCCAGGCCGAGATCTCGCTGATCTATTACCCGACGAGGGGCGGCCTCGAGGATCGTGTCTATCGTATCCGGACCGGCCGCTCGTCGGCGACGACGCCGCCGATGCGCACCTGCCACCTGTTCAGCCTGCTGGCCGCCGAAGAGCGACGGGACGGCGTTTGGGTCCGGACCTCGTGGATGGTGCAATCGTTCCGCGAAGACGAGACGCTGACTTATTATGGCTGGGCAGAATATGATCTCGTGCCGCAAGGCGAGTCCTGGGTCATCGCCCGCAAGAAGACGGTGGTGCTCAACGATCTTTCGCACACGATGCTCGACATTTACAATATCTAAGCCGCGGCGCGCGGCAGGAGGGTGCCATAGCCACGAGGCTTGAGAAGCGGCCGATTGTGGGAACCATGGTCGGCGAGCCGGCGGGCATCGGGCCGGAGGTCGTCGCGCGCGCGCTCGCCAGCGGCCGCGTGCACGAGGCCTCGATCCCAGTGCTGATCGGAAGCGCTGCGGCGATGGAACGCGCGCTGGATTTCACCGGCGTCAAGGCGCGGGTGCGGGTGATGCGTTCGCTCGAGAAGCTGAGCGACGACCCTGGGGTCTTCGACATCATCGATACCGGTGCGCTGCCCGAGGGCGACCTGCCGCTGGCAGAGGATACGCGCAGCGCCGGCGAGGCCACCGCCATCTGGCTCGACCAGGCCGACGCTCTCGCGCGCGACGGGACGATCGCCGCCAATATCATGGGGCCGATCAGCACCGGCTCGCTCAAGCTCGCCAACAAGCTCGACAAGGTGATCAGCCCCGAGCCCGGGCACGGCTATCTGGTGCTGCTCACCGGGCCGCTGCGCGTGACGCATCTGACCGACCATATGTCGATCAGGCAGGTCTGCGACGTCATCAAGCCCGATCTGATCGTCCACGCGCTGACCTCGATCAACGACGCGATGAAGAGCTGGGGCATAGCCAACCCGCGCATCGTCGTCGCCGGGCTCAACCCGCATGCGATGGGCGACGAAGACCGCGAGCAGATCGCTCCGGGTGTCGAACGCGCGCGCGGATTGGGCATCGACGTGGTCGGGCCGATCAGCCCGGACACGGTGTTTCGCCAGTGCATCGAGGGCCGCTACGACATGGTGCTCGCGATGTTCCACGACCAGGGCCACATCGCCGTCAAGACCTGGGGCTTCTCGGGCAATTGCGTGATCATGATGGGGCCGCCCTATCTGTGGGTGTCGATCGCGCACGGCACCGCCTATGACATCGTCGGCAAGGGCCTCGCCGATCCGGCGATGATGCTCAGCGCGATGCGCACGGCGGGTTTTCTCGCTTCGGGGGCCGGCTTCCCTCAGGAGAATTGACATCAACGACGCGGCAGCCCGGGCGCTTGCGGTATCGACCCCGACAGCGGTCGATTATCGGCTCTACAGCGACGCCGATATCTTCGCGGCCGAGCAGGAAGCGGTCTTCCACGGACCGACCTGGTCCTATCTCGGCCTCGAGGTCGAAGTTCCGAACCCCGGCGACTTCCGTTCCACCACGGTCGGCACCACGCCGGTCGTGCTCACCCGCGCGCAGGATGGAACGCTCAACGCCTGGGTCAACCGCTGTGCGCACAAGGGTGCGTCGGTATGCCGCTCGCCGCGCGGCAACAGCGCTGACGGCACCTTCGTCTGCGTCTACCACCAATGGTCCTATGACAGCGCTGGCAAGCTGATCGGGGTACCGTTCCGCCGCGGCCTGAAAGGGGTGGGCGGCTATCCGGCCGATTTCGATTTCGGAGCGCACGGTCTCCAGGCACTTCGTGTCGAAAGCATCGCCGGCATGGTGTTCGGATCGCTGGCGCAGGATCCGCCGTCGCTCGATGAGTTCCTCGGCGAAGTCATGGTGGCGAACGTCCGACGCATCCTGCACCGGCCGATCAAGGTGCTCGGCTATGCCCGCCAGCGCATGGCGGGCAATTGGAAGCTCTACGCGGAGAACAGCCGCGACGCCTATCACGGCGGGCTGCTCCATCTCTTCTACCCGACGTTCGGCATCTACCGGCCGAGCCAGGAAAGCCGCGAGGATGTCGACGCGCAGGGCTATCACTGCATGTTCAGCATTTCGCGCCCGAAGGTCGACGTCGCCTATGAATCGTTCAGCCAGGAGGCCAATCGCGAAATGGGCGGCGGCACTGCCGAGCTGCAGGATGCTCGAGTGATCGAATATCGCCCCGACATGGCCGACGGCATCAGCCTGTGCATCCAGTCGCTGTTCCCGTCGGTGGTGCTCCAGCAGATCCAGAACACGCTCGCAACGCGGCAGGTGGTGCCGCTCGACGTCGATAGCACCGACCTGATCTGGACCTATTTCGGCTATGAAGATGACGACGAGGAGGTGACTCGTCACCGGCTTCGCAACTTCAATCTGGTTGGCCCCGCCGGCTTCATCTCGATGGAGGACGGCGAGGCGGTCGAGATCGTCCAGCACGGCATCGCCGGCGCAAACGAGAGGCGCTCGTTCGTCGAAATGGGCGGCGACGACGTGCGGCCGCTCTACGCCCCGATCGGCATGGATGAAAATTCCGTCCGCGGCTTCTGGCGCGGCTATTTCGGCCTGATGAAGGGGCGCGCTCCGGCAGCGGCCATGGCCGCCGAATGAACGCGCCCAACGGCAATCTCGCGGTGGACTGGACGTTGCTGGCGGAGATCAATGCGTTCAACAGCGCTTACGGCCACACAATCGACGACGATGCGCTCGAGCGCTGGCCCGATTTTTTCACCGAGGACTGCTTCTACCAGATCATCGCCCGCGAGAATGTCGATGCCGGGCTTCCGGGCGCAATCATCTATTGCGACAGCCGCGGCATGCTCGTCGACCGCATTGTCGCGCTCCGGCGCGCCAACATCTATCCCGAACATTACAGCCGGCACGTGATCGGCACGGCGATGATTACCGGCGTCGACGGCGATGCGATCGGTGCGCAGGCGAGCTATGTCGTGCTGCAGACGCGCGCCGACGGCGAGACCAAGATCTACAATGCCGGGCGCTATCGCGACCGCTTCGTTCGGGTCGACGGCGCGCTGCGCCTCGCCCGGCGCGAATGCATCTACGACACCCACAGCATCGCGACCCTGCTCGTCACGCCGATCTGATCACCTGGGGCAAGAGAGTCGCCCCGGAACAGCCAGAAACCGAAACAGCCAGGAACGAAAACAGGAGGATGCCATGAAGCTCTATTATACGCCCGGTGTCTGCTCGCTCGCGCCGCACATCGCGCTTCGCGAAGCGGGCCAGGAATTCGACCTCATCAAGGTCGACCTCCACGCCAAGCAGACCGACGGCGGAGGCGACTACAACCAGGTCAACCGCCATGGCAAGGTTCCCGCGCTCGATATCGGCGAGGATACGGTGCTGACCGAAAATCCCGCGATCCTGCAATATATCGCTGACCGCAATCCCGAGGCGGGACTTGCGCCGCCGGCCGGCAGCAGCGCGCGCTATCGCCTGCACAGCTGGCTGAGCTATCTCGGCTCCGAGCTGCACAAATTGTTCGGCCCGCTGTTCGCACCCGGCCATTCGGACGACGAAAAGAAGCGCTCGAGCCAGGGCATTCACAATGCCCTGACCAAGCTGGACGAGGAGCTTTCCACCCGCGACTATCTGGTCGGCGACCGTTTCAGCGTTGCCGACGCCTATCTGTTCACGATCCTCGGATGGCCGAAGATGGTCGGCATCGACATGGACGGATATACGGCGCTCAATGCCTATACCGGCCGCATCGCGCAGCGCGACGGCGTTCAGGCGGCGCTCAGGGCTGAAGGTTTGATCTGAGGCTAATCTCCGGTGTCGGTCCGCCGGCACCGGAGTGCTCGGTCACGGCGATCGCCGACGCGCAGCCAGAGATCCGACGACCGTCGATCGGTCACGATCGAGGGGAGGGGCCTCTCGTTCTGCTGATCGATCGGTCGAGGCATGAGGCCGCCCGGCCGGTTCGCGGCTCGACCTGTTCGAGCTGGCCAGCAACCGCATGGCGGCGCGTTTTTTCCGGCACGGCCTCACGGCTTGGCTTGCCGCTCGCTGCCAAAGCGCTCTAGAGCCCTGACCGCTTTGGATCGGACCGCCGATCGCGGTCCGATCCGAGGGGCGAACCAGTCCGGGCATGGCCGGACGTCTCAGGCTGCTTCAGCCGGAGACGATCATCGGCCGGCAATCAACGACGATAGATGATCTAAGGAGAAGATGAGTGGCTGAAGCATCCAATAGCAATGTGGTCGCGGCCGGACGGGTCGTCCTGATCACCGGCGCCGGCCAAGGCATCGGGCGGGTGTTCGCCAACCGTTTCGCAAGCCTTGGCGCGAAGGTCGTCATCGCCGAGATCAACGAGGAGAAAGGCGCTGCCGTTGCGGCGGAAGTCGAGGCTGCCGGCGGTTCGGCGTTGTTCGTCCGGACCGACATCGCCAATCCCGATTCGGTGGAGGCGATGGTGCGCGCCGCCGACGAGAAATTCGGCCGTGTCGACGTGCTCATCAACAACGCCGCGATCTTCTCCACGATCAAGATGCGGCCGTTCGAGGAAATTCCTTTCGACGAGTGGAACAAGGTGATGGACGTCAACATCACCGGCGTGATGCTCGCCTCCAAGGCCTGCCTGCCGGCGATGCGCCGCGGCGGCTGGGGCCGCATCATCAACATTTCATCGAGCGTGGTGACGATGGGGCGCCCGCTCTATCTCCATTATGTGACCTCGAAGGCGGCGGTGGTCGGCATGACCCGTGCGATGGCCCGCGAGCTCGGCCCCGACGGCATCACGGTCAACGCGATCCTGCCCGGCGCCACGTTCACTGAGGTCGAGCGTGAGACGGTCGTCCCCGAGCAGAAGGCGGCGATCCTGGCGATGCAGAGCGTGAAGCGGCACGAGGTGCCGGACGATCTCGCCTCGGTCGCTCTGTTCCTTGCGTCGGACGCCTCCGAGTTCGTGACCGGACAGTCGCTCGCGGTCGATGGCGGTTTGACCTTCCGCTGATCGCGCTTCCCAGCCGCGGCGCCTCTTTTCGGCGGCGCCGCGGTCCCTCGGGCGAACCTTGCAATGGCTCGACCGTCATGCGATCCGTCGAGCCTCTTTGCAGGATTGAGAACTGAATGCAGATCGCCAGCGCAGCATCGCCACTTTGCCGACGGGCGCGCGCGTGACTGCAGCGCCAAAGGGCAAGAAGCGGCTCGTGATCGGGGTCACCGGCGCGACCGGCGCGGTCTACGGGCTGCGCCTGCTCGAGATGCTGCGCGAGGAGAAAGAGTGGGAGAGTCATCTCATCGTCTCGCAGGCGGGTGCTCTGGGGATCAGCGAGGAATTGCCGGTCAGCTTGCGCGATTTCGAAGCCCGCGCCGACGTCGTGCACAATGTCCGCAACATCGGCGCCACGATCGCCAGCGGGTCGTTCGCGGCCGAAGGCATGGTGATCGCGCCTTGCTCGATGAAGACGCTTGCGGCGGTGGCGCACGGCCTCGCCGACAACCTCATCGCCCGCGCGGCCGATGTGATGCTCAAGGAGCGCCGCCGGCTGGTGCTGATGGCGCGCGAGACGCCGCTCAACCTCGCGCATATCCGCAACATGGCGGCGGTGACCGAAATGGGCGCGATCGTCTTTCCGCCGGTGCCGGCTTTTTATGCGCGGCCGTCGACGCTCGACGACATCGTCGATCATAGCTGCATGCGCGTGCTCGACCTGTTCGGCGTGCATCGCAATCCGAACGGGCGCTGGGCCGGGCTTTCGGCGGGTCGGCGCGGCGCGTCCGCGGACGAAGGCGCCTAGCGGCCGCCGCGGCGCGGAGTTCAGGCGAAGACAGCCTCGACGAGTTGCGCGAGCGGCTCGGCTGCTCCGGGCTCGTCCAGCAGCGTTGCATAAGCGGCGAGGCTCTCGATCGCCGCTTCCTTCGCGCTGGCCTTTTCGGCCCGCCGATCGCGCCGCAATGACCGCACCAGCAAAAGCTGCTCGATCCGCTCGGCTTCGAGCTCGGCCGTCTTGACGATGCTGCGACACGGGTCGCTCACGTCGGTCGTCAGCTGATAGGCGAGGGGGTTCTTGAGCCTCCGCCGGACGCGGCGAAGCGGCTCGACGACATCAGCCATCCATGGCGCGGTCGCGGCGCGCAGCGCGGCGATCTCGTCGCTCCGAACGACGGCGCGGTCCGCCTCGGCGACCCACAGGCAGATCAGCAGCACGTTGACGTCGAAACCGTGATCGTCCTGGAGGCGCAGGCAGAGATGTTCGACCTCATCCCGCGCATAGGTGGCGAGCGAATAGCTCCAGAAGGCAAGCCTGGCGGCTTCGAAGTCGGTCTCGGCCGTCATCCCAAGGCGGGGCCGCCGGCAACCTCGCCGGCTTTCGAGCCGGTGATGAAAAAAGGCGCTGCCATGATCACCAATCCAGCTGAAGCCTCGCCTGCCCGACCAACAGATTCCGCTCGCGGCCACCGCGCTTCGAGTCGGCGGCGATGGCGTTGAACATCATACGTGCGTGGGGATTGAGATACCAGTTCAGCCCCGCCGTGAAATTGACTTCCTTGCCACCGCGGACGGTCTTGTCGTCGAGATCGAGCCAGCTGACGCGCGCGAGAAGCTCGACGGCCGTCTTGCCGCGCGGGCGAATGGAATAGAAAGCGCCGCGCCCGCCGTCGTACGGGCGCTGCTCGCCGGTCAGCGAGTAAGCGACATAGACGTAGCCGCCGTTGAAGCCGAGGTCCGCTGCCGGTGCATGGCGGGTCATGTTGAGGCGGACGAATTCTCCCTGCACCGACAGGGGGCCGCGTACCCAGGCCGCCTCGACCCCGATCGGCTTCAACGCGCGAACGTCCCGGATCAGCCCGGTGTCGACGAGCGGATGATCGTAGATGAACGCCTCCGGACGAAGGAAGAGGCGATAGAGCTGCCCATCGGGATCGCGCTCGCCATAGCTTGCGCCGACATGGAGCAGATTCGGTCCGTTCTTGATCGGCGAGGCGAACGCGCGCCCGCTCCAGCCCTTGCCCGAATCGTGGTAGCGCTGGCCCAGGGTGCCGCTGAAGACGCCGAACGCCGCGCCCCAATTGTCGTGGTGGCGCGAGACCACGGCGCCGAAATGGTAGAGCGGCTCGAGCGCGAGCGGGAGGCCGAACTCCATGAAGCTCATCATTTTGGTGGTCGCCATGCCTTCGAGCGCGAATGGCTGATCGTTCTGGCCGACTTCGAGATAGGTGTGCTTGTCGATCCCGACATGGACGAGCGCATAACGCAACCGGGCCTCGGGCTGAGGATTGCCGAACAGATCCCTGAGTTCCCAGAGCATGAAATAGTCGATGCCCTTCGGGCCTCCGATCGAGCCAGAGCCGCCGAGACGAAAGGTGGTCAGTCGCGCATTGGCGGTCGTGCGGTCGTCGTCGCGGATCAGGCCGGCGTCGATGAAGGCGCGCGCGATCGGCCGGAACGTGACCGCGCCCAATGTGATTTCGTCGGCTGCGAAGGCGGGCCGCGTCCAGCCGAGACAGAAGAGGGCGATCGCAATTGCAATCGCGGTCCGTTTCAAATGTACCAAATCAGCCAAGCCTCGGAGATGATTGCGCCGCACCATGATCGACAATCAATGTCTCCCGATTGGCGCTGTCGCAGGGGGGGGAATCGGTTGCAGTGCGGAAGCAGTCGGCAGTTCACGCATTCGAGTCATTCGCGGACTCTCTGGGCGCTTCTGATGCGGCCTTCTCCTTTCGAGGGGCAATTCATTTCACGTTTGCCAAAGCCTGTCCACCATGAACAGGCGCTGGCGGCGTCTCGACAATCGCGCGGCACCAATGCCCACACAGCCAGGGATCGGCGGGGCTAGCATTTGTCCTAGACAGGAACTGATCGCCCGGTAAGAGCGGCATCTCTCGCGGGCGTCGCTCGGTTGGCGATGCGGGGAGCACCTACCCGCATTCGTCCTCGTTCATTGCTGGTCTCGACCTAGGCAGGCCGGCCGTTCGGCGCACCGCATCGGCGACATCCAGAGGAGTTTGGAAGCGCGACCATGGCCCCAAGCGAAGTCCCTGCAACGGCGGCATCGGAGCCGCGCTCGTCTCCACCGTCCCCAATAGTGGACGGGCTGCCGATGCCTCGGCTTTTCTGGGCCTCGATCTCGTCGTGGCTGGCGGCAATCGTCACCGTGATCGACGGCGGTCTGGTCAGCGTCGCGCTGCCGTCGATCGCACGGAGTATCGGCGTCGACGACGTCGCTTCGACCTGGGTCCTCAGCGCCTGCCAGATCGCCACCACGATCGCGCTGCTGCCCGCCGCCGCGCTCGGCGAGATCATCGGCTATCGCCGAGTCTACCTCGGCGGGCTGGCGCTGCTCGCGCTGTCGAGCGCCGCCTGCGCGCTGGCAGGCGACCTGACCACCCTCGCGATCGCACGCTTCTTCATGGGCCTCGGAATGGCCGGCTGCATGGGTCTCAGTGGAGCGATGGTGCGCCTGACCTGGCCATCCAATCAGCTCGGGCGCGGCGTCGGCTACCTCGCGCTTGCCGTCGCGGTCGGATCGGCCGCGGGGCCGAGCGTCGCGGCGGCGATCCTGACGGTCGCGGAATGGCCGTGGATCTTCGCCTGCACGATCCCCTTGATCCTGCTTTCGATCGGGATCGGGATGCGCTGCCTGCCGCAATCCCCACGTGCCAAGCGACGCTTCGACGTTAGTGCGGCGTTGCTCAACGCGCTCGCGTTTGGCGCCGTTTTCCTGGGACTGTCGCAAATCGCGCACGGACAAATTTCGATCTGGACCGGCATATCGCTTCTGATCGGACTCGTCGCCGGCCTCGTGCTGATCAAGAACCTGTGGCATCAAACCCATCCGCTGGTGCCGCTCGACCTGATCCGCATCCCGCTGCTGCGGCGCACCTACATGATCTCGATCTGCTGCTTTGCCGCGCAGATGGTCGCCTTCGTGGCGCTGCCCTTCTACCTCCAGGCGCGGTTCGGCCTGTCGGCGCTCGAGATCGGACTGGTGATCACGCCATGGCCGGTGGCGGTGATGTTCACCGCGCCTTGGGCGGGCCGGCTGGTCGAACGCCACCGATCGGATACGCTCGGCGGAATCGGCCTGGTCGGCATGGCCGTCGGGCTGATCCTGGTCGCGATCCTGCCCGAAGACGCCTCGCAGCTCGACATCGCCTGGCGGCTCGCCTTGTGCGGCGCCGGCTTCGGCTTCTTCCAGGCGCCCAACAATCGCACGATGCTGGGCGCGGCGCCGCGTGAGCGCAGCGGAAGCGCGGCGGGAATGCAGGCCACGTCACGGCTGTTCGGTCAAACGATGGGCGCGGTGCTCGCCGCGCTCGTGTTCCGGGTGACGCCCGCGATCAGCTCGACACCGCTCCACCTCGCCGCGGCGATGGCGACGGCTGCGGCTTTCATCAGCTTTTCAGGCGCGCTTCAGCGCCGTAAATCAGGCGCTGCCTGATCGTAACGGCTCCGCCGGTGCCGTTGCCGGGGGAGGGGGGCCTGTTGATTTTTTGCACCTGCGCACGGCTCGGCAGGCGGCCAATGCGGCGGCCAGGGTGCTTGCTGATTCCGGCTAACCACCGGAATAATCAGGGGGAATGGCAGACCATCCCGGCTGCGTCGCCTATTATGAAATAGGTTGTCCAGCGGCGACGGATGTGCAAAGGTCGTCATAATAATAGGATATGTGTACGAGGGGATGATTATGAGGTCGTCGACGCGTGTGTTCCTTCAATCGTTAAAGCTGGCGGCCGGCGCTGCCGCATTGTGCGCGGGCGGCGCGGCCTGGGCGCAAGCTTCGAGCGGTCCTGCTGACGGCGTCGGCGAGGGCGCAATGCCGACCGGGGTGACGACGCCGGCGTCCTCGCCGCAGCCCGACGCGGATGAAGGCGGCATCGCCGATATCGTCGTGACCGCCACCCGCCGCGAGGAGCGGCTGCAGGACGTGCCGGTGACCGTCACCGCGATCACCGGTGATGCGCTGACCTCGGCGAACATCGCCAACGTGCGGACACTCAACCAGGTGGTTCCGGGTTTCACCGGCGGGCGCGGCGGCGGCGCCTTCTTCCCGGTCATTCGCGGCGTCGGCTCGACTGGCATTTCGGTCGGCGACGAACCCAACGTCGCGCTCTACGTCGACGGCGTCTATCAGCCGGACGCGGTTGGCAACTGGGTCGATCTCGTCGAAATCGAGCGGGTCGAGGTGCTGCGCGGGCCGCAGGGCACGGTCTTCGGGCGCAACGCGACCGGCGGTCTGGTCAACGTCATCACCCCCGATCCGAGCTTCAACCTGCGGGGCCGAGCGGCCGTGCGTTACGGCCGGCTGCGCAACGATGCCGGCGACCTCGATGTGCGCGGCTATGTCACCGGCCCGTTGAGCAGCACTCTGGCGGCGGATCTCGCCATCAATTACCAGCACACCGAAGGATACGTCAAAGATCTCATTCGCGGCAGCGACCATCTTGGCGAGGACGAGGTCGTCAATATCCGCGGAAAGCTGCTGTTCAGGCCGAGCGACAGGGTGAAGTTCGTGCTGACTGGATCGTTCATGGATCGCAGCGGCTCGCCGAATGTGCCGCAGCCCTATCACGACAACACTCTCGGCAAGCAATATCCGGGCGTGGTCTTGCCCACCGGTCCATGGCAGGGCTCGCTCACCGAAGACACAAGGCTCGACGTGCGGCGCTACAACGCTGCCTTCCAAACCCAGTTCGAATTCGACGGTTTCAACCTCGAGACGACCACCGGCTATTCGGACCTCGATTTCTTCCAGCTCGGCGATTCCGATTCGACCAACATCTTCCTCGAAAGCTTCCCGGCGCGCCTGCTTTCCGAATCCTGGTCGCAGGAAGTCCGGCTGCTTTCGACCGGTTCCGGGAAGCTGCAGTGGATCGTCGGCGGCTATTTCTTCGATCTCGACGGCCGAGCGCCGTTCTCGCTGATCTCCCGGCGTCCTCCGGCGGCAGCGACAACGCGCTCGTTCAATTCGACGCTGACAACCCGTTCCTATTCTGGCTTCGCGGAGGCCACTTACGAACTGACCTCGCAGCTGTTCCTTACCGCGGGCGGCCGCTACACGACCGAAGATCGTACGTTCAGGCAAGTCGTCAACGGCCGCGATCTGTTCGGGAAGGCCAAATCCTCGTTCGACAAATGGACCTATCGCGTCGCCCTGCGCTACAATTTCGCCGAGGATGCCAACATCTACGCGAGCTATGGCACTGGGTTTAAGAGCGGCGTCTACAACATGTCCGGCGCTTCGCCTCTGCCGGTCAAGCCGGAGACGATCGAGGCCGCCGAGGTCGGTCTTAAGGCGGATCCGGCCTCTTGGCTGCGCACCAATCTCTCGGTCTTCCACTATGATTACAAGGATCTGCAGGTCCAGGCGAAGGATTCGGCCGGCCCAGGCTATCTTCTCCAGAATGCCGCGACCGCCGAGATTTACGGCGGCGAGCTCGAGCTGACCGCACAGGCCACGCCCGATCTCATGCTGCGCGGCTCGGTGGCCTATCTCCACGCGACCTATGACAAATTTCCCGCTGCGCAGAGCTTTTTTCCGGCGAGGAACGCGCTCACCGGCGCGCTGATCGGCGGCAATACGGTCTCGACCCTGCCTGCCGACGGCAAGCAGCTTGGCCGCGCGCCGAAATGGACGGTCAACCTCGGCGGCGAATGGGGGCATGATCTCGCAGGCGGGCGCCTCGGCGTTTCCTCGAACCTCTTCTATAGCTCTAAGGTCTTTTACGACTTCCAGAACGTCTTCTTCCAGAAGTCCTATGCCCTGTGGAACGCGCAGCTCTCCTGGACGACGCCGAACGAGCGCTGGCGCTTCACCCTTTCGGGCACCAATCTGACCAACGAAAAGGTCTTCCAGCAGATCAGGCCGAGCAACGTCGGCACGGATGCTTTCTACGAAATGCCGCGGCGCATCAGCATCGGTGCGGAGGTGCTGTTCTAGTGGAAAAAATGGCGGTTTGCCGGTAAGAGGGTAAACCGCCGCGGAAATATTGAATATGCCGGCGTTCCGGCCCAGCTGGAGAACGCATTGGCCCGTTTGAGGTGTCGGCTGATGCCGATCGGCTCAATATGAAGAATTCGCGATAAATGACGATATTAGAACGGGTAAGGAGCAGAGAAGAGTGCCGAAGATCAGTGTCAACGGGGTGGATCTCAATTACGTCGATCGCGGGCGCGGCGATGTCCTGCTCCTGATCCATAATGTCGTCGCGAACATCACGACCTTCGAGCAGAATATCGCGATGCTCGAAAAGCATTTCCGGGTGATCGCCTGCGACCTTCGCGGCCATGGCGAGACCACGCACCACAATGACGAGGAAGGCGCGAGGGAATTCTACACCTTCGACAATATCGCCGAGGACATCACCCAACTCCTCGCTCACCTCAAGGTTGATCGCTTCTCGATCCTCGGCCAGGCCTATTGGGGCGTCAGCACCGCCGCGCACGTCTTCGCGCGTCACGCCGACAAGGTGGACGGCATCGTGTTCGCGTCCTGCGACCTGCTCGCGACCGACGAGGGCGCGGAGCCGTTCACGGTGCTCGGCGACAAAGCCGTCGTCAACTTCCGCAAGATGATCTCGCTTGCGCGGGAAAAGGGAATGATGGGTGTCTATGAGGAGCGGCTCAGCTCCAACACCTTCTGGGGCCCGACGGTCCTCAACAGCCCGGAAATCCTGCAGCGCTTCGAGGTCATGCACCGCAACACCTCAGCCGCGGCTTTCGCCAATTTCCCGCATTTCAGCAAGGCGAAGCTCGCCGAGATACTGGCCAAGATCGAGCAGCATAAGCCGGCCGTGATGATGCTGATGGGTGTCGAGGATTCGCACAACGACCCGATGATGGCCAATATGCGGCGCATGATTCCTGATATTCATATCGCCATTCTTCCCTATTGCGGCCATTATCTTGCAATCGAGAATCCGCAGGATTTCAATGCTGCGGTCTATAACTTCATGTCCGGCGCATTGCGGCGCCGGTCATCGTAGGAGACTGAGAATGATCGACCTCTTCGACATCCGCTATGTCCGCCTCGGTACCCGGGATCTGGAGAGCACCTCCCGGTTCATGACCGAGATCATCGGGCTCGAGCTCGTCCGCCAGATCGACGTGCCGGGCTATAAGGCGAACTATTTCAAGAGCGATTCACGAGATCATACGCTCTGCTGGTTCGAAGGGGATCCTGACGATCACACCGTGGGTTTCGAGCTGAACCATCCCGAGGATATCGATACGGTCGCGGCTCAGCTCGAAAACGCCGGCTATCCGGTGCAATGGGGCACGCCGGAGGATTGCGAGTTGCGGCGCGTCCGCAGCTTCATCTCGACGGTCGATCCCAACGGCAACAAGATCGATATCGTCGCGCGTCCGTTCCACAGCGCCAAATTCTACCATGGCACGCGCGATGCCGGCATCACTGGCTTCAGCCACATCGGCCTGCACACGCGCGATCCGATCGCGGCCGAGGAATTCTGGACGCGGCTGCTGAGCGCCCGGGTCAGCGACTGGATCGGCGATCTCGCGCTGCTGCGCGTGTCGACGGTGCACCACGCCATGGCTCTGTTCCCATCGCCGCGTTCGGGCGTGCAGCACATCAACCATCAGGTCAGATCGATCGACGACGTGATGCGCTCTTATTATTTCCTCAAGGAGCGTGGCGTGCCGATCCAGTTCGGCCCGGGCCGCCACATCACCTCGACCGCGATGTTCCTTTATTTCGAGGGGCCCGAGGGCATGACCTTCGAATATTCGCACGGCGTCGGCCACATCCTGCCCGAGCAGGAGGCGACCTATCGCCCGCGCCAGTTCCCGGTCGATCGCTATTCGATCTGCTATTGGGGCGCGCTGCCGCAGGGCAAGTCGTCGTTCGACTCGCTGAAGCCGCCCACCAAGACCGAGGCGATCGAGAACATCGTCAGCCCCGAGCAGCTGATCGCGCCCGACTCGGAGCTGCTGCAGGCCGGCGGCACCAAGAGCACGGCCGACGCTTAGCCGGTGCGGCGGGTGACGGCGGGCTGATTTTGCCGGCGGCAGCGGGCCATGCAAGGGCCGCCTGCGCCGCCGGTACGTTGAGCAATCTTACGACGTGATGATCGGGAGAGACCAAATGGCGACCAGCATCTCAACCGCGCGGATGCGCAAGGCGGACCAGGAGCAGCAGGGCGGCTTCGAGCATCTGTATCGGCCCGGCAAGGTCCATTCCGCCATCTACACCTCGCCCGAGGTGTTCGAGGCGGAGATCGAGCGCATCTTCCACCGCACCTGGCTCTATATCGGGCATGAGAGCGAGGTCCCGGAACCCGGCAGCTTCCAGACTCGGACTATGGGACGCCAGCCCGTCATCCTGGTTCGCGGCAAGAGCGGCAAGGTCAACGTCTTCATGAACCGTTGCCGGCACCGCGGCAGCGTCGTCGCCGAGACCGAATGCGGCAAATCCGCCTTCTTCAAATGCTGGTGGCACGGCTGGATCTATGATTCCGACGGCGAATTGGTCGAAGTGTCGAGGGACGATGCCTATCCCGAGGGATTTCGCGAAGAGATCGGCGGTCTGTCGAGCCCGCCGCGCGTCGACAGCTATCGCGGCTTCGTGTTCGCCAGCCTGAGCCCGGAAGGAAGGAGCCTGACTGAGCATCTCGGCGCCGCCACCAAGATGATCGATTACATGGTCGATGCCTCGCCGATTCAGCAGATCCAGGTCGGACCGAACGTCAGCCGGACCAAATATAAGGGCAATTGGAAGTTCATCGGCATGGACGGCTACCATCCGGAGGTCGTCCATGCCTCGGTGTTCCAGGTGTTCAAGCAGAAGGTCAACACCGGCCTCGGCTCGACCCATCGCGGCAACGTGCTTTCGGACAAGTCGAGCTCGCGCACCCGCGGCCTCGGCAACGGCCATTGCATGCTCGACTATCGTCGCCAGCGCCGCGATAATCTCGACGCCTATCTCGAGTTCCTCGGGACCTTCGATGGCGGCGACGAATATGTCCGCCTGATGCACGAGACCTATGACGAAGAGCGGGCCAACGAACTGATCGCCGTCGCGGGCGATGCCCATGTCGGCATTTTCCCGAACATGCAGATCGTCACCAACCACGTCCGGATCCTCAATCCGCTCGCGACGGACGAGACGCAGATCGTGATGTGGCCGGTCAAGCTGCTCGGCGTTCCCGACGGCATCAACCAGATGCGGATGCGCGCGCACGAGAGCTTCTACGGCGCTGCTTCCGGCGGCTCGCCCGATGACGCCGAGGTGTTCGAACGCGCACAGCGCGGCCTGCAGGCGAACGTCGATCCCTGGATCGATATCTCGCGGGGCATGCAGCGCGAGGTCGTCGACGTCGACGGGACGATCGTCGGCCAGGCGTCGGACGAGGTTCCGCAGCGCGAGCAAATGCGCGAATGGGCGCGCCTGATGGCGGGCTGAGCGCGGCTGGAAGAATAAGAACAGGTGAGGGGGATGGCTTCAGGTGAGTGAGAGAGAAGACGCCTATTTCGAGTTCAAGCAGTTCCTGTATCATGAAGCTCGGTTGATGGACGAAAGCCAATATAGCGATTGGCTCGCTTTGTGGCACAGCGAATGCCTCTATTGGGTGCCGATCAACAACGAGGGCGAGGATCCGGCCAACAGCATATCGCTGATCTACGAGAATCGCGGGCG
>Ga0255338_1003817_pt1 | contig 17106 bp, 11 predicted proteins | sample MeOH1_35cm_T4_19_FD_203715 | JGI IMG/M metagenome (GOLD analysis project Ga0255338, IMG submission 203715) | Sandy soil microbial communities from University of British Columbia, Vancouver, Canada - MeOH1_35cm_T4_195 | ecosystem: Engineered > Artificial ecosystem > Sand microcosm > Unclassified ...
GACAAGAATTTCAGGCAGCCCTTGCTGCACACAGTCCGGGGAGCTGGTTATTCGCTACGCGCGGCTGATTAATCTCCTCAAGACCTCGACCTTCCGGCTCGCGGTCCTTTACCTTGCGCTTTTCGCCGCATCCGCGATCACGCTGCTTGCCTACGTCTATTGGAACACGGCGGGCTTTCTCGTCCGCCAGACGGACGAGGCGGTGCAGGCCGAGATCACGGGCCTCGCGGAGCAATATGCGCAAGGCGGGCTGCCGCTTCTCGTGCACACTGTCATCCAGCGTTCGCGCGATCCAGGGCAGGGGCTCTATCTCGTCACCGGCCCCAATGGACAGGTGCTTGCGGGTAATCTCGACGTTCGGCCCACGGCGGCGCCGGGGCCCGACGGCTGGATGGACTTCTTCTACAATCGCAAGGTGGTCGACCGCATCGAGGTGAAGGCTGCGCGCGCCCGCGCTTTCGTGCTGCCGGAGGGCTTCTTCCTGCTCGTCGGACGAGACGTGCAGGAGCGGCGCATCATCGAGAGCCTCATCACCAATGCCTTGTTCTGGGCCATCGGCCTTACCGCGGCGCTCGGCCTCGCGGGCGGGCTGGTCATAAGCCGCAACATGCTCGCTCGTGTCGATGCGATCAACCGCACGAGTAGCAGCATCATGCGGGGCGATCTCTCGCAGCGGCTTCCTATCGCAGGCACGGGCGACGAGCTCGACCAGCTCGCGCGCAATCTCAACGCCATGCTCGACCAGATCGAGGCGCTGATGACCGGCATGCGCCAGGTCACGGACAATGTGGCGCATGATCTCAGAAGCCCGCTCAACCGTCTGCGCAGCCGCCTCGAAGTGACGTTGCTCAAGGATGCGACGCCGGATGAATATCGTCAGGCATTGGAGCGGACGATCGTGGAGGCGGACAATCTGCTGACCACCTTCAATGCGCTGCTGATGATCGCGCGGGCGGAGGCCGGATCGCTGCGCGAAGCGATGAATGTGATCGATCCCGCGGTGATCGTTGCCGATGCGGCTGAACTCTATGAGCCGCTTGCGGAAGAAAGCGGGTTGCGCCTCGAAATCGATGTGCAGGCCGGCCTTACCGTCAACGGCAATCGAGAGCTTTTGTCGCAAGCGGTCGTCAATCTGCTCGACAACGCAATCAAGCACGGACGTCCCTTGACCCAGGGCGTCGATCCGCTCATTGCCGTGTCTGTGAAGTCCGACGCCGGGGGCCGCGTCCTCATCAGCGTGGCGGACCATGGGGCGGGCATACCGCAGGAAGAACGCTCCCATGTTCTCGAGCGTTTCGTGCGGCTTGAAACCAGCCGGAATACGCCGGGCAGCGGCCTCGGCCTCAGCCTCGTCGCCGCCGTGGTGCGGCTGCATGGCGGACGGCTCTCGTTCGACGACAACAGTCCGGGTCTTTGCGCGACGATTTCGCTTCCTCCCGCGGCGCTTTGAATTCTGTTAGTCTCCCCCGGCTTTTGCGAAGGGAGACGGATTTGAACGCGGATGTGAAGGCATTGCGGGAGCGCGCGGCGCGAGCGCCGCGTCCATACGATGCGGAACGCGCGGCAAGCGCAATGCAGGACATGGAGGCGACCCTCGAATCGATCGAGGATGAAGCCGTTCGCCGCCGCATGGAGGGTCTGCTCGCCGATGCCGATACGCGGCGTCTCCTCGACGGCATTTTTGGGAACTCGCCGTTTCTCACGCGCATCCTTCGAATTCATCCGGACTGGTTGCCGAGACTCGTCGACGAGCCCCCGGCTGCGACGCTCGACAAGCTGATCGCGCGTACATTGGCTGCTGCTGCCTCGCCCACGCAGGGCGATCTCATGCGCGAGTTGCGCCTCGCCAAGGCGGAAGCGGCGATACTCATCGCGCTGGCTGACATCACCTCTACGTGGAACCTCGAAGAGGTTACGGCCGCGCTGACAGCATTCGCCGATGCGGCGGTGCAGGCGTCTGTCGAATGGCTGCTGAAGGACGCCGCGCGGCGTGGGCAGATATTGCGTCCCGTCGAAGAGATGAAGCAGGCGGGCAGCGGCCTCGCCATTCTCGGCATGGGCAAATATGGCTCGCGCGAACTCAACTATTCGAGCGATATAGACATTGTCGTCTTTTACGAGCCGGGGCAGCTGCCGCTGAAGGATGGCGTCGAGGAAGGAACTTTCTTCGTCCGCCTGACGCAGGCGCTGGTAAAAATCCTGCAGGAACGCACAGAGCACGGCTATGTGTTCCGCACCGATCTCAGGCTTCGCCCCGATCCCGGCGGCACGCCCGTCGCGGTGTCGCTCCCCGCCGCAGAACACTACTACGAAAGTCGGGGACAGAACTGGGAGCGCGCGGCCTTCATCAAGGCGCGCGCCGTCGCGGGCGATCCGCAGGCGGGCGAGCTTTTCCTCAAGATGCTGACGCCCTATATCTGGCGCAAGAATCTCGACTTCGCCGCCATCGACGATATTCATTCGATGAAGCGGCAGATCCATGCCGTGGGAGGGCACGGCACAATCGCGGTCGCGGGGCACAATGTGAAGCTCGGGCGTGGCGGCATTCGCGAAATCGAATTCTTCGTCCAGACGCAGCAATTGATCGCGGGCGGACGCGACAGGGAACTGCGCGGTCAGCAGACCTGCTCGATGCTCGACGAACTCGCGCGCAAGAACTGGATCGCGCCTGAAGCGGCCGATGAACTCAAGACGACCTATCGCTTTCTTCGCACCCTCGAACATCGCCTGCAGATGATCGCCGACGAGCAGACGCATACATTGCCTGCCACCGACACGGGGCTCGATCACGTCGCATGTTTTATGGGCTTCGACAGCCGTGCCGAATTCGCCGAGGTTCTAGTCGGCCATCTGCGGTGTGTGCAGGGGCATTATGCGAAGCTCTTCGAGACGGCGCCGCCGCTTGCTGAAGAAAGCGGCAGCCTCGTCTTTACCGGCACGGAGGACGATCCCGAGACGCTCGAGACGCTTCGCAAGCTTGGCTTCGAACAGGCCTCGGAAATGTCGGCGGCGATCCGCGCCTGGCATTCAGGTCGTTTCGCCGCCACACGCTCGCCGCGTTCGCGCGAGCTTCTGACCGCGTTGATGCCGGCCTTGCTTCGCGCCCTTTCCCGCACATCGCAGCCAGACACAGCCTTCAATCGCTTCGATCAGTTCCTGACGAAGCTTCCGGCGGGTGTGCAGCTCTTCTCGATGCTTTACTCCAATCCGAGCCTGCTTGATCTCCTCGCCGATATTTGCGGTACGGCGCCGAGACTCGCGAATTATCTGGCGCAGAACTCGGCCGTGCTGGAATCGGTCGTCGATCCGAATTTCTTCAAGATGCGGCCCGACCGCGAAACATTGCGCAAGAGCCTCGCCCAGTCGCTCGAACATGCGCGGGACTATCAGGACGTTCTTGACTTTACGCGCGTATGGGCGCGCGAGCATCGCTTCCGCCTTGGCGTGCGCGTGCTCGCGGGCAATGCGGACGCGGAGGAGGTGGGGCCTTCCTATGCGGCCATTGCCAGCGTGCTTGTTGCAGCGCTGGCGCCCATTGCTGAGGAAAAAATCGCCGAGCGCGCGGGCCATGTGCCGGGCGGCAGTTTCGCCGTCGTTTCGATGGGCAAGCTTGGCAGCGAGGAAATGAGCGCGGCCTCAGATCTCGATCTGATCATGCTCTATGACGTGGCCGATCCCGAAGCGACTTCGGACGGTGCCCGACCGATCTTCGCATCGCAATATTACGCCCGCGTCTGTCAGCAGCTTATCAGCGCGCTCACCGCGCCGACGAGCGAAGGCAAGCTTTATGAGGTCGACATGCGTTTGCGCCCGTCCGGAAATTCCGGTCCGGTGGCGACGCATTTCCAGAGCTTCGTCGAATATCAGCAGAGTGAAGCCTGGACATGGGAGCACATGGCATTGACGCGCGCGCGCGTTCTCTCCGGCCCCGCCGAGTTGAAGGCGCGCACCGAAGCGGCCATTCGCGAAACGCTGATGCGCCCGCGTGATCTTGGCAAGACCGCCTTCGACGTGGCCGATATGCGCGCGCGGATCGAGCGGGAATATCCGAGCAAGAACCTGTGGGAACTCAAATATGTGCGTGGGGGCCTCGTCGACATCGAGTTCATTTGCCAGTTCCTTCAGCTCGCCCATGCGCATGAACATCCGGGCATTCTCAAGACCCATACGCGGGCGGCGCTGCAAGCCATGGCCGATGCCGGCATTGTGAGCTCCGCGGATGCAGATATCCTGCTATCCGCCGTCGATCTCACGCTCAACCTCACGCAGGCAATCCGCATCTGCGTCGAGGGCGTGTTCAAACCCGAAGAGGCGACGCCGGGCCTGAAGGCGCTTCTGGCGAGGGCCGGCAATGCGCCCGATTTCTCGGCCCTCGAAGCGCAACTGCGCGAATCCCAGGCCGAGGTCCATGATGCTTTCGAGCGCATCATTACCTCTGTGGCGGCCTCCTGACGCCCGAAAGCTCAAGCCCACCCCCCGTGGCGAAACTTTTGCACCGCGCCCTTGCCGGCCGGGCATCAATCGTTAATGGATGGACCCTTCGGGTCGCCTATTGGCGGAATGCCGGGATTTTTGTGGTTAATGCTCTTTCCGGTTTCGGCACGGTTGGGGCCTGTCCTGTCCTTGGCGTGCCAAAGCGGTACGAGCCGGGGCGCCGTCCCGCTCGCGCGGGATGGGGCAATGCGAGGTTCGACGCATGGAGCGTCACGACGCGATTATTATCGGAGGTGGGCTCAACGGTCTGACGGCCGCGGCTTACCTTGCGCGCTCCGGCGCGCGCGTCCTGCTGCTTGAACGCAATGCCACGCTCGGAGGCGCGGATGCGTCTTATGAGATTGTCCCCGGTTTCAACATATCGCGTTACAACCTTGGCGCCTCCACGCTGCCCGCTCGCATCGTTTCGGAACTCGATCTCGCAGCTCATGGTCTGCGTTTTATCCGCGTCGATGGCGGCGTGTCGCTGCTCGAAGGAGGCGGCTACATCGCGAGCTATCGAGACGGCGCAGTCCATCGTCGCGAACTTGCGCGGCATTCGCTGAAAGACGCGGATGGCTGGACGCGCTTTCGCCGCGACATATTGCGCGGCGCGCAACAGCTGCGACCCTTGCTCGCAGGGCCAATGAGCGATCCCACGCAACGCTCCTTCTCGACATTGCGGCGCTTACTCAAGACAGCCTCTCGCTGGGGTGCGCGGGATGTAGGCGAACTTCACGAGCTGACGCGTCTCTGGACGCTACCTTGCGCCGATTTTCTGGATGACTACTTCCGCTCCGACGCTGTGAAGACGCGGCTCGCCGCGGATGCTTTGGGCGGGACGTCGCTCGGGCCCCGTGCGCCAACAGGCGCGCGCCATCTTCTCGGCGCCTTCATTGACGAGACGATGGGCGCGAGTGGCGGCGCGCCTGCGCGTGTGCTTGCGATTGGCGGCTCTTCGGCAATCGCCCGCGCGCTGGGCGCGGTGATCGAGGCCCATGGCGGTACGATCCGTACCGACACCGAAGTGACCGATGTGCTGTTACGCGAAGGTGGCGCACGCGGCGTGGTGCTCGCGAATGGCGAGGAGATAAAGGCCCGCGCTATCCTCTCCGATCTCGATCTCAAGCGAACCTTTCTCGCGCTTTTCCCGTGGTCTGCGCTGCCGGAAGGCTTCGTCGAACGGGTGGGGCGCTTTCGCACGCGTGGGCTCAGCGCCAAAATCAACATCGCGCTCGATAGCGCACCCGAATTTCCTGCTGTGCCAGCGGGTTGTCCCGCACTTCTCGGCGGCCTGCGGCTCGCGACTTCGCTCGATGAGATGGACCGCGCTTCCGACGACTGGCGCGACGGGATTCCGCCACGCGTGCCGCTCATCGACATGCTCATCCCGACGCTCGCCGACCCCTCGCTTGCGCCGCATGGGCGCCATGTGCTTTCGGTCGCCGTACACTATGTGCCGGAAACCCTTCATGATGGCGTCTGGACCGGCGAGCGGCGCGATGAGCTCACCGATCTCGTGGTCGCCCGCATCGCGGAGGCGAGCCCCGGTATAAAGGATCGCATCGTTGCGCTCGAAACACTGACGCCGACCGATATCGAAAGCGAAGTGGGCATCACCAACGGCGACCTCTCGCACGGCGAAACCACGCTCGACCAGATGTTCTTCAACCGTCCTTCCGCCGCGCTTTCGGGATATGAAACGCCGATCCGCAATCTCTATCTCTGCTCGCAGAGCGTTCATCCGGGGCCGCTGGGCATCGGGCATGCGGGCGCTAATGCGGCCGCTCTCGTCGCCGCCGCTCTCAGAAGGCGAGGTTGACCATGCGGCTCGCCGATCGGAGTTTCGATGCCATCGTGATCGGAGGAGGCCATAACGGCCTCGTCGCGGCCTGTTATCTGGCGAAGGCCGGTAAGCGTGTGGTCCTGCTCGAGGCCTCCGACCATCTGGGCGGCGCACTTGCGACGGGTGAAATCTCGCCCGACTACATGATATCGACCGCAGCCCATCTCGTCGAAGCCATGCCCCGTTGCATTGAGAAGGAGCTGAAGCTCGCGCGCAACGGACTGCGTTTTGCCGCGCGCAACGTGCCGACCATCGCGCTCTCGCGCGACAAGCGCCATCTCATCTTGTCCACCCGAAGGCGGGACCTCGCGGCGCTCAAGCAATGGAACGCGCATGACGCGGCAGCGCTTGTCGCGTTTCTCGCGCGATTGAAAACCCATGCGACGGCATTGCGCCCATTTCTGCTCGGCGCACCGCCGCTTTCCGGCGGCCCATCATCGGAGGCGGCGACGGCTTTTCGCAAGCTCGTCTGGCGGGCGCGTCGCCTCGGCCAGCCCTCTTTCGAAGAACTGATGCATGCGGTCCCGGCGAGCATCGGCGATATTGTCGATGAGACCTTCGAGATGCCGCTGCTCCGCGCCGCCTTCGCTTTCGAGGCATTGCGCGGAACCGCCGAGGGTCCCTATTCGCCGGGGACTGCTTTCAATCTCATTTATCGTCGCGCCTTGCAGCTTGAGACGAAGGGCGCCTCGCTGCCGCGGGGCGGCATGGGCGCGCTGATCGAGGCGCTTCGGCGTTCCGCCGAGAGTTTCGGTGTCGCCATCAAGACGGACGCGGCGGTCAAACGGATCATTGTCGAAAGCGGCGTTGCCAAGGGCGTCGAGACGGTGGCTGGCGACTTCCTTCACGCGCCCATGATGCTGTCGAGCGTCGATCCGCGAACGACCATGCTTGATCTCGTTGGGCCCGCCTGTCTCGATGCCGGGCTCGCAGCGCGTCTCGCGCAGACAAGCCGCCGGGGCGCGACCGCAAAGCTCAACCTCGCGCTGGAGGGCTTGCCCTCTATTGCCGGGCTTTCGCCCGAGGAATATGGCGCGCGGCTTCTGGTCGTGCCCCCACTCAATGAACTCGATCAGGCATTCGCCTCCTTCAAACGAGGCGAGCTGTCCGATGAGTTTGCCATGGAAGTGACCATCCCGAGCGTCATCGATACGACGCTTGCCCCGGTCGGCCACCACGTCATGTCGATCCTCATCCAGCATGTGCCTTACGATGTGGCCGGCGGTTGGGCGGGGCAGCGCGACCGGCTTCTCAACCGTGTCATCGAGACGCTTTCTCACTATGCGCCGGATATAAGGGCAAGGATCATCGCAGGTGAAATGCTTCTCCCCTCCGATATCGAGGCGAAGTTCGGCCTTGCGGGCGGCGAGTGGCATTGCGGCGAAATGCGCCCGGACCAGTTGCTGATGTTCCGCCCCGCGCCGGAGCTTGCGCAATACCGCACACCGCTTCAGGGTCTATATCTCTGCGGCGCGGGCAATCATCCCGGCGGCATTTCGGGTCTGGCCGGCCAGCTCGCCGCCAAAGTTGCGCTTTCCGAAGGGAGGCGTGCATGAGCGAGGAAAGCGACATTCCTTGCGTGGAAGGGACGGGACGCGAAGAGCCGGACGAGACACCGGGCTTTCGGGAACAGCCTGATTTCGAAAGGCTTGAAGCATCGCCCGAGGTCGACGAGCTGTTCGCGCCCGCATCGGACGAGCCGCCATTCAGCCGCCGCGTACTGACGACGCCGCTGCATCTCAGCGTCGCAGCGGAAAGCCGCACCAATCGCTGGACGGACTGGAACGGCTACACGACGCCGGAAATATTGACGACCATCGACGATGAATATCGCGCGCTGCGCTATGCAGCGGCGCTCACTGACATTTCTCCGATGGTGAAGTATCGGATCAGCGGGCGCGATGCCGCGTCCTATCTCGACCGGCTTGTCACCGGCAATGTGATGCGGCTTTCCGTCGATGAAGTCATGCCGGTGGTATTTTGCGAGGACCGAGGATTCGTCGTCGGCGATGGTCATCTCTTCCGGCTGGGCGAAAACGAATATCGTCTTGTGACGGAGGAAACGCATCTCGCCTGGCTTCTCGACAGCGCGCTCGGCTTTCAGGTTCACGTCGAGGATGTCAGCGCTGCATTGGTGGCGCTCAGCCTGCAAGGCCCGCATGCGGCGGCAGTCCTTAACGCGGCCGGTTTTTATGACATCGAGACGATCAGGCCCTATGCCGCCCGCTGGTTCGACCTTGGCGGCATGCCGGTCTATGTGAGCCGGACCGGAGCGACGGGCGAGCTTGGCTATGAGCTATGGGGCGACCCGGAAGATGCGCCCGTGCTCTGGGCACGCCTTTTCGACAAGGGCGCGGAGTTCGGCTTGGCGGCGACCGGCTATGCCGTACGGGAGCTGGCGCGGATCGAGGCGGGCATTCCGCGAGCGGGATGCGACTATCTCGGCGCATTCGCCGCTGTCGATCTCGCCGATGCCTCGACGCCTTTCGAGTTGGGTCTCGCTTCGCTTGTCGATCTGGAAAGCGGGCATTTTACCGGGCGAGACGCCCTGCGCCGGCTCAAGCAGCAGGAGCCGCGCCATCTGGTCGTGTCCATGGCTCTGGATTTCCCCGAGCCGGTGCAATTCTGCGCCGTCGAAAGAGAAGGCGCGATCGACGGAACGGCGACCAGTATCGGCTTCTCGCCGGCGCTCGGGCTCAATCTCGCGCTTGCGCGGCTCCGGTACAGGACGGGCCCGGTCGCGCTGAGCGTTGAGGTCGATTTCCGGGAAGGGTTGAGCGTCCGGCGTCTGAAAATTCCCGCGCGGCTCCTTACCGAAGCCGTCATCGGCTCGCCGATGCGCCATGCCGTGCCCGCGCCGCTCCTTGCCGAATTTTAATTCTTATGTTCTCTTTCGGGACATTTTTAGGCGACGGAATTCGTTTTGCCCGGCGTTTAGCAATGTGAGTGACAGGACGACGTTCCCACCGGTCTACCTTCCCCCTTCGGACCGGAAGTTAACCCGTTACTCTTGGTCGGGAGTGGGCGCATCAACCCTCCCGACCGTCTTTTTTCTGAGGAGGGTTGAATTGGTCGCCTTTAAAGCAGAACTGATCGCCGGCGTTGCCGCCATCGCTTTGGGCGTCATGTTGCCCTTCGCGGTTCAGGCCGAAAACAGCGCGGGGCTCAATGCCGCCCGGGACGCTCGTTTCAAGGCGGCGGACGCCAATGGCGATGGCGCCATCTCCCAGGCTGAATTCGTCGCCGAAGTCCAGAAACGGGCGGCCGAGCGTGCCGAGATCCGGTTCAAGCGCCTCGACGCCAATGGCGACGGCAAGGTGACCAAGGCCGAATACGATGCGGCAATCGCCATGCGGCAGGAGCGCATGAAGGCGCGGCGCCAGATGGACGGAGCGGCCAAACCCGATGCGACTGCGCCGAAAGCCGAGTAGGATCGGCCTTGTCCGCAATCATCCTGAGCGGTCTGATTTGACGAAAGGGGCGCGGTCGCTTGAACGACGCGTCAGACGACGAACTGGTGGCGCGTGTCGCGCTGGGTGACGAGGCGGCTTGCCGGCTGCTCGTCGACCGGCATCTTACCCGCATGCTCGCTCTCGCCCGCCGCATGCTCGGCAGTCATGCCGACGCCGAGGAAGTCGCTCAGGAAGTATTTCTCAGGGTCTGGACTCATGCCTCGCGCTGGGAGCCGGGCAGGGCGCAATTCAGCACATGGCTGCATCGCGTTGCGACAAATCTCTGCCTTGACCGTCTGCGCCGTCATACCACCGATGACATCGATTCCATTCCCGAACCGCAAAGCGAAGATCCGACACCGGAGGAGCAGCTTGTGCGGCAGGATCTCGCCCGGCGGGTCGATCTGGCGCTCCAGGGTCTGCCGGCGCGGCAGAGGGCTGCGGTGACGCTGACACATTATCAGGGACTGTCGAACATCGAGGCGGCGGAAATTCTCAATGTGAGTGTCGAAGCGGTTGAATCTCTATTGGGCCGGGCGCGGAGACAACTTCGTGTTGCTCTTGCGACGGAACGGGATGAGTGGCTACGTAAAACCGTGGAACAGGGCCGATAAGGGCCGGGGTGAGGCAATGGCGAAACACGAGATGACATTGGAGCGTTTGGCGGAGATCGCCGGGGCCTATGGTGCCTCGCCGGATCTGTGGCCCGCGGGCGAACGGCAGGCTGTCCAGGCGCTGCTGGCGGGTTCCGCGGAGGCGCGCGCCCTTGTCGACGAAGCGGGCAAGCTCGACCGGCTGCTCGCCATGGCGCCCTCGGCGGACGCGCCGTCGGCGGAGCTTCTGTCTCGCATCATGGCTGCCCGTCCGCGTGCCGCGACGGGGCAGATTGTTTCCCGTGAAAGGCGTCGTGCGGGTCCCTGGTCGTCCATCGCGCGCATCGTCTGGCCCTACGGCTCGCCGGCTTTCCCGGCGGGCGCGCTTGCGGCCTCCATCATGCTCGGCATCGGCTTCGGTGCCGCCTTGCCGTCGAGCGTTACGGCGGAAGGTCTCAACTCGCTCGGCCTCACCTCCGGCGCGGCGTCTGCGTCCGCTTCGGCGGGCACGGCTGGCGAACAGCTCGTCTCCTTCGCTCTGGCCGAAAATGAATATCCCGAGGACTGGAAGAAATGAGTGAGCTGCCCGTGAACGAGGCTCAGGTGCCGCTTGCGGCGCGTCGCTGGGTGGGCCCGGTGTTGCTCATTTCGCTCGTCGTCAATCTCTTCCTTGTTGGTACGATTGCGACGGCACTCATCTTCGGGCCGCCGCCTCCGCCCGGCGCCGAACCGGGGCGCGCTCCCTCGCCCTTTTTCAAGATGTTGCACAAAGGCGCTGATGGTCTTCCGCCGGGCGACCGGGCCGCGATGCGCAAGATCATGATCGAGCAATTCCCGCTCATCAAACCGCACCTTGCGGCGCTCGAGACAGCGCGCAGGGAACTAGCCGATGCGGTGGGCGCCCCGTCCTACGATCCGGCCAAGGTCACCGCTGCCTTCGCGAAGGTCGATCTTGCGCAAGCTGAAATCAGTCAGGCAACGCGCAATGCGATCGTGCAGGGCTTTTCCAGGCTGACCGCTGAACAGCGCGCCCGCGTTGCGGAGACGATGCGCAAGCGCGCGGAACGCCACTTCGGACCGGGAGGCCCTGGCGGTCCGGACGGTCCTCCGCCCGGTGGTCCCGGAGGCCCGGAGGGCCCGCAGCCCTGACGCGTCCTTGCGTGATATGATCCCGGCTCACTCCGAGTCGATGGCAATTCACGCAAAATGACCTGGTATCACCAAAGCCTTTACGACGCGTCCGCGCCTGTCGGAAGTTTCTGGGAAGATGACGCGCCGCCACTGGCCGCTGGCGTCGATCTCGGTCCGCTTGGCGGTGACACGCAATGCGACGTAGCCATCATCGGCGGCGGCTATACGGGCCTTTCGGCGGCGCTTCATCTCGCCCGCGATCATCATGCCGATGTGCGGCTCGTCGAGTCGGGCCCGCTGGGCTGGGGCGCGTCGGGTCGCAATGGCGGCTTTTGCGCACTTCCACCGAGCAGCCTTTCTCTGTCGGGCCTCATTCGCCGCTATGGCGAGGCGGAGGCGCGGCACTTCATTTCCTCGCAGGTCGATGCGGTTGATCTCGTTCGCTCGCTCGCGCGTGACGAAAACATCGACATTCGTCCGCAAGGCGACGGCACGCTGCATGTCGCCCATTCGCCGTCGTGCTTTGCGGCGCTGGAGGAGGAGCGCGATCTTCTCGGAGGCAAGTTCGGTGTCCCGGTGGAACTCCTCACGCGCGAGGAAGTCGCCGAGACCTCCTACGATTCAACAGAGCAGTTCGGCGCGCTGCTGAACAAGATTGCCTTCGGCCTTCATCCCCTGCGATTTGCGCGCGGCCTTGCGGAGGCGGCAGCGCGGCACGGCGCGAAGCTGCATGGCCGTTCCCATGTCGAGCGCTGGGAGAAGGTGGGCAATGAGCATCGTCTTGTGACGAAGGCCGGCACCTTGCGCGCGCGTCGCGTTATCGTCGCGACCAATGGCTTCACCCGCGATCCGGTCAACCGCGTGCTGGCCGACCGTCTCATGCCGGTTCTTTCCAATATCGTCGTCACTCGTCCGCTAACGGAAGATGAGCTTGCGGCGCAAGGATGGAAGACGGAACGTCCATGCAGCAACACACGCAATCTTCTCTTTTATTATCGGCTTCTGCCCGACCGTCGCTTTCTCTTTGGCGCACGGGGCGATCTGACGGGCACGCCGCAAGACGGCGTACGCATGCGCGCCAATCTCGAGCGACGTCTGGGCGAAGTCTTCGCCGCATGGAAGGACGTTCCGACAACGCATTACTGGCGCGGTTTCGTTTGCATGACGGCGCGAATGACGCCTGCAATCGGGCAAATGCCCGACGATCCGAGCGTTTATTTCGGTCTTGCCTATCACGGCGATGGGGTTTCGGCTGCGCCATGGACCGGAAAAATACTGAGCGATCTCATCGGCGGCCGAAAAACACTCGCTGAAATTCCCGAGCCTTTCCGCGGGATTCCACCACGTATGCCCTTTCCATCGCTGCGGCGCTGGTATCTTGGGGCCGCTCTCGGCTACTATTGGCTTCAGGATAAATAACAGCCAGGTAGATGATGAGTGACCGCGAGAAACCGCGTAGCGACGGGCGTGCGACTTTAGCCGAGTTCAAGGCCTTCCTCGCTGAGCGGGGTGACATTGACTATCTCGATGCCGTTTTCGTCGATATGTGCGGAACAGTGCGCGGCAAGCGCTTCCCGATCGAAGAATCCGAGAAGGTGTTCACCTCCGGCGTTCACATGCCGAAGTCGCTCTATTTCTTCGACGTTACGGGCGTCAACGAAGACATTCTCGGCATGGGCTTTTCGGACGGCGATCCGGACGGTCAGGCCTATCCGATCTCCGGTTCCATCGTGCCTGTTCCCTGGGCTTCCATGAAGCAGGCGCAGGTCCTCATGACGATGGAGGACCATGATGGGAAACCGCTCAATCTCGAGCCGCGCGTCGTGCTTTCCAATGTCGTGGCGAAGCTCGCGGAGATCGGCCTTCACGCGGTAACGGCCTGCGAATTCGAGTTCTACGTGCTTGACCGCGAACGCGATCGAAAGGGCCTTCCGCAGGCGCCGATCAATCCGGCAACGGGTCAGCGCGAAACCGCGAACGAGGTTTACGGCATTACCGAACTCGACGGCTTCATGGGCTTGCTCAAGGATATCGACGAGGCAGCCGCGGAGCAGGGCGTTCCGGCATCGGGCGCAACAGCCGAATTCGCGCCGGGCCAATACGAGATCAATCTCAATCACGAGCATGACGCCGTCCGTGCGGGCGATCACGCGATCATGTTGCGCCATCTCATCGGCGCCATCGCCCGCAAGCATAATTTCATCGCGAGCTTCATGGCGAAGCCCTTCATGGGCCAGGCCGGCAACGGGCTTCACGTCCATTGCTCACTTCTCGACGAGAAGGGCAACAACATCTTCGATAACGGCACCGACGAGGGCAGCGTCAAGCTGCGCCATGCGATCGGCGGGTTGCAGGCGACGCTGGGCGAGGCCATGCCTTTCTTTGCGCCGAACCTCAATTCCTATCGCCGTTTCGAGCCGAACCTCTTCGTGCCGGTCAATCGCGCCTGGGGCTACAACAACCGCTCTGTCGCCTTCCGCGTTCCGGCGGGCTCGCATTCAGCCATGCGCGTCGAGCATCGCGTCTCCGGCGCCGACGCCAATCCCTATCTGGTTCTCGCCTCGATTCTTGCCGGCATCCATTACGGCATCGTCAACGAGATCGACCCTGGCGACCCTGCTGAGGGCAATGCCTGCGACAGCATGGACGAGACAATCCCGTTCTACCTGCCGAGCGCGTTGAAGCGCCTGCGCAACTCAACCATCATCCGCGAATATTTCGGCGACCAGTATGTCGACGTCTATGCGGAAACGAAGATGCTCGAATTCGACAAGTTCCAGCGTGCGATCTCGCCGCTGGAATATGATTGGTACCTTTAGGTTTTCTTTCGTCGATTGAAGCCGGCTGCCTAAATCAAGGGCAGCCGGTTTTGTTTTGACCGGTTGAGCTTTGGAAAACCCGCGCAAACGGGCGGCTTCTCCTCTGGCATATTGCATGCAGTCGCATCGGGAAAACTTTCCCTGCGAGGCTGTAAGTGACCCCCGACCATTACACTGTCGATATCGCCGGAGAGCCTGTCCGGCTTCCGCTGGTTCCCATCAACGATACGTTCGCCATTTCGCTCCTCATGGTCATCGACATGGGGGTGCGTTTTGGCGAACGCGTCGGCAAGGCGTTGGCGGAGAAGATCAGCGACCTCAAGCCCGACATCATCGTCGGCACGGCGACGCTCGGCATTCCGGTAGCGATTGAGGTCTCTCGCGCGCTGGGGCTCGACCAATACGTGATCCTTCAGAAGTCACCCAAGATTCACTTGAAGGATGCGATATTGCGCGAGGTTGTGTCGGTCACATCGTCGGGTTCCCAGCGCCTTCTGCTCGACCGCGCGGCTATTCCGTTGATCAAGGGCAAGCGCGTCGTTGTCGTTGACGATGTGGTGGCGACGGGATCGAGCCTCGCCGCCAGCGTGGCCCTGGCGCGAGACGCAGGCGCGGAAATCGTGGGCATCGGCGTCATCCTCACCGAAGGCCATGACTGGAAAAAGCAGCTCGGTGCCGACGCGGGCCTTGTGCAGGGCCTCGGCCATATTCCTCAATTCGATGTGAAGAACGGCATCGCGACGCCGAAGCCTGAAACCCTCGCCTGAGCTCAGAGCGGCAGCGTGAAGGTCACGCGAGTGCCGACGCCTTCCGTGCTGTCGATCAGCAACGTGCCGCCGTGAAGCTCCACGAGGGAGCGCGAGAGTGCGAGGCCGAGGCCCGTGCCCTTGTGCTTCTTTGAATGCTGGCTTTCCACTTGCTCGAAGGGGCGGCCGATCTTGGGCAGCGCATGGGTGGGAATGCCGATGCCGGTGTCCTCGACGGCAAGAGCGACGAAATTGTCGTCTGCGCCGCCGCGCATGGTGATGGTGCCGCCCGCGGGCGTGAATTTGATCGCATTGGACAAGAGGTTGAGCAGAACCTGCTTGATCGCCCGCTTGTCGGCCTCAACTGTCGGAAGGTCGCTCACTTCGTTCAAGATCTTCACCGAGGCGATCTCGGCGCGGCCGGAGACAAGGCGTAGCGATTCCTCGATGACGACGGTCAGATCGGTCGGCTGCTTTTCGAGCGTCATGCGGCCCGCCTCGATCTTCGACATGTCCAGAATGTCGTTGATCAGTTCGAGGAGGTGCTGGCCGCTCGAGCGGATGTCGTGCGCATATTCCTTGTATTTCGGCGAGCCGAGCGCTCCGAACATCTCCGTTTCCATCATCTCCGAGAAGCCGATGATGGCGTTGAGCGGCGTGCGAAGCTCATGGCTCATATTGGCCAGAAATTCCGACTTGGAGCGGTTGGCGGATTCCGCGCGCGTCTTTTCAGAGGCGTATTTCTCCGCGAGATCGACAAGCTGACGCGCCTGATGCTGAAGCTTCAGTCGCGAGGCTTCGAGGTCGCGCACCGTCTTTTCGAGCGCCGACTTGTTCTGCGTCAGCGAGGATTCCTGAACCTTGATCGCGGTGATATCGGTGCCGACATTCACATGGCCGCCGCTGTTGGTCGGCCGCTCGCTGATCTGAAGCCAGCGCCCGGAGGGCAGGTGAATTTCCCACACTGCCTCTTCAAGGCCGCCCGCGCGCGGCCAGTCGGAGCCGATGCCTGCATCCGCCATCACCTGTTCGAGCGTCGTGCCCGGCGCGAAGCCGTCCTCCGGCAGGTTGAGAAACTCGGCGAACTTGCTGTTCGCAGTGACGAGCCTGTTGTCGTCATCCCACAACGCGAAGGCCTCGCCGATGCTTTCGATGGCGTCGCGCAAGCGGTCGGTGGCGCGGCGTTCGCGTTCCTCGGCGAGCTTCTGCTCGGTGATGTCGATGGTAATGCCGACGAGGCGTTCGCCTGCGATGCGCCCGCCGCCCCAGACCTGGCCCTTGGCATGGACCCAGACCCAGCTTCCATCCACATGGCGAAGCCGGAACGTCGTGTCGTAGGAGCGCGAGGCGCGTGAGGCTGCGCCGATGATCTCGTCGATCGCCGGGCCGTCATCGGGATGCGAGAGCGATTTGATCTCGGCGGGCGAGAGGCGCTTGGAAGGTTGCCGCAGGCCCAGCATGTCGAACATGGCCGAGGACCAGTAGACGCGGTTCGCCGTCAGGTCCCAGTCCCAGATGCCGCAGCGCGCGCCGGCAAAGGCCATGTCGAAGCGCAGCTGGTTTTCGATAAGGGCCGTTTCCGCCTCGATCTTGCGCTGGCGCTGCCGCACCAGCATGAAGGCGAGCAGGAAGCCGCAAAGGGAGAGCAGGGCAGAGAGGCCCAGTGCATGAGAGTAGCCGTCCCGCACATAGAGCGCAGTATTGGCCAGCGCGAGCACAACGCCGAAAAGCACCAGCGCGATGCGCGGCAGCCAGCCGGAGGACAGCGCCGGCCGACTCCGGACCATGTGCTGCTGCCAGGCCAGGACTTCCGTTCTCGACGAAGTCGCGTCGGGGATACTCATCTGAACCATGCCGGCGGCTTGCGCTTTCGGCCCCTCATTGCTCGTCGAAATGCCAAGGGGGCCAGGAACGGGGCGCCGCGCCGCCCAATCCGATCCGCCCGGGGCCGAATCATTGAACCGATGATTCGGGAGGCCCCGGCCTTTGTCCAGATACGGCGGCTCGCTTTTTGGCATCCGATGCATTTCAGACTCACCCGCCACT
>Ga0255338_1003818_pt1 | contig 17105 bp, 28 predicted proteins | sample MeOH1_35cm_T4_19_FD_203715 | JGI IMG/M metagenome (GOLD analysis project Ga0255338, IMG submission 203715) | Sandy soil microbial communities from University of British Columbia, Vancouver, Canada - MeOH1_35cm_T4_195 | ecosystem: Engineered > Artificial ecosystem > Sand microcosm > Unclassified ...
CGGCCCTCCTGGCGCCCCCGCGCCGGGAGGGCCCGGGCGCCGCGCCGCGACGTCCCGACGTCAGCGCGCTCGATACTGTGTAGCGGGAGCGGGACTCGAACCCGCGACCTCACGATTATGAGTCGTAGACTCGTTAGCGTGAGCGGGGTCGCGAGCGGCCCTGACCAGCAGATACAGTCGCCGTCAGGTCTAGTCAGATCTGATGAGATGTGTAGGAACATCTGTAGGTCTCGGGAGGTTCGGTGCCGCGTCAGCGCAAGCGCCGCCAGTACGGCAGCGGCAGCATCGTCCAGACCCACACCGGGGACTGCCCACCCTCGGCCCCCGTGCTCAACCCCGCGACGGGCAAGACCCGGCTGCTGCGTCCCGAACACACCTGCCGCGGGCCCTGGGTCGGACGCTTCCAGGCCGGCTGGAAGCCCGACGGCGCACGGCGCATCATCACCGTCACCGCCACCACCGAGGCCGAGTGCAAGAGGCGCCTCGAGCGGCGCATGGGCGAGCTGGCTGACGACCCGGGCAACGTCCGCGGCGGGCATGTGACAGTCAAGGCCTGGGCCGAGGAGTACCTGCCCCAGCTGGCCACCAGGGCGCGGCCCCACTACTACACGGCCGAGGCCTCGAACCTGCGCCGGTGGATCATCCCCACCTTGGGCACGCAGCGCCTCGACGCCCTCACCCCGGCCGACGTGCGCAAGGTCACCAAGGCGGTGCGAGCGGCCGGCCTGACGAGCACCCACGCGGGCAACGTGCAGGGCACGTTGGAACGGATGCTCAAGGCCGCCCTCGCCGAGGGCATGACCGTGTCCAGGTTGGCGATCGAGGTGCCCCACCCGGGAAAGGCGGTCAACGACCGCTCGGCCATCCCCGCGCGCCACATGCTGCCGCTCATCGCCCGCGCGCTCGAGCCCGAGGACGCGTCGGGCTCACGGTGGCTAGCGGCCCTCACCGAGCCGTGGCGGCCCGCCGAGACCCTGGGTCTGACGTGGGACATGGTCAACCTCGAGGAAGGGGTGGCCGATGTCGCGTGGCAGCTGCAGCCGCTGCCGTACAACGTGGCGTACGACCGCACGAGCGGCTTCCGCGTCCCCGACGGGTACGACGTGCGCCCGCTCGTCGGGGCCTACCACCTGGTGAAGCCCAAGACGAAGAGTGGCGTGCGGCGCACCCCGCTGACGCCGCTCATGCAGGCGGCTCTCATCGTCTGGCGCGACCACTGCCCGGCCAACCCGTGGGGACTGATCTGGCCTGACGCGCGGGGCCTGCCCCGCGACGCCTCCGACGACCGCGAAGCCTGGTACACCTTCCAGGATGCCGCCGGCGTGGCTCCGGACGACGCGCGAGCCGGCCGCGACCCGGCGCGCTACCTGCTATACGAGGCCCGGCACACCGGCGCCACAATGCTGCTGGAGGCCGGGGTCGACAACCAGGTCATCGTCGAGCTCATGGGCCACTCGTCGATCCTGTCGACCCGCTCCTACCAGCACCCGAACCTGGAGCTGATGCGCGAGGCGCTCGACCGGGCCAGCGACCGGCTGGCCATCACCGCCGGTTGAGCCGCCGCCTCAGGCGGTTGACCACCATGGGTGCGTAGGCCAGCGCTTCCGGATCGTCGAGCAGGACGCTGAGCCGCTGGTAGTAGCGCGTGGCCGTCAGGTCCAGCTGCGCCCTGACCGCCTCGTTCTTCGTGCCGGCGTGCCGCCAGTGTTGGCGCTCGATGTCCAGGATCGCGCGGTCGGTCTCGGTCAGCATCCGCCCTCGATTTCCACGTACAAGGCTGTGATCTCGTCCCGCTCGCTACTAGTCAGGCCATCCAGCCTGGCCATCAGCGTGTCCTCGTCGACCCAGAGCTCGTCCGCGACCTCCCGCAGATCCTCGGCCCACGCCAGTGCGGCGAGCAGCGCCGGCATCTCGATGAGCCACCGGGCCGCCAGCAACCGCGCCGCGGACTCCTCCGCGGGGCTCGCGCCATGCACATGGCCGAGCTCGATGTGCGCCAGCTCGTGCGCGAGCGTGCAACGGCGCTGCGCCTGGGACTGGTCGGGGTGCAGCACGATGACGCTCGCGCCGTCCGTGGCGCCCAAGAGCCCCGGCATCCGGCTCCATCGCAGGTCGACGGTTGTCTTCGAGCGCAGCTTGCGCCAGGGGTGGAACACGATCGGGAACGTAGCGGGTGGCGCCGACACGTTGCCCTGCCGCTGACAGGTGCTTCCTCACGTGAAACACTGGGCTCGCGAGGCGATCGTCTGCGCTGGGAAACCTGGGCACCCGCGATGAGCGGCTCAAGCCGGTCGCTTCGCTCACAAGGCCGCCACCCACGGGTAGGCGGCCTCTGTGGTTGGTGACCAGGGGTGCATCTTCAGGCCGTACCTCCGGATCTCGCCTCGTCCCCTAGTCCCCCTGTAGACGCGGGGCAGCATTGCCCTGACGTAGTCCTGGCACGGAGGGTGGCCGCCGCGCGCCTCGAACGCGCATCCCGTTCCGGACGCCACGAAGTCGGCGATCTGGAGGTGCTCACACCTCTTCGGTTGGTCGATCTGGGCCCCTCGCGGATCGAGGTAGCGCCAGTCGATGCTGCACTCGTCGCGAGGAAGAGCTCGAAGGCGGTTCTCGTAGTGAACGACGGCGCTCTTCTTCAGCCGCTGCTTGTGGGCGATCGTGATCGAGGCCTCCGTGTGGTACATCTGCGAGAACCAGGAGATCCGCTCAAGCAGGAAGCGCATGGTGTACAGGTACGCGCTTCCTTCGTTGAGGTGATCCGCGCGGGGTAGGTGGTCCTTGCAGGCAACGACCGAGATGAACCTGCCCCAGGGTTGTTCGCCCAGGCGCTGTGCCGCGAGGAGGCGCTGCTCGGGTCGCTTGAGGTTCACCCAGTGCAAGGTGTGCTCGGGCTGCCTGCCTAAGAGCTTTCGCGTTCCGGCGAGCCAGTCCGTTGCCTCGTCCAGGCGTGACTGCCGAACCAGCACGGCACTCATCACGAAGTGCCTGCTCGATGTGGACTTCGTCGACGGGTCCCCCGACTCGTCGACGAACGCCAGAATGCGGTCCCCCTGCGTCGAGTTCACGCCCCCCCGTCGCCCCCGGTGTCCTGGCTCTCCTCGCCAGTCGTCGAGTCGGGGCGGTTGACGGGTTCTCCGGCACGAGCTGCTAGCCCGAATCCTCGCTGGCCCGGCGGATCCCAGTCGGGGAAGAGTTCGTGTGTGCCGACACCTTCGGCGGCCAGCCGTGCCCGATGGGCGCGGATCTCCCGGACCTTGGCTAGGTAAGCCGTGGTCGCGGCGGCCGCGGCCTCCTCCAACTCGCTCGGCTCCAGGTCGAGCACGCTGCTACGGCTGACGCTGAGCATGATCCTGTCGGTGAGGTGTTCGAAGACCTCCTCAACCACGGACTGCCCCTGGGGCGGGCGGGCCTCGGCCAGGGCTTCCGGGGCCCTTCCGGTCCGGTTCGTTGTGTCGAGCGTGCCCGCCGGCCAACCCAGGGCCTCGTCGATCTTGGCGAGGTTTCCCGTCCGGGGCCATCGCTTGCCGTTGAGGAAGTCGCTGACGGTCCCGGAGTCCAGCTCGGCTTCACGGGCGAGTTGGGCCGGCTCCCACTTGCGGCGCGCGAGCTCGGTTCTCACGGCCTCGCGCGCCGCGTCCCTGTGCTCTTCCATGGTGGGGCTCTCTCTGTGGTCATGTCCCGCACTGTGTCGGGAACACCAGGAAACATCAACCGGCCGAACCTGAACAGTCCGGGACTTAACCTGGAAATACAGGGGAGTAACTACGTTCGCGCAAGTCACTCTGACCTGCACCAACACACCAGTTCGGGCATGTTCCCGGTTCTCCTCTTGACTAGTTCCCATATGTTCCCTACAGTCGTCACATGGCACGGAACTCACCCGAACAGCTGGACCCCGAGCGGGTCCGCATCGGGGAAACCCTCCGGACGATCCGGGAGATCAAGGGCTTCCGCCTCGGCGAGTTCGCCGGAGAGCTCGGCATCTCCTACGCCTACCTGTCGAACATCGAGGCCGGACGCAAGCGCCTGACGCCGCAGCTTCTGGCGAAGGCCGCTGCTCTCCTCGAAGTGCGGCAGGTGGCCATCGTCCGCGAGGGCTACGGACCGGAGGTCGCCCGATGGCCGCCCCGACCCTGGCGCTGACGCGCGACGAGGCCGCGGCGGCGGCCCGCACGAGCAAGGACCGCATCGACAAGGCGATCCGCGCCGGCCACCTCAAGGCCAAGCAGATGGGCCGCCGGATCGTCATCCGCGTCCCAGACCTGGAGGCCTGGCTGGACTCCCAGCCGGACGTCTGACCCGCACAGCAAGCGGGGCGCCCCTCAGCCTTCCGAGCCGGGACGCCCCACCTACAACGAGAGGAATCGTCTCATGGTCCACACCCTGACCACCACCCCGACGCTCCTGTCAGCCCTGGAGATCGCCGACGCCCTGGTGCGTCGGATCGGCCCCGAGCGGGTGGCGTCTGCAAAGGCGAACGTGCAGTCTTCCGGCGGCGCGGTCGCGGCGGTGCAGATCTTCCCCACCGACGAGGCCGACGGCCTGACGATCGCGGCCGGGCTGGACGGCGTGCTGGACCACGACTTCCCCGATGGCACCTACCCGTTCTCGACGTGGCGCGCGACCTTCGAGGGCCACGCGGTGCAGATCTTCGCCGCCCCCGTCGGTCACCCGCTCGACCACGCGCAGGTGACCCCGTGAGCATCTTCGACTCCTGGCCGTTCGGTCCGCGTGACCCCCAGGCTCGCGCCGAGCTGGACGCGCGCCTGGCCGCGGTGGACCGCGAGATCGACGCCGACGAGCAGGCGGCCCGCCGCGCGGCGATGACGCGCCACCCGTCGTCCTGGACTCCCACAGCAGACCCGGCCGCGCCTGTCTCGCTGACCGGCTGCACGTGCGAGTCCTGCATGGCTGCGGCGCAGGCTGTCGCGGACTACTGGCGCGAGCGCGGCGAGGCCTTCAGGTCTCTGCGTGACGCCGTGAGCTCGGTCCGCTTCGACGGCCAGCTGACCGCGGACGACCGGGCGTTCCTGCGCGAGAACCAGGTGGCGCTGTGAAGCCCCGCTGGTGGGCCCGACCCATGTCGCTCTCGGCGGCCGCAGGCGCGGCGGCGCGGGCAGCGCAGGAGCGTCAGGTGATGGAGCGGCTCTCGCGGGAGGTCTTCGCGCTCGACCTGTCGACTGGCGAGGGCCGGGGCGCGGCCGAGGCCTTCATGTCCGGCACGCTGAGCCACCTGCAGGCCCTCGGCTCCCCCATCGTCGTGGGTGGTGCGCGGTGACGCTCCTGACGCTGGACGAGCGGATCCGCATCCGCCTGGACGCGACACAGCCGCGGGCGGTTCGCGAGTACGTCGACCCGACGACTGACGAGCTGGTGCTGAGCGCGGCCTACCGGACGGACGGGCAGGCGCACGCCGCGGCCCTGGCCTTCAGCGGGCGCCGCGTGGGCTACCCCGACCGGGTTCGCTTCGTGGCCTTCCCCGCGCCGGGGCAGCGCATCGACTTTGCGGTCGATGACCAGGAGCCCCGCCACCGTCTGCCCGGCCGGCCCCGCAGCGGCCCGGCGCGTCGGACCGTCCTGTCCGGGCGGCACATCGACCACGAACGGGCGGTGGCCTGATGCACCGCGACGACTGGCAGGACGACGTGCGGGCCGAGCGCCACGACGAGCAGGGCGACACCGACGAGCGCGACGAGCACGCGTGGGACCAGATCACCAGGGCCGCCGACGCGGCCCACGAGCGGATGCGGGACGGGTGGTGAGTCAGATGACGACGACGAGCGAGCGCCGGGCGCCGGTCCCGGGCTCCGCCGAGTGGCTGAGCTGGATGACCGCCTCCAAGGTCGCGGCCGTCATGGGAACCAGCCCCTTCGAGTCGCGCTTCTCCCTGTGGCACCGCATGGCCGGTCAGATCGGCGGCGAGGTCGAGAACGACGAGATGCGCTACGGCCTGGTCATCGAGCCGGCGCTCGTCGCGTGGTTCGCCCAGGCTCACCCCGAACTGACGCTGGACCCGGCGGCGCCCACGTGGATCACCTGGCCGACCGACGAGCGGCGCTGGGCCGCCACCCCCGATGCCATCGTCATCGAGCCCGACGGACGGCAGGTGCCGCTCGAGGTCAAGACGGGACGTGACGCCTGGGAGTGGGCGGCCTCGGAGACCCTCTGGTCGCCTGGCGAGCCCCTGGCCATCCCGCCCGGGTACCACGACCAGGTGCAGTGGCAGATCGCCCTCATGGGCTCCACCCACGGCTACGTCGCGGCCGACGTGATGATGAGCCTGCGCTGGTACCGCATCGACGCCGACCCCGAGCGGGTCCAAGCCATCATGCGCGAGGTCGACGAGTTCATGGCCAGCCTGGCCCGCCACGAGGCGCCGCCGATCGACGGATCGACCTTCACCTACCAGGCGATCCGCGAGCTGCACCCCGACATCGACGACGTCGACGTGCAGGCCAACTCCGAGGACGCGGAGGCGTGGCTGGCCGCGCGCCAGATCTGCAGTGTGTCCGAGCGGATCGAGCGCGAGGCCAGGTCCCGCCTCATCGACGCCATGGGCAACGCCCGGCGCCTCACCTGGGGCGAGCACACCCTGCTCACCCGCCAGTCCAAGAACGGCGGCACGCCCTACGCGGTCGCCGGGCGACACCTCCCCGACCTCTCCTGAAAGGCAGCGCCGCACCATGACCGAGCAGCAGCAGGCCGCGCCCAGGGCCGACCTGATCATCCGCGAGCACAAGGCCGAGCTGGTCTCGGTGCTCCCCAGCCACCTTGCCGAGAAGGGCGACGGCTGGATCAACAGCGCCGTGGCGGCTGTGCGCCGCAACCGCGACCTGTGGCAGGCCTCCAACAACAACCCCGGCAGCCTCATGAACGCCCTGTCCGAGGCCGCGCGCCTGGGCCTGCAGCCCGGGTCAGAGGAGTACTACCTGACCCCCCGCAAGGTGAAGGGCCAGATGGAGATCCTCGGCATCACCGGCTACCAGGGCGAGATCGAGCTGATCTACCGCGCCGGCGCGGTGTCGTCGGTGATCGCGGAGGTCGTGTACTCCGGCGACCGCTTCGACTACCAGCCGGGCCGTGACGAGCGTCCCCGCCACGAGATCGACTGGGATGCCGACGACCGCGGGGCCCTGCGGCTGGTCTACGCGTTCGCGGTCATGAAGGACGGCGCCACGAGCAAGGTGGTCGTGCTGAACAAGGCCGCCGTCGAGAAGGCCAAGGCCGTCAGCCAGGGCTCTGACTCCGAGTACTCGCCGTGGAAGCGCTGGCCGGAAGCCATGTGGCTCAAGACCGCGGTGCACCAGCTGGCCAAGTGGGTGCCGACGAGCGCCGAGTACATCCGCGAGCAGCTGCGGGCCGTGCGCGACGTCGCGGCCGAGCAGATCCTCCCGGCGGGCAAGCCGCCGATCGACCTGGGTGATGCCGAGGTGATCGACGCCGAGACCGTCGAGGACGCTCCCGCGCCCGCCGTCTCGAGCGTCGACCCGTCGCTCCTGGCCGGCGCCGAGGTCCAGGACTCGCCGTCCGACGAGTGGTCCGAGGTCGCCCAGCCTGGATCGGGGAAGGTGGCGCGGCGATGAGCGGGGACGACGCCCGCCAGTGGCGCGACGAGGCGTTCGACCACCTGATGGGCCGCGTCGACATGCCGCACGAGACCGCAATCCGGCGAGGGGTGGGGTTTGCCCTCCTGGCCCTGTTCGAGGAGCAGCGCACGGCCAACCTCATCGCCTGGGCCCGCCTCCTGACGGATCACGAGGGCGTCGTCACGGCTGGCGTTGATCCGAACCTCATCGAGGCCCGCCTGGGCGGTTCCGAGGGCGATGCGTGATGGCCACCACCCAGCCCACCCCGGCCCTTTCCGAGGCTGCCCCCGACGAGCAGTTCTGCCCCCGCTGCGGCGCCCCCGTGCGATGGGCGTCCTGGACTCAGCCGGGCGGCAATGGCACAGAGGCCTGCTACGTGGTCTGCGACGACGGCTGCGGATGGAAGGGGGAGCCGTGATGGGCACCACCGTTCAGCGCATCGACATCCTGCAGGTCGGATACACCGGCACGCTCACGGTCCTCGACTGCGCTGGCTGTGGCCTGGTGTTCGCCATGACGTGGGACTTCGAAGCGCGTCGTCGCGAGGACCACAAGACGTACTACTGCCCGGCTGGGCACGAGAACTACTTCCCGCACAAGACGGAGGCTGAGCAGCTGCGTGAGCGTCTGCGCATCTACCGAGACCAGGCCGCGACCGAGCGTCGCCGTGCCGCCGCCGCGAGGGGTCAGCGCACCCGCGTGCTCAACCTCATCACCAAGGGCATCTGCCCCGTGCCGGGCTGTCGCCGGAACTTCACCAACGTGCGCGAGCACATGTCCAGCCAGCACCCGGACTACCACGTGCACGAGGTGGCCCAATGACGACCGCCCCCTGGTGGGAGGGACCTCTGGTGGGCTTCGACCTGGAGACGACCGGGCCGGACCCGGAGACGGCGCGGATCGTCACGGCCTGCGTCGTTCGTGAGAGCCCCGGGCAGCGCCCGACCGTCGCGACCTGGCTGGCTGACCCTGGCATCGACATCCCCGAGGGCGCGACCGCAGTGCACGGCATCACGACGGAGCGCGCGCGCCAGCATGGCGAGTCCGCCGCCGACGTCGTGGCCCAGCTGCTCGCCGTGCTCAAGGCCGAGCAGGACCCGCTCGTGGCATTCAATGGCGCCTACGACTTCACCGTTCTGGACCGAGAGGCTCGCCGCTACGGCTACGTGCCCCTGGCCCCGGCGGCGGTCATCGACCCCTACGTCCTGGACAAGCAGGCCGACACCTACCGGCGGGGCAAGCGCACCCTGGGCGTCACGTGCGAGCACTACGGCATCCCGCTCGGCGAGGACGCGCACGACGCCGCCGCGGACGCCCTCGCGGCCGTGCGCCTGGCCCGAGCGATCGGGCGACGCGAACCCCACCCGCCGGCCGACGCGGCCGTGCTCCACCAGGGGCAGATCGTGTGGCGCCGCCAGCAGCAGGAGCACCTGGCCGACCACTTCCGCTCGGTCGGCAAGCCCGCGGACGACGTCGACGGCGCCTGGCCGGTGCGGCCCGTGCGAGAGGGGGTGCGGGCATGACGGCCGAGACCTGGGTCCGGGGCGACTGGATTCAGACCTACATGGGCAAGCGGTTCTACCCGCTGAGCCCGCGCGCACAGGACATCGACCCCGTCGACGTCGCGCACGCCCTGAGCCTGTTGTGCCGCTACGGCGGGCACGTCGACCCGTTCTACAGCGTCGCCGAGCACTGCGTCCTCATGAGCGAGTGGGTGCAGCGCGAGCACGGCAGCATCCAGCTGGCCCTGTGGGCGCTGCTGCACGACGCGACCGAGGCCTACGTGGTCGACGTCCCGAGGCCCCTCAAGCGGGAGCTGCGCGACTACGCCACCATCGAGGACCGGGTGATGCTCGCCATCGCCGAACGGTTCGACCTGCCGACCGCCGACATGCCGCCCGAGGTCAAGGACGCGGACAACCGGATCCTGCTCGACGAGACCGCGGCCCTCATGCCCCGGCGTGAACGTTGGGCGGTCGACGAGATGCAGCCGCTCGGCGTGACCATTCGCGCCTGGGCGCCCGGGGTGGCCGAGCAGCACTACGCCCGGCGCCTGGAGGTCCTGCTGGCCCAGCGGGACCTGGACGCGCGACGGGCTGGTGAGCCCCGTGCCTAAGCCGCTGAACCCCGACTGCGCCCAGGGCAAGCACCGGGCGTGCGCCGGCACCGCCTGGGATGGGGCGGCCGACGAGCTGACCGGCTGCGGCTGCACCTGTCATGGGGGTGACCGGTGAAGACCTTCCGCGCCCGCCACCCGGGCCGCTGCGCGAACTGCCCCGAGCGCATCGAGCCCGGCGACGAGGTCGTCTACGTCGACGACGTCGTCATCCACGCCGACTGCGAGGACGCCACCCCGGAGCCCGAGCGGCCGCCCGACATCTGCCCCACCTGCCACCTGCAGCGTCCCTGCGACTGCTCCTAGACCCCAAGCCCCTCGTGGCCGGCCCGGCCCGAACCGCCAAGAACGCACCGGGCCAGCCACCTCCCAGAGAAGGAGATCGGCCATGCCGACACCACCAAGCCTGCCCCAGCCCGACTCTGCTGACGAGCCCCTGACCCGGACGCAGAAGATCGCCGCCCTGGCGATCCTGGCGTTCATCGCCGGCGTCATCGTGGGCCTGTTCGTCTTCGGCCACACGTTCGCGGCCTTCGTGATCCTCCTGGCCCTCGGTATCTGCGGGATGGCCGCCTACCTCGGGACCGCCCGCTGATGGCCGCCGCGACCAAGACCCGGCCATCCAAGACCGGGATGCCCACCACCACCGTCCGCGTCGAAGCCTCCGAGCTGCGGGCCGCCGCCGCCTGGGCGGCACGGATCGTCCCACTGCGCCCGACCTTGCCGATCCTCGGTGGGGTCGTCATCGGCTGCGACGACGAGGGCCGCCTCACCCTGTCGGCGTTCGACTACGAGACCTCGGGCCGGATCGTCGTCGACGGCGCCGACGAGGTCTTCGCTGAGCCGGTCCTCGTGCATGGGCGGCTCCTGGCCGACGCCGCGGCCCGCATGGGCGACGTGGTCGCCCTCGAGCTGGACGAGCGGGCCCTGACCCTGCGCGCCGGCGCCACCCGGGTGGTGATCCGCCGCATGGCCGCCGACCAGTACCCGACGCTGCCACCCACGCCCGCGGCTGTTGGACGGCTCGACGGCACGGATCTGGCCCGGCTGGTCCAGGCGGCTGCGGTGTGCGCGTCCAAGGAGTCGATGGACCCGCTGCACCTGTACGCGCTGCGCCTGGTCGCGCAGGGCGGCACGCTGCACGCCTGGGCGACCGACCGCTACCGCGCCGCCCACGCCTGGACCGACTGGGCCGGCCAGGACTTCTCGGCCCTGGTGCGGGCCGACGCGCTGCTGGCCGCCACGAAGGGTCTGAGCGGGTCCGTGACGGTCGGGGCCGACACGTCCCGGGTGTCCGTCACCGGGTCGGGTCGCACCACCAGCCTGATCCTGACTGACCCGGGTGAAGGCAACGACGCCCTGGTGCGCACTGAGAGCCTGTGGACGGCACGCGGGGGCTCGATCGTGACCGGCCGCGAGGTCCTGGCCGACGCTGTGGGAACCGCCCGCCTGGCGCTCGACGACGCGAAGCGTCCGGTCCTACTCACCCTCGGCGACGGGACACTGGCCGTGCACGCCGGCGGCGACCGCTCGGAAGCCGCCGCCGACGTCGAGGCCACCATCGCCGACTGCCCCGACGCCCTGACCCTCGCGGTCAATGCCACCTACCTGAGCGACGCGCTGGGCGCGCTCGACACCGACCTGGTGCGCCTCGACCTGGAGGAGACCCGCCCCGACCGGCGGCCCATCGAGATCCGCGGAGCCGACGCCGACGGTGAACCCCAGGCAGGCCTGTCCTGCCTGGTGGTTCCGATCGACGTCGCGAAGGTGACCCGATGAGCGGCCGGGCGGGCCGCTGGCGCGTGCCCTACACCGCGCCCGGGAGCAAGGGCGGGTTCCTCATGGTCCGCGCCATCAGCCGCGAGGACGCGATCAACAAGGCCATCGCCAAGCACGGCGGGTCCCGGCGACTCCCCCGATTCGACGGCACCAACGGGCAGACCCTGCGGCTCACCGCGGCCCAGCGGGCGCACATCGAGTACGGGGAGCCCGAGTGCGTCGGGGGTGCGGCGTGAGCGAATACGCCGAGTTCCTGGCGCGCAAGGGCCAGCGCGCTCAGCACGTCGGGCCCACCATCGACGCCGACGAGGTGCACCCATTTCTGCACGAGTGGCAGCGGCGCGTCGTCGCCTGGGCCGTGCGCGCCGGCCGGGCCGCCCTGTGGGCCGACACCGGCCTGGGCAAGACCGTCATGCAGATCGAGTGGGCGCGCCTGGTCGCACCCGGCGGGCGGGTCCTGCTGGTCGCGCCCCTGGCGGTGTGTCAGCAGACCGTGGCCGAGGCCCGCAAGGTCGACCAGGACATCTCCTACGTTCGCCACGACGACGAGGCTGAGGGCCCCGGCGTCTGGGTCACCAACTACGAGATGACGGAGCGCTTCGCCGCCGCCGGCTTCGATGCCGTGGTGCTCGACGAGAGCTCGATCCTCAAGGACGTCACTGGCAAGACCCGCGAGCGGCTGATCCGACAGTTCGAGGACGTGCCCTACCGACTGGCCTGCACCGCCACCCCGGCCCCCAACGACGTGGCCGAGCTGGCCAACCACGCCGAGTTCCTGGGGCGCTCGACGCGCCGGGAGATGCTCTCGACATACTTCGTGCACGACCAGGACGGCTGGCGCGCCAAGGGCCACGCCCGGGCGCCCATGTTCGCCTGGATGTCGTCGTGGGCCATCGCGCTGCGTCGGCCGAGCGACATTGGCGGCGACGACACCGGCTATGACCTGCCGCCGCTGACCATCCGGTCGCACCGCATCGATGTCGACGTCGACGTCCCCGGCCAGCTGTTCGCCACCGACCTCGGCGGCGTCACAGGGCGGGCCAAGATCCGGCGCGTCACGCTCGAGGAGCGATGCCGGCGCGCTGCCGACCTCGTGGTCGCCGAGTCTGACCAGCCGTGGCTGCTGTGGTGCGGCCTGAACGACGAGGCCGACCGGTTGGCCGCGATGATCCCTGGCGCGGTCAACGTCCATGGATCGCTCGACCCCGACGAGAAGGCGCGCCTCCTGCTGGGCTTCGCCGGCGGCGAGTACCCGGTCCTGATCACGAAGCCGTCGATCGCCGCCTTCGGGCTCAATCTTCAGCGTTGCGCACGCATGGCCTTCGTCGGACTCTCCGACTCCTACGAGGCCTACTACCAAGCGCTTCGTCGCTGCTGGCGCTACGGGCAGACCCGTCCCGTAGACGCTCACATCGTCCTGTCCACACTCGAAGGCCAGATCGCCGCCAACGTGGAACGCAAGGAGAGTGAGGCCGCCCGGTTCGCGGCCGAGCTCGTCGCGTCCATGCGGGCCGCCGGCCACTGGGAGACCGCAGCCGCATGAGCACCACCGACCCGACCCCCGACGACGCCTACGTGACCGACGAGGCTCGTGGTGAGCACTGGGCGATGCTCCTGGGCGACTCATGCGAGCGCCTGGCCGAGGTCGACACCGACAGTGTGGGCCTGACCGTGTGCAGTCCACCGTTCGCCCAGGTCTACAACTACTCGCCGAGCCCGCGGGACCTGTCGAACACCCGCGACCGGGCCGAGTTCCTGGAGCACTACGGCTTCATCATCCGCGAGCAGCTGCGGGTCACCATGCCGGGCCGCGTCGCCGCCGTGCATGTCGCCGACATCACCACCCAGAAGGTGTTGCACGACGTCATCGGGATCTCCGACTTCACCGGCGACGTCATCCGGGCCTTCCTGGACGCCGGGTGGATCTACGACGGGCGCATCACCATCGACAAGGACCCCCAGGCGCAGGCGATCCGCACCAAGAGCCAGAGCCTGCTGTTCATCACCATGGACCGCGACGCCTCGATGCTGCGCCCGGCGATGCCCGATTACCTGCTGAAGTTCCGCAAGCCCGGCGACAACCCGGTGCCGATCCGCCAGAACGACGGGCATCGCACGCGCGTGACCCGCGAGGAGTGGATCTCATGGGCCCGCCCGGTCTGGCTGGACATCCGCGAGACCAACACGCTCAACGCCCGAGTGGCCCGCGAGGACGCCGACGAGCGACACATCGCGCCGCTGCAGCTGGACTTCATCGAGCGCGCGATCCGCCTGTGGTCCAACCCGGGCGAGACCGTGCTGAGCCCCTTCGGGGGCATCGGGTCTGAGCCGTACTGCGCCGTCAAGCTCGACCGGTACGGCTTCGGCATCGAGCTGAAGGCCTCCTACTGGGCCACCGCCTGCGACAACCTGCGCAAGCTTGAACGCGAGATGAGCGCCGACACCCTCTTCTCCGCTCTCGACGACGAGGGGGCGGGAGAGTGAGCGCCGGAGTCAATCTCGCCGACGTCGAGGCCCGCTACTGCCGGCCGTCGCCTGATCTCGAGCCCCCCGATCCCGAGCTCGTCGCCGTGTTCGCGGCGCTGCGAGGCGCCGTAGTCGCGGTGGCGCGGCAGGAGCGGGGCACACCGACCGTGGCGCTGCGGGCGTCTCGGATCCGCTGGGCGATCGAGCGGCACGTAGACCTGGGGGCGTCGGCATGAGCCTCGACAACCTCGCCGTCCCACCAGCGGCGGCCTGGCAGCACCAACACCGCCGGCGCGGCCGCGGCGACAGTCTGCGGCTCAACGACTGGTTCTGCGGTGCGGGTGGCGCCACCCAGGGGGCGGCAGGCGTGCCGGGTGTGGTGCCGGTCCTGGCGGCCAACCACGACCCGCTGGCGATCGCGACGCACTCGACGAACTTCCCGCTGGTGGAGCACTTCAAGGGCGACATCAAGGACCTCGACGTCGCCCGCCACCCGTACGCGGAGATCTTCTGGGCCTCGCCGGAGTGCACGAACTGGTCGCAGGCGAAGGGCGTGGCCGTCGACTTCGACGCCCAGCCGGGCTTGTTCGGCGACCCGGAGATCGCCGACGACGTCGCCCGCTCCCGGGCGCTCATGCAGGACGTCATCCGCTACCTGGGGGGCATGGCCCTGCGTCAGCAGCCGGTGCTGGCCGGGATCGTCGAGAACGTCGTCGACATCCGCAAGTGGGTGTACTGGGAGCTGTGGCGGGGGCGGATCGAACGCCTGGGCTACCGCACGCGTCTCATCGCGCTGAACTCGATGCACGCGCAGAGCGTGCTGACGCCGCGGGCCCCGCAGTCCCGGGACCGGCTCTACCTGGCCTACTGGCACGAGAGCCTGGGGCGCGATCCTGACTGGGATCGTTGGCTGCGCCCGGTCGCCCACTGCCCGGTGTGCGACCAGGACGTGGCGGCCGTGCAGGTGTGGCGCCGCCCCGGCGTCGACATGGGCCGCTACTCACAGCAATACGACTATCGCTGCCCCAAGGTGAGCTGCCGCGGGCAGATCGTCGAGCCCCGCTTCGTCCCGGCCGCGGCTGCGATCGACTGGTCGCTGCCGGGTCAGCGGATCGGTGACCGGGAGCGGCCCCTCGCGGACAAGACCCGCGCCCGCATCGCCGCCGGCGCCCGGCGCTACGCCCGCCCCGTGGTGCTGGAGAACGGCGGCAACCAGTACGACTCCACCGACCCGCACCACCCCCAGCACGGGAACCCTGACGCGTACGTGCGGGTCTGGCCGGCCGACGCGGAGCCACTCAAGACCCTGCACACGGCGCTCACCAAGGCCCTGGCGATCCCGCCGCTGCTCGTGCCCGCCGGTGGCACCTGGAACGACACGGCGCAGCCGACGACCGAGCCGATGCGCACCCGTACCACGCGTGAGACCGAAGCCGTCGTGGTCCCGCCGATGCTGGTCCCCGTCGAGGGCCGTGACGGCAAGCGCGCCCAGGCTGTCGACCATCCGATGCGCGTGCAGACGGCCCGCAACGAGACCGGGGTCGTCGTCCCACCGTTCGTCAGCGAGCTGCACGGCGGCGGGTCCATCGCCCACACCACCGACGAGGCCCTCGCCACAGTGCTCGCGTCGGGCAACCACCACGGGCTCGTCATCCCACCGCTGGTCATGCGCAACAACACCGCGCGCGGCGACGGAGGCCAGATGTCCACCCCGGCGTCGGAGCACCTGCGCACCATCACCACGAGTGGGCACCAGTCGCTGCTCACCTGGGGCGCGCTGTACGCGCACGACGCCGGCGTTCGGGACATGCTGCGCCCGATGCCGACGCAGACGACGGTCCAGGGTGACGCGCTGCTGACGGCCGAGGAGTGGGACGCCCTCGTCGACGACTGCCTGTTCCGGATGCTCGAACCGCACGAGATCCACGCCGGCATGGCCTTCACCCCCGACTACGTGGTCCTCGGGTCCAAGCGGCAGAAGGTCCGCCAGCTCGGCAACGCCGTCACCCCACCCGCCGCGGAGGTCCTGGTCGCTGCGCTCGTCGAGTGCATCCAGGGCTACCCGCTCGACCTGGAGGCCGCCGCATGAACCCCGCCGCCAAGCAGCTGCGCACCTTCGGCCAGGAGTCGCACGCCATGGAGGCCCAGGCTGACGCCGGGCGCATCACCGAGGAGCAGGCGCACGCGGCCCGGCTGTGGCTGGCCCGCAAGTGCCACCAGGCCGGGCTGGGGCGCCAGACCTTCGACGAGCTGGCCGACGTGCTGGGGGTGCGACCGTGACCACCGCCCAGCACCAGCCGGCCGTGCTGTACCGCTGCCGCACCTGCGGGCGCTCCTACGCCCCGGGGGTGTCGGCACGGATCAACCACCAGAACACCCTCGGCCACCGGCCCGAACCCGCGGTGCCGACGATCGGGCCCGATGCCTGGGGTCTACTCACCCGGGACTGCGCCAGCGGCAACCACCAGCTGTGCGATCTCGACGGCCAGCCGGGCGGGGTTCTCGTCGGACCAGGCGTGACCGCCGAGTGTGGCTGCGCCTGCCACCGACCAGGCGGCCCACTCCTGTCCAGCAGGTGCCTGCGTGCTGCACACAGCCAGTGCACCGGCCTGCGGAACGGCGTCGGACGCCGCGAGCAATGCGAGTGCCGGTGCCACCGGCATAGCGGGATCGAGGACGACTGATGGCCGGCGACCGCGCCACGACCAAGGACCTGATGACTCGCCTCGAGCGGCACTACATCAAGCCCAGCCAGGACCTCCCCGGCGGGATCTTCGTGTCCGAGGTCGGCTGGAACGGCGGCGCCTCGACCAACCGGTGCGACGCCATATACGTGGGCTTCACCAGCACCAGCGGACGCATCCTCATCGGCCACGAGGTCAAGGCCTCCCGCGCCGACTGGCTGCACGAGCTCGACCAGCTGCACAAGGCCGACGCGTGGGCAGACCAGTGCCACGAGTGGTGGCTCGTCACCGTGCTGGGCGTCGTCCACGAGGGCGAACTGCCGGCCGGGTGGGGCCTCATGGTTCCCGGGAACAGCACGACCCGGATGAAGGTCCTGCACCCGGCCCGCCGCTGGCCCGAGCGTCAGCCGTCCTGGGATGCGGTGCGGTCGATCCTGGCCCGCCAGGACACGCTGCGCGCCGGCGCCATCAGCG
>Ga0255338_1003819_pt1 | contig 17098 bp, 6 predicted proteins | sample MeOH1_35cm_T4_19_FD_203715 | JGI IMG/M metagenome (GOLD analysis project Ga0255338, IMG submission 203715) | Sandy soil microbial communities from University of British Columbia, Vancouver, Canada - MeOH1_35cm_T4_195 | ecosystem: Engineered > Artificial ecosystem > Sand microcosm > Unclassified ...
CCAACCCACCCGCCCAGAGTTCCGTGACATCCGCAGAGGACCGCGTGCCGGTCCGGACGAAAATTTCCTACGGGCTGGGCGGCTCCATCGACATGTGGGGCCACTGGCTCTACCCGAACCTCGCCTACCCCGTCTTCAATATCTTCCTCGGGCTGTCGCCCCAGCTGGTGGGCACCGCGCTGATGCTCATCCGCATCGTGGACGCGCTCTCCGATCCGTTCTTCGGCTGGCTGTCCGACAACGCCCGCACGCGCCTGGGTCGCCGCCGGCCCTTCATCCTGGTCGGCTCGGTGTTCGCTGGCGTGGGCCTGCCCCTGCTGTTCTTCGTGCCGTCCGGCTGGAGCGGCAACCAGCTGTTCTGGTGGATGCTGGGCTCGAGCCTCGTCTACATCCCGTTTGTCAGCTGCTTCAACATGCCCTACCAGAGCCTGGGCAACGAACTGACGCCGGACTATCACGAGCGCACGAGCGTGATGACCTTCAAGATGGTCATCCAGAAATTCTTCGAGATCGCCTTCTTCATCGGCCTGCCATTCACGAACCTCGCGATCTTCACCAACGCGGTCACCGGGAAGCAGAACATCCTCCTCGGCGTGCAAGTTTTCTGCGGCATCCTCGGCGCGCTGATGCTGGTCAACGGCCTGCTCGTGTTCTTCAATGTCCGGGAGCGCTATTACGCCGGCGTCGCCGCCCGCCAGCATGACAAGGTGAGCCTGAAGGAATCGATCTACGAGACGATGAAGTGCGCCCCGTTCCGGCTGAAGATCATCGCCGGGCTCTGCTTTTCCCTCGGCTCCAGCATGGTCGGTTCACTCGGCTATTACGCCACCGTCTACTACGTCGCAGGCGGTGACACCAAGTCGGGCAACAACTGGAACGGTGTGATGGGCGCCGCCTGGATGATCGGGGGGTTCATTGGCCCGCCCGTGCTGGCCGCGATCTGCCGTCGCCTCGGCAAACAACCGTCCATGCTGCTGGCCCTCGGCACCGGGTTTGCCGCCTACGGCGCCACGTGGTTTCTCTATACGCCATCGCTCCCCTGGCTGCAGGTGCTCTCCTCCGGCTCCATGGCCTTTGTCGCCGCGAGCTACTACATGTTGGATCAGACCATCGGCGCCGACATCATGGATTACGATGAGCTGAACACGGGCAAGCGCCGTGAGGGCGCCTTCTCCGCCTGTGGTTCCTGGATGAACAAGGCCGGCAATGCCCTCGGTTACTTCCTCGCCGGCCAGGTGCTGGCCCTGACCGGTTTCGCCGCCGACAAGGTGGTGCAGAGCCCCGAGACCATTTTCTGGATCCGCGCGATGCTCGCCGGTATCCCGATCCTGGGTGTCTGCCTGGCGGCACTATTTTGGTGGCGCTACCCGCTGACCGAGCAGAAAGTCGCCGAAATCCGCCAGCTGCTTGAGACCCGCCGCGGCAAGGTCTGATTCCCCCGTCACTCTCATCCCCACTCATGACAACTACCCCTGTCCCGTTCGATAAACTCAGCGTCCGGGAGAAATTCTCCTACAGCTTTGGCGACCTGGCCTCCTGTCTCTTCTGGCAGACGTTCATGCTCTACCTGACGTTCTACTACACCGATGTCTTCGGCATCAGTGCCCTCGCGGCCGGGGCCATGCTGGGATTGAGCCGGTCGCTCGACGCGTTTTTCGACCCGATCATGGGCATGATCGGTGACCGCACCAAGACCCGCTGGGGCAAATACCGGCCCTATCTCCTGTGGATCTGCGTTCCGTTTGCCGTGGCGGGCGTCATGACGTTCACCACGCCGGGCACGACGATCACCGCGAACCTGGAAGGTGCTTTCGGCGGCCTGATGCGGTCGGTCCTGGGTTTCATGGCGTCGGTGCTGCCGCACGGCATGGCCACCATGGCCTCCACGCTGCAGCAGGAGGTGACGGGAAAGCTCATCTGGGCGATCCTGACCTACAACGCGCTGATGATCCTCTATACGGCCATCAACATCCCCTACACCGCCATGCTGGGCGTGATCACGCCCAACCCCAAGGAACGCACCGCCCTCTCCTCGATCAAGTTCCTCGGCGCCTTCACCGGCGGCATCCTCATCTCGTTCTGCCTGCTGCCCGGGGTCAAGCGCCTGAGCGCCGGCTCAACCGCGGAGCATGGCTGGCAGATGGCATTTGTCGTCATCGGCGTCGCCGCCGTCGCGCTGTTCCTGACCACGTTCTTCAACACCCGCGAACGGGTCCAGCCGCCGCCGGCCCAGAAAACCTCCGTCGGCCGCGACCTGGCCGACCTGTTCACCAACGTCCCGTGGCTCGTCCTGCTCGCGACGACCATCACGTTCATCCTCTATGTCGCCGCCCGCGGCAGCGTCACGGTGCACTACTTCAAGTACTTCGTCGGCACCCAGACGATCACCCTGCCCTCCTGGTTGCCCAAGATCGGCGGGACGCAGGAATGGCAGTTCGAGGAAATCGTCTCGTGGTTCAACGGCACCGGCCAGATCGCCTCACTGCTCGGCGTCGTCCTGCTGCCGTATGTCGCCAACCGGCTCGGCAAGAAGCTGGCGTTCATCTGCATTTTCCTCGTCGCGATCGCCAGCACGGCGGCGTTCTACGTCCTGAAGCCCGACCAGATCGGCCTGATCATCGGGATCAACCTGCTCGGTTCCATCACCGGCGGCCCGCTCAGCGCGCTGCTCTGGGCGATGTATGCCGACACGGCGGACTATGCCGAGTGGAAGCGCGGCCGGCGCGCGACGGGCCTGATCTTCTCCGCCTCCATCTTCTCGCAGAAACAGGGCTGGGCCATCGGGGCGGCCGTGTCCCTCGGCCTGATGTCGAGCGTGGGGTTCCAGGCCAACGTGGCCCAGACACCGGAATCCCTGCACGGCCTGGTCTCGCTGATGAGCGTGATCCCGGCCGGCCTCGGCATCCTTTCCATCATCCTGGTGCTCCTCTACCCGCTCAGCGAGGCCAAGGTCACCCAGATTTCCGCGGACCTGAAGTCCCGCCGCGAGGCCGACGGCAACGTCCCGGTCTAACCGGCCGGCCGCGTGTTTATTGGGGAGCCCGCATGACTTGCGGCTCCCCGATTACTTAGTCGACGGCTTTCTCCAGCCGGTCGTACCAGTTGAACTTCATGTACGCCGAGGTGGCGAGGAGCAGCACGAGAATGCCCCCCGCCCAGTCCCACTGGCGGAGCACGATGTAGATCGGCAGCGTCACGAGGCAGAGCTGCCAGACGATGCCGACGGCGACATTGGTCAGGTCGTGCACAGCGTTGTGGTTGGGGGCGAAGGACGGATCTTCCGCCATGACCTTGGCCCGGATCGGGCCCCACCAGCCCCACGGATTCACCGTCTTGTAGAATTTCTTCAGCACGGCGTCATCCTCCGGCTGCGTCAGCAGCGTGCCGGCCACGCACCCGATGAGGGAGACGACGAAGAGGACAGGGAAAGTGTAGATCATGTTGAACCCTTCCTTGAAGAACTCGTGCACGACCGCGTTGTGGGCGATCAGGTAGTTGGCCACCTCCGGCACCACCATGGCGCCACCGATGCCCGCCACCATGCCGTAGAAGTAACCGTAACCGTTGAACCGCCACCAATACCACTTGAGCACGTTGGCGACCACGAAGCCGCTGTAGAGCGAACCGACCAGCCACATCATGACGTCGGTGATGCGGCTGGTGAGCAGGCCGAAGAGGATGCCGATGGCGAGAAACACGAACGAGACGACGCGGCTGAGGAAGACTTCCTTTTTGCCACCGGCATCGGGATTGATGAAGCGCTTGTAGAGGTCGTTCACGACATAGGCCGGCGCGGCATTGAGCGTGGCCGCGAAGTTCGACATGAAGGCAGCGGCCAGGCCGGCCAACAGGAAGCCGAGCACGCCGGGCGGCACGTGCTCGCTCAGGACCAGGGGCAGGATCTTCTCGAAGTCGGGTTTGTCCATCCCCTGCAGCTGCGGCATGGTGAAGGCCAGGGCCAGCACCGTGATGCCCGCGATCATCATGTAGCGGGGGAACATGAGCACGAGGGTGACCATGCCGTTCATGAGCGAGGCCTCGCGCGGGTTGCGGGTGGCAAGGATGCGCTGCATGTCGTAGTTCGGTGCCGGGCCGGCCAGGCTGGCCAGGACGCCCTTGAAGAACATCAGGCCGATGATGATCGAGAAGAACTCATTGCCGTCCTGCGCAATCACCTTGTTGGCCGTGTGGAGGATGCCGTCCCAATTGAGGCCGAGGTTCCAGCCGAAGAATGGGTTCATCCAGCCCGCCGGGATGTTGTGGGCGATCATTTCCGGGGAGACCTTCACGATGGCGATGGCGCCGATGGTCAGGGCCGTGAGCGTGAGGATCGTGAACTGCATGACCTCGGTGATGACCACGCTCACCATGCCGCCCTTGATGGCATAGAGCGAGGTGAGGCCCATCAGGATCATCGCGTAGATGTTCTCGTCGGTGAAAATGCCCGTGCTGGCGCCCGTAAAGTGCCAGGGCAACATCACGACCGCGAACTTGCCGATGCCCTTGAAGGCGTAGGCCAGCAATCCGATGACGTTGACAAGGGCGAAGAGCACCACGCTCAGGTGGGCCAGCGTGCCGCCCCGGTCGCTGCCGAAACGCGTCTGCATCCACTGGGCGCCCGTCAGGACATTGGAGCGCCTCATCCAGGCGCTCATGAACATCATGAGGAAAATCTGGTTGAACGTCGGCCACATCCACGGAAGCCAGATGCTTTTCAGCCCATAGAGGAACAGCGCATAGACCAGCCACATGGTGCCGCTGATGTCGAACATGCCCGAGGCATCCGACACCCCGAGCAGGTACCACTTCATGGATTTGCCCCCGAGGAAGTAGCTGTCGAGATCCTTGGCGCCCTTGCGCGAGACCCAGAGGCCGATGGAGACGACGAGTATGAAGTATCCTACGATGATACCAAGATCGAGGGCATGGAGATGCATGAGCGGTGGGGTGGCGGGCCTGGGGGTGTCGGCACAAACGACTCCGGGAAAAGTCGGCGGCTTCCGTTTTCAGCGCAAATAAAACTTCCGCGCCCCCGCTGAAAAAATGCACCTCGGTTGGGCGCACACGTGAGCGGGCGCTTGCCTCGTCCGCCTGAAAGCAACACCGTCCCGGGATGCGGCCCCAGGTCCTCCTGATTTTCCAGACCCGGTTTGAGGAGTGCACCGCCATGCTCAAGGGCATCGCCCATTTCGAGCGCAACTATCAGCTGTGGATCGGATTTCTCGACGACGAGGCCATGGCCGAAAAGGATTCCAAATGGCTTCGAAGCAAGAAATGGCACGGGGTCATCAGCCGGCACACCACCCCCGCCCTGGTGCGGGCCTGCGCCGAGCTCAAGCTGCCGCTCGTCGACCTGAACGACACCGAGCCGCATCCGGGTGTGCCCAAGATTCGCCCCGACAATGTGGGCTTCGGTCACCTGGGGGCCGAGCACTTCATCGAACGCGGCTACCACCACTTCGGCTTTGCCGGTTTTGCCAACAACGGCTGGTCCCGCGAACGCCGCGACGGATTCACCGAGGCCTTGCGCCTCGCCGGACGCAAATGCGACATCCTGGACGTGAACTATCCCGGGGACCTGACCCCGTTTTGGGATGCGGAGCAGATCTCGTCCCTGGTCAGCTGGCTGAAGCGCCTGCCCAAGCCGGTCGGGATCATGGCCTGCAACGATCTCCGCGCCATGCAACTTATCAGCGCCGCCCACGCCTGCGACATCCTGGTGCCGGAGGAGGTCGCCGTGCTGGGGGCCAACAATGAAACCATCCGCTGCGATCTGGCCTACCCACCCCTCTCCAGCGTGATACCCAATGCCTTTCAATCGGGATACAAGGCCGCTGAAACGCTCGCGGCACTCATGGCGAAGAGGCAACCAGACTCATACGATCTTCGGATCGAGTCGCTGGGAGTTGCCACCCGTCCCTCCACCGATGTCCTGGCAATTGAAGATCGGAGCGTGGCCACCGCGCTGAGTTATATCCGCCAGAAGGCATGCAATGGGTTGACGGTGGACGAGGTTGTGAAAAACGCCTATGCCTCTCGCAGCCAATTGGAAAAGAAATTTAGAAAGCACTTGGGGCGCTCCCCCCAGGCTGAAATCCGCCGGGTTCAGGTCGCCAAGATCAAGCAGCTCCTCCTTGAGACGGACTATCCCCTGAAGCGGATCGCTGAAATCGCCGGGTTTGAGCATGTTGAATACATGTCGGTAGTCTTTAAACGCTTAACGGGTGACTCCCCGGGTGCGTTCAGGAGAAGCACTCAAAGTAAGCAAGGTCACTGAACAGGTCTCTTTCGTTCGAAAATTCTGCTTACGATGAGATTAGGCGAGGTTTGGATCGGCAATATGACTTAATATTGCGGCAATAAAACTCATTTCCACTCGTATCCACCGAGAGTATAGTCCGCCCAGCTAGGATGGCATTACCTAATGCCTACTAGTGACGCTTATTATTAATCTAATAGGCGTTCATCACCCCTAACCCAAAATATGACCATGAAACGCCTGACCGTGCGGTCGCGTGCCCTCGTAGGTACCGCCGCGCTCTGTCTTGTTTCCGTGTTGCGCCTCCCGGCGCAAACTACTGCCCCCGCCACGGGCCAAACTACCCCGGAAGGTGAAGAGACCCTCGTCCTCTCCCCCTTCGTCGTGGACGCCTCGGAGGATGCCGACAGTTATTCCGCCAAGAGTACCTTGGCCGGCACCCGCGTCCGCACCGAACTGAAGGACATCGCGTCCTCGATTTCGGTCGTGACGAAACAATTCCTGCAGGACACCGGCTCGAAGAACTCGGCCGATCTCCTCGTCTACACCCCGAACACCGAGGTCGGTGGCCTGGGCGGCAACTTCTCCGGCGCGGCCGGCGGGTTGCAGTATGGTGAGGACAGCGCCCTGCGCCGCCCGAACAACAACACCCGTGTGCGCGGCCTGGACAGCGCGGACAACACCCGTGACTACTTCCTGACGGAAATCCCGTGGGATGGTTACAATGTTGATCGCGTCGACCTCCAGCGCGGACCGAACTCCATCCTGTTCGGCGTCGGCAGCCCGGCCGGTATCATCAACACCTCGATCAACGGCGCGACGTTCAAGAACAAGAACATCATCGAAAACCGCATCGCCAAGTTCGGCTCCCTGCGCTTCTCGGCTGATTTCAACTACGTGCTGCTGCCGAACGAACTCGCGATCCGCGTCGCGGCGCTGGACGACAAGACCCAGTTCCGCCAGACCCCGGCCTACAACCACGACAAGCGCCTCTTCGGCGCCGTGCGTTACACGCCGCAGCTCTTCAGCGAGGGCTCCAACACCTCGTTCCGCGCCAACTTCGAGCACGGCAAGGTCAACGCCAACCGCCCCCGCACCCTGCCCCCCGTGGACGCCATCTCACCGTGGTTCTACACCGGCACGGATTCCCAGGGCAACAAGATGCTCAACAAGTTCACATATGATGCCAGCAAGGTCAACCCGGGTGGCGCGCCCTTCGACCGCGACCATCGCGGCGCCTATCCCTACGCCTGGCTGAGCAACGGCGCCGTCGGCCGCCAGTTCTGGACCGATGTGGTCGGCTACTATGGCAGCAACACCGACTCCAACGCCACGTTCTACATGCAGCCGGGCGGTGGCTCGGGTCGCAACGGCATCGGGCCCAATGGCGCCCCCGACTTGGGCATCGGCGGCCTGCTCGGTGCGCGCGCAGTCGGCGTCACCAGCTTCGGCAGCTACATGATCGCCTCCGGCATCCCCGGTGGCGGCAACTACGCCGACCGCTCCCTGGCCGACCCGACGATCTTCGACTTCTACAACAACCTGATCGACGGTAACAACAAGTACGAGTGGTCCAAGTGGGATTCGGCCAACGTCGCCTTCTCCCAGACCTTCTTCAACGACCGCGTCGGCATCGAGGCGGTGTACGACTACCAGCGCTATCAGGACGGCGCCCGGCAATTCATCGGCAACTCCGACACCTACAAGATCGGCGTGGATCTCATCGACCATTTCTGGGACGGCACCGCCAACCCCAATGTGGGCCGCGCCTATGTCGCCAACTCCACGGAGCGGGCGAACAACATGGTCGACATCAAGCGCGACGGCCTGCGCTTCACCGCCTATGGTGAACTTCGCGCCGACGACTTCTTCGACAAGCAGTCCAAGCTTGCGCAGATCCTCGGCCGCCACGTGTTCACCGGCCTCGTCAGCCAGGACACGAAGCGCCAGTTCGACAAGACTTGGGCGACCTCGGCCGCCACCCCGGCCTTCACCCAATTCACGGGTGAGAACAACAGCCTGAGCTCGCACTTCCGCTCCTACGACTTCGTGTCGTACATCAGCGGTGACCTGCGCAGCCGTTCGAGCGCATCCGGTGCCGCGCTGGACAAGGTGAACATCATCGTCAGCGCCCCGAAGAACGCGCTGGTGCGTGTGTTCGACAACCACTGGGCCAAGTCGCTCAACCCGACCGACCCCAGCTACGTCGACCCGGCCGCCCCCTACACCTGGTACGGCCTGAACGGACAGCTGCCCTACTTCCCCGCCAACAATGGCGTGATCAACACGGGCACCCAGTCCGAGAATCCCGCCAACTACGGCGGCTGGCGGACGATGAACGTGGACATGCTGAATGCCGACACGGGCGACATCGACGCACTGACCATCGGTGCCGGCCGGTCCCGCGCGGTCAACCGCTCCCAGGCCATCACCTGGCAGGGGCACATGTTCAACGACGTCTTCATCCCGGTCTTCGGCTGGCGCAAAGATCGCATCGAGAACGCCAACTTCGGCGGCAAGGACGATCCCCTCGGCGTCGTGTCGACAAACTTCAGCATTCCCGACTCCCGCAAGAACTTCGCCACGGGCGAGAGCATGAGCTGGGGCGGCGTGCTGCACGTTCCCGCCAAGTGGACGAGCTTCATTCCCGGCAATACGACGTTCAGCCTGTTCTACAACCGCTCCGAGAACTTCAAGGCTGACGCCATCCGCGGTGACGTCTTCGGCAATGCGATCCCGAACCCCCTCGGCCGGACCAAGGAATACGGCGTCGTGATCAACACCCTCGACGACAAGCTGTCGCTGAAGGTCACAAAGTACGAGACCGTGGTCGCCAACGCCACGCTGCCCGGCAGCAATCCCCTCGGCCAGAACAGCTACTTCCTGTGGGCAGTCCCCGTCTGGGGCACGGCCTTCGTGACGAACGCTGACCGCGGTATCGCCGGCTTCAACGACAACAACTCGTGGGCTTGGAACTATGCCGCCTCGGACGACTCCAGCGCGCCCCAGTTCCGCAACCCCGACCAGTCGCTGAACCCCGCCTGGCAGAACCACCCCAGCACGATCAAGGAAAAGGCCGCGATCAATGCCTGGCGCCAACTCCCGCTTGAGCAGAGCTTCTTCGGCGCCTACGGCGGCGAAGTGGCCCTCATCAACGTGGCCGCCATGCGCGCGGGCAACTGGGCCGCCGCTGACCCGATCTGGCAGCAGAAGTTCGACAACCAGCCCGGCCCCGGCGGCACGGGCTTCGGCACGGGCACGTTCACGGTCGATACCCTCTCGAAGGGCTACGAGATCGAGCTCCTCGCCCAGCCGACCAAGAACTGGAACGTGTCGGTGAACGTCTCCAAGACCTTCGCCTCGCGCGCCGCCCTCGCCCCGACGATCGTCAACCTCATGGAACAGATGACCACGTTCCTCGCAGGTCCCGCCGGTGACATCCGCCTCTGGGGCGGTGGCGCCAGCAACGCCCTGCGCATCCAGTGGCAGAACAACATCGTCAACCCCTACAATACGTTCAAGTCGCAGGAAGGCAGCAATGCCCCTGAGATCGCCCCTTGGCGCTTCAACGGCGTCACCACCTACAACTTCAACGAAGGTCGCTTGAAGGGTTCGTGGATCGGCGGTGCGTATCGCTGGGAGGACAAGCGCGTGCTCGGCTACGTGTTTGACCCGACCATCGGCACCACCGGTGGCGCGCTTGACATCAAGAAGCCATGGCGTGGCGAGAGTGATTCGCACTTCGACCTGTGGTTCGGCCACTCCCGCAAGATCTCGGAAAAGATCAACTGGCGCATCCAGGCCAACATCCGCAACGTGGGCGAATCCACAAAGCTGGTGCCGGTCAGCATCAATCCTGACGGGACGACTGCTTACTCCCGCATCCAGGAAGGCATGGTCTGGCAGCTGACCAATACCTTCGAGTTCTAAGCGGTCGCAAGACCCCTCAGTTCTGGACTCTCAAGTCCGGCGGCCGCAAGCCGCCGGACTTTTTATTGCGCGGAATAAGCTGAGACCAAGGCCCGCCTCAATCCAGCCGGTTGAAGGCCGACTAGACTGGCTGCCTCCGGCTCGCCAGCCGGGTGTACCGAACCCTTATCGCTTGTTGGGTGGCATTCCCTTGTTGCGGAACGCCAGGGTGGTGTCGTTGTTCCGGCTGACGAGGAAGTCCGGCCAGCCGTCATTATCCAAGTCGAGTACCACCAGCGCCTTGGCGTCCCCGGGCACCACCAAACCGCTCTCGGCGGGAGTCACGGGGGTAAACCGACCCTGGCCGTCGCCGCGCAGGAGTTGGCTGAGGCCGCCGTCAAAGCGACCCACCACTGGTGTGGGGGCATAGGAATTCTGGACGGCATAGATGTCGGCTTTCCCGTCATGGTCGAAGTCCCCGGCCACGATGCCCTGGAGCGGGGCAATCTGGACGATGGGGGGCAGCGGTTCGAAGCGAAAACGATGATCGGGTTGGCTCAGGAAAACCCCGCTGCGCAATTCCGTGGCCGCGAATCGCCGGGCGGCGGCCAATCGTTGCTCACCCAGGATTTCACCCAGCGTGGCCCGGGCGTAAAAGTCATTCCGGGGAAACCGCTGCAGCACCGCGGGGATGGCGGCACTCAGGTCCTTCCGGCACCGCCAGGGATAGAATTTTTCGCCCTCATAGTGGGCCTCGACGATCAGGGGACCCGCGCCTTCCTTGAATTCGCCGTAGAAGAGCAGGGCCGGGTGATTCGGATCCGCGTGGTACTGGGTGTTCAGGCCCACGTTACCCACCACGTAGTCGGGCTGGCCGTCACCGTTGAAATCCGCCGTCGCCATCGACTGCCACCAACCAGTGCCGGCGGCGGCGAACCCCGCTCGGTCGGTCCAGTCCTCGAAGCCCCGGCCTTGGTTGTTGTGGAAACACTTCACCTGGCCCCAATCCAAGGTCAGCAGCAGGTCCAGCCAGCCATCGCCGTCGGCATCGCTCCACAGGGCGCCGGTCACCAGGCCCACTTCGCGCAATCCCGGGGCCAGGGTGTCGGTCACGTCGACAAATTTGCCGCCTTGGTTGGCGAGCAAGGCGCTGCGGGGAGTCTCCGGATACATGCCCGGCAGCATTCGGGCGCCGATGAAGACATCCAGCCGGCCATCGTGATCATAGTCCGCCGCGGCGACCGCCCCTGTGCTGATCGACAGGGCCGGCAGCGTCTCCGGGGGGGCGAGTTGCAGGCCGCTGCCCGTGTTTAGATAGAGCCGCGGCTGATAATCGGGCATGCCCGCCGGCTGGCTGTTGCCGCCCTTCGTGATGAGCAGGTCGTTGCGTCCATCTCCGTCGGCATCGAAGATGAGCAGTGGTCCGTCATTGACCGTGTTGCCGGTTGCCGCCTTGGGGAGCTTAAGCTCGACATATTTTTTAGCCGGCGAACCGAATAGGATTCGCGCCTCATCGAGGGTCGTGCCGCCCATCAGGATATCGGCCTGACCATCGCCATTGATGTCGCCCACCGCCAGCCCGGGGCCCCGCCGGTTAAAGCGCAGCGGCAGCAAACGCTGCTGGGCGATCTCGTCGATCGCCTCTTCCCGGGCCACCCACGAGAGGTTGGCCGCCTGACTGACCTCTTCAAATTGTGTGACCGGCTCCGACTTGGCCCCGGTCGGCGGATTCGCCGTTCCGGCCGGCTCGGTGATGACGTAGCGCTGGTCAACCGGCAGATTCTCGAAGACCTGGGTGTGCCCGCTCGGCCATGACACTTCCAATCGGGACACCGTCGCATCGGCCCCAAGCCCGAAATGCAGCACCGGCTCGCTGGTGGACATGTAGCCCCGGGCCAGCACCAGCTGTCTCACCTGTACGCCGGCGGGACTGGACAACCGCAGCGTGGCCCCCACCCCGAAGCGATTGGACGAGGTGCCGCGCAACTCGACGATGATCCGGTGGCCGCTGTCCGAATCATTGCGGAGCACGGTCACCCCCGCCTCATAGTTGGTGTAGACCATGTCGAGGTCGCCGTCGCCATCGAGGTCACCGAACGCGGTGCCAAAGCTGACGCCCTTCTGATCCAACCCCCAGGCCCGCCCATTATTCTCGAACCGCAGGTCACCCAGGTTGCGGAAGGCGAAATTGGTTTCCACGAGCACGGGTCCGCTGCGGGCCAGCCGGACCCGCTCAGCCGCGCTTTCGGCTGTCATCATCCTATTCAGCAGGTCGGTGTTGTGGATTTCCCGATGCATGCCATTGGTGATAAAGGCATCAAGTCGGCCGTCATTGTCCAAGTCCTCAAAACGCACCGACCAGGTCCAGTCGGTGTGGGCCAAGCCCATGAGGTAGGCTGCCTCGAGCATCCGCCTGGTACCGGTGTTGAGATAAATGGCGTTATGCAGGTAGTTGGGCACCGCCGTGGCTCCATCCCGGGGATCCTTGGTCCGGCTGCGGGTATCAGCCATGGTCCGCATGTCCTTCTGGTGGGTGCTGGCCGCCATCTCAGCCACCATCAGGTCAATCCTTCCGTCGTTGTTCAGATCGCCCTGATCCGCACCCATGGAGGAGTAAGGCGTATGTGGCACCACTTGGTTGATGACGTTGGTGAAAGTGCCATCGCGGTTGTTGCGATAGAGAAAATCCGGCGCGGCAAAGTCATTCGCCACGTACAGGTCCGGCCAACCGTCGCTGTCGTAGTCCCACCAAGAGGCGGAGTGTCCCTGGGTTTCGTCCGGGCTTATGCCGGCTGAAGCCGAAACATCCGTGAAGGTGCCATTACGGTTGTTGTGGAACAGATAGTCCCTCTGCCCGCTGGGATGCTCGGCGTTGTTGAGCAGATTGGTCTGCAAATAGACATCTAGCCAGCCATCCCGGTCATAGTCGCAAAATGCCGCCATCGATGATGCGTCAACGACATCCAGTCCCGATGCCTTGCCCGATTCCCTAAACGAGCCATCCCCTTGATTAAGGTAGAGCAGATTGGGTGCATTGTACCGGCAGAGATACAGGTCCAGTTTGCCATCATTGTTCACATCGGCGAACGCCGCCCCTTGTTTCCATATCCCCGCCGCCTGGCCTCGGTCGAGCACACCCGCTTTTTCGGTGACATCCTCAAACTTCCAGTTTCCCAGGTTGCGAAACAACCGGCAGGTCTCGGTTTTGCTGACGACAAATACATCCGGGCGACCGTCGCCATCATAATCCCCGATCGCCACACCCGTCCCAATCGCGCCGATCTCAAATTCATGGTAAAGCTCGTTCCACATCCTCGGGTCAGCGTATTGGTTGGTCGTCCTGATCCCGGTGGCCTCGGGCGCCATCTGGACGAACATCGTCGTACCGCGCGGGCCCGAACGGCTGGCAAAAGCGTGGGCCTCGATTCCTTCCGCCGACGGGGCCATCGGATTCATGCCCACCACGGCCAGCGAGAGTATCAGGAAGCGACCCAAGGCTGATCGGGCTGGCGCCCGCACCGTCCGGCGGCAGGGGTGATCGGCAGTCAACATCATCAGTCACCATAGGACGAACCTCCTCCGGGGGAGTCAAGGGAAGGCTCAGCCGAACCAAATCCTGCTTTGCTTTGTGTGGGTTTCAGCCTGTCATCATCGCCTGTCCGCGCCTCCTCTCCCCACCCTGAATGAGCCCGTCCTCCCCGCTTTCCGCCCGTGCCTGGATGGTTGTGCTGCTGCTGGCCCTGGGCTTCACGGTGTGGGGCGATGCCCGGCGAATCCGGCACTTGGAACACATCGCGACGCTCACCCGCGGGGAGTCCGTGCCCAGTGCTGCTTCTCCCACGGGTTACGCCGGGGGAATCCGCGAACGGGTTCTGTCCGACCACGAGGGCCGGAGTTATGAGTGGATCGCCCAGACCCAACGCATGCTGGCCGAGGGCCGGTGGCGGGTACGACAGATTGAAGAGGAGAATGCACCCTTTGGCCGCGCCACCCATGCGGCATCGCCCTATAAATGGTGGCTGGGGTTGGTCGCGTGGGGCGATCAGTTGCTGAACGGCCATCCGCCCGGCCTGGCGGTGGAGCAGGCGGCCCTTTACGCCGACCCCCTCCTGCACTGGCTGATCCTGACCGGCATCACCCTTTTTTCGGCCCGGCACTTTGGCGCCTTGTCTGCGTCACTCATCGCAATCGGTAGCGTGATGCTGTTTCCCTTGGCCGCGGGTTTTCTTCCCGGCATGCCCGATGATTCAAGCTTGGGTGTGCTCTGCGCCTTGGGCAGCCTGCTTCCCCTGCTGGCCGGACTTCGTGCGCTGGACCAGCCAGTCGGAAACCCGGCAACCGGGATGGATGTCCGGGGCCGGGCTGCCTCCTTTTGGTTTTCTGCGGCGGGTGTATTCGGCGGATTCGGAATTTGGATCAGCCCGGCCAGCCAGGTGCCTTTGGTCCTCGGGATCGCGCTCGGTGCCCTGCCGGCGGCTTGGATGCGGCGACCGGCCGGGAAGGACGGCCTGGGATGCGGGCCGTTGCCATGGCGCGCCTGGTCACTCAGCGGAGCGGTCACGGTGCTGCTGGCCAGCCTGGTTGAATTTTTTCCCCATTGGCTGGGCGACTGGGAGTTGCGGGCCGTTCATCCCCTCTACGGACTGGGTTGGCTCGGTGGCGGCGAATTGCTGGCCCGCACCACGGCCTGGCTGCAGCAGAGTGGTGCCACGTGGAAACCCCGGGATCTGGTCATCAAGTTGCTGGCCTTGGCGGCGGTGTTGGCCGTGCCGATCGTCATGCTGAAAACCGGCAATCCGGCCTTTCTCGTCGCGGATTACCTTTCCTTCCGGTTGACGAAACAGCCCGACGGCGTGCTGGCTGCTAATCTCGCCGCCTGGATCAAGGGCGACGGACTGACTTCCACTGCGTGGGCGACGCTGCTGCCGCTGGTGCTGCTCGTTCCTGCCATCTGGCTGGCGACGCGGCGCCGGACCGGGACAGCCTTACGCACCATCCTCGCCTTGGTGCTCGGGGTGGTCCTGCCAGCCCTCGTTCTGGCCTATTTCCAGCTCAAGTGGTGGTGTCTGCTCGACGCCACTCTGCTGGTCCTGCTCGTTGCCCTGACGGCTTCCCATGGCCCGGACTCAGACCGCCCAAGTAGTCGCTGGCTCTGGGCGGTTGGTGTATTGTTCATCATGCTGCCCGGTGCCTTTCAGCTCATGCCGACCGGGAAATCGCTCCCGGATAATGCCCTCACCGTGCCGGAAGCAGTCGGACTGGTGGAGCGGGACCTTGCCCATTGGCTCGCGAAGCACGGCAATGCCGACGGCCCGGCCTTGGTTCTCGCCCCGCCCAACCTGACGACCACCTTGAACTATTACGGGGGCCTCCGCGGGTTGGGCACGCTGTCTTGGGAAAACCAACCGGGCCTGGCCTTCGCGATTCGCATCGCGATCTCCACCTCGCGCCCCGAAACCATCGCCCTCCTCCGGCAACGCGGGGTGACCCACATCGTGATTCCCTCGTGGGATGCTTTCTTCGATTCCTACCTGCAATCCGCCTCCATGCAGATCGGCGAAATGTTTTATCGGAGCCTGAACCGGTGGGCCTTGCCGGCCTGGCTCCAGCCCGTCCCCTATCAGCTGCCGTCCATCCCCGGTTTCGAGAAGCAGTTTGTCAGGATCTTCGCGGTGGTGGATGAGCAGGAAGAACCGGTCGCTGCCAGCCGGTTGACCGAATACTTCATCGAGCAGGCGGAGTGGGACAACGCCAAGGCCTCCCACCAAACCCTGCTCAAGTACCCCGCAGACTTTGGCGTGCTGGTGACCCGGGCCCAGCTGTGGGCCGCCCTCAGCGACGCCAACAACTTCTTCCCGGTGTTTGACTTGCTGCTCAGCCGCCTGGCGGGCGGCGCCGATCGTTACCTGCCGTGGGACCGGCGGGTCAGCTTGGCGGTGGTCCTGGCCCGGGGGAAGCGTCTGAATCTGGCACGCGAGCAGATGCAACGCTGCCTGGCTGAGATCACCGCGGCCCGCCTGCGCTCCCTGACCACGAATTCACTCTATCAACTGCTGGTGTTGAACAAGGCCCTGGGCTTGGAGATCGCTGATCCCCAGCTGCGAGCGCTGGCCCTGGATCTGCTGCCGGCCGAGGTGCGCCAGCGCATCTGACCATCCCGCATGAGCCCGCCCGCCCCGCCATTTGCCCGCGCATGGATCGCCGTTCCATTGGTGGCGCTCGGCTTTCTGCTCTGGATCCACTCGGCGCACCGGGCGAGGGTCGAGTACGTCACGGGCGCGGTTTCCGGTGACGCCGTGGTCTCGGCCGGTTCGCCCACCGGCTATGCCGGTGAAATCCGGGAGCTGATCGTGCCGGAGCAGAACAACGACAGCGGCCACTGGATCGCCCAAACCCAGCAGATGCTCGCCCGGGGGGAATGGCGCGTGCGCCAGATCGATTATGAAAACGCCCCATTCGGACGGGAAGTGCTGACCCCTTCCCCGTACCGCTGGTGGCTGGGCTTGGTCGCCCATATCGATCATTTCCTCTCCGACCGGCCGATCGGCTTGTCGGTGGAACGGGCCGCCCTGTATGCCGACCCGCTGTGGCAGGTGTTGCTGCTGGTTATCGCCGTGATCCTGACCGCCTGGCAGTTTGGCGCCTGGCCCGCCACTTTGCTCTCCCTCGGACTGGCCGCGCTCTTTCCCCTCGCTGCGGGATTTTTTCCCGGAATGCCCGATGACAAGACGCTCTCCCGCACCTTTGCCTTCATGAGCGTGCTGCTCTTGGTGGCAGGTGTCCGCTCGGCCCGCGGTTCGGGCCGCTGGTTTTTCCTCGCGGGTGTCGCCGGAGGTTTTGGCTTGTGGATCAGCGTGGCCGAAACGGTTCTCGTCGTCCTGGGCATCGCGGTCGGTGCGATGATCGCCTCGTGGTCCGGTCGACGGCACA
>Ga0255338_1003820_pt1 | contig 17095 bp, 23 predicted proteins | sample MeOH1_35cm_T4_19_FD_203715 | JGI IMG/M metagenome (GOLD analysis project Ga0255338, IMG submission 203715) | Sandy soil microbial communities from University of British Columbia, Vancouver, Canada - MeOH1_35cm_T4_195 | ecosystem: Engineered > Artificial ecosystem > Sand microcosm > Unclassified ...
TGATGGGCGGCTGGCGGACATTGGCGTAGGCGTGTCCCGGCAACGAACCGAGCCAGGCCTCGATCGCGTTCACCCCTTCGGGCATGCAAGTGAAGTCGCGGCCCTGGATTACCTTTTCGACCAGCCGCAGCTTCTCAGCCGCGATGCCGGCATCCTCGTCCCAAACCGTGATGGTGGCGGTGACATAGGCTTGGCCGACATCGTCGGAGCCCAGTTCCTGCAGCGCCATGTCCGCATCCACCGCCTTGTTGGCGGCGTCGGAATCCACGAGGGTCGAAGCCTCGTTGGTCATCACCTCCTTGACGATGGCGGCGATTGACTTGCGCTTGGCGAACCACTGCCGCCGGATCTTGGTCAGCAGCTTTACCGCCTCGGTCTTGTCGAGCAGGACCGCGCGCGTCGACCAGCGGTATGGGAAGGCCAGCCGGTTCAACTCGTCGAGAATGCCGGGATGGGTCGTGGTCGGGAAACCGACAACGGTCAGCGTGCGCAGATGCGCACGCCCCAATCGCGGCTCGAGGCCGCCGGTCAGCGGCTCGTCGGCGAGCAGCGCATCGAGATGCATCGGCGTCTCGGGGACGCGGACGCGCTGCTGCCGGGTCGAGACGGTGGAGTGCAGATAGGTCAACGTCTCGCCATCGTCGAGCCAGCCGATTTCGGGCATGAAACCTTCGACCAGTTGCAGCACGCGGTCGGTGCGATCGGCGAAGCTGCGCAGCAGCTCCCACGGGTCGGCGCCGGTCTGCGCGCGCCCCTCGTAGAGCCAGCCTTCCACGCGCGAGGCATCCTCGGCCGGCGGCAGCCAGACGAAGGTCAGGAAATAGCGGCTCTCGAAATGCGTGCCGGCCTCCTCGAACGTATCCTGGCGTTCGAGATCGACCAGCGCTGACGCTGCATCAGGGAACATGCTGTGCGGGTACGACTGGGCGGCAGCGCGTTGCGCTTCGACAAAGACCGCCCAGCCGGAGCCGAGGCGCCGGAGCGCGTTGTTCAGGCGCGCTGTGACGCCGACCAACTCGGCGGGCGTCGCGCTGTCGAGGTCCGGTCCGCGAAACCGCGCTGTGCGCTGGAGCGAGCCGTCCTTGTTGAGGACGACGCCTTTCTCGACCAGCGCAGCCCAGGGCAGGAAATCGGCGAGGCCGGCGGGATGGCTGCGATATTCGGCGAGGTTCAGCATGGGAGCCTCACACGCCGAAATAGGGCGGGTAGCGCAGATGCCGCCGCACCACGTCGACGAACTGCGGATCGCGTTTGGCGGCCCAAACGGCGGCGGTGTGTCCCACCGCCCACATCAGCGCGCCGGGAATCCAGAGGCGCAGGCCCAGCGCGATGGCGGCGGCCAGCGTACCATTGGCAATCGCCACGGTGCGCGGCGCGCCGCCCATGAGGATCGGGTCCGTCAGTGCCCGATGGACGGGCGCGAAGAAGCCGGGGACGTCCGGATCGCCGATCGCGGCCATCAGATCAGCGCCCCGCCGGAGAAGGAGAAGAACGACAGGAAGAAGCTCGACGCGGCGAAGGCGATCGAGAGGCCGAACACGATCTGGATCAACCGGCGGAAGCCGCCGGACGTGTCGCCGAAGGCGAGCGTCAGGCCGGTCACGGTGATGATGATAACCGAGATGATCTTGGCGACCGGCCCCTGCACCGATTGCAGAATCGAGTTGAGCGGGGTCTCCCAGGGCATCGACGAGCCCGAGGCATAGGCCGCCGGGGCGAAGGTCAGCGAGATGGCGGTGATGAGGACGAGGTCCGCGAGGCGCCGATGGGCGCGGCGGGCAGCGGAAGCAATTCGGATCATGACGGCTCTCCAGGAAGCGTGGGGTCGCCGCCCGCCCCGGCGGACAGGACGCGGTAGTCGCCGGTGGCGGGATCGAGACCGGCGACGGTGGCGAGTTCGGCGAGGCGACGCTCCGAGCCGCGGCCGCGCAGCACCGCGACGAGATCGATGGTCTCGGCGATCAGGGCGCGGGGGACGGTGACGACGGCTTCTTGGATGAGCTGCTCCAGCCGCCGCAAAGCGCCGAGCGCGGTGCCGGCGTGGATCGTGCCGATCCCGCCGGGGTGTCCGGTGCCCCAGGCTTTGAGCAAATCCAAAGCTTCGGCGCCTCGTACCTCGCCGATGGGGATGCGGTCTGGACGAAGGCGCAGCGAGGAGCGGACCAGATCGGAGAGCGAGGCGACGCCGTCCTTGGTGCGCAACGCCACAAGGTTCGGCGCCCGGCATTGCAGCTCGCGCGTATCCTCGATCAGTACCACCCGATCGGTGGTGCCGGCGATCTCGGCGAGCAGCGCATTGGTGAGGGTGGTCTTGCCGGTCGAGGTGCCGCCGGCGACCAGGATGTTTTTGCGGGCGGCGACGGCTGCGCGCAGCACCACCGCCTGGCCGGCGGTCATGATCCCGGCGGCCGCATAGTCGTCGAGCGTGAAGACGGCGACGGCCGGCTTGCGGATCGCAAAGGCCGGCGCCGCGACGACAGGAGGGAGAAGCCCCTCGAACCTCTCTCCGGTCTCGGGCAGCTCGGCTGAGACGCGTGGCGAACCGGGATGCACCTCGGCGCCGACATGGTGGGCGACGAGACGAACGATCCGCTCGCCGTCGGCGGCGGACATCGTCCGTCCGCTATCCTCCAGGCCGCCTGACAGCCGGTCGATCCACAGCCGGCCGTCGGGGTTCAGCATCACCTCGACGATGCTGGCGTCTTCGAGGAAGGTTGCGATTGCCGGGCCGAGGGCGGTGCGCAGCATGCGCGCGCCTCGGGAAAAAGCCTCGGAATAAAGTGGAGTGACCGCCACGATCGTCCCCGTCCAAGGCCAATCGCGACATGCGATTGGCGACGGGGATGATTAGGAAAGGCAAGTAATGGGGCGGATCAACAAGGTTTTAGTCGTCGTAGGAGCCCAGCGTAGAGCAGAGCAAAAATACTTGCTAGGTGCGGAATGGCTCTGCGTGAAGTTATCGGCCTGACTTGTTCTTCCACTGGTATCCCGATGGAGAAATTTACACTTCGTTCTGATCGTGGCTCGCCGGCGCCTGGACGTCATCAGGAATTTCCTGACGCAGCTTCGGTCCCTCATTGAGCCGACGGCCGAGGGCGGCGACAAAGCTATCGTATCGAGCACCGGCCTTTGCTCGCGCCGCCTGGGCCGCCGGCTCGGGAAGCGCCGGCGTGGTGGTTAGCCAGAAGCGCACGAACAACGCCAAGGTCTCGACGCCGATGCCGACATCTCGTTCGAGCCGGGCCAGGCGTCGGTCTTGCTGGTCGAGGCGCTTGGCGATTGCCGCCTCGCGCCGCTCGTCGGCATCCGGCGACAGAAAGGATGCGATGGCGGCCTCGGCGATCAACGACAGCGGCTGCTCGCGCCGCGCGGCATAGGCCGAGAGCGTCTGCATGACGTCCGGGTCGAGATAGACGGACATCTGGGTCTTCTTCTTCGGCGTGGCCATGCTTGCCTCACATGCCAAGATCGTCGCCGCGATCGAGCGGCGCCAGCCGGGCGGCGCCCTGCATGAGATCGTTCATCCGTCGGGCGCGCGGAGCGTCCTCCTCCATCTCGTCGGCGGTATCCGGCGAGAACTCGTTGTCGAGTGGCTCCTTCTTCTCGACGGATTTCGTCGGGTCCAGCTCGGGCTGCCGCCGCCGATCGGCCGCCGTCGGATCGTCATCCTCCGCCTGTTCGCCCTGGGGTGGCTCCGCGATTTCCGGGCGCGGCGGCAACGGTTGCAAACTCCAATCGTCGGGCCGCGCCTTCTTCGGTCTTGCGAGCACGGGCGGCGGCAGGACGCGCTCCTGGAAGCGCCCATCCTCGTAATAGCGAGCCTTCCTCGCCCGGATCGGGTGGACGCCCGACACCATGACGATCTCATCGCTCGGCGGGAGCTGCATCACCTCGCCGGGCGTAAGTAACGGGCGCGCGGTCTCCGATCGGGAGACCATGAGATGGCCGAGCCACGGCGACAGCCGGCTGCCGGCATAGTTTTTCATCGCCTTCATTTCAGTCGCGGTGCCGAGCGCGTCGGACACGCGCTTGGCGGTGCGCTCGTCGTTGGTCGCGAAACTCACCCGCACATGGCAGTTGTCGAGGATCGAATTGTTTGGCCCATAGGCCTTCTCGATTTGGTTCAAGCTCTGCGCGATGAGAAAACTCTTGATCCCGTAGCCCGCCATGAAGGCGAGCGCCGACTCGAAGAAGTCGAGCCGGCCCAGCGCCGGGAACTCGTCGAGCATCAGGAGGAGCCGGCGCCGCCCTTCCTTGGCCTGCAGATCCTCGGTGAGCCGCCGGCCGATCTGGTTGAGGATCAGACGGATCAGCGGCTTGGTGCGGCTGATGTCGGATGGCGGCACCACAAGGTAGAGCGTGGCCGGGTGATCTCCGCCGACGATGTCGGCGATGCGCCAATCGCAGCGCCGCGTCACCTCCGCCACTACGGGATCGCGGTACAATCCCAGGAACGACATCGCGGTGCTCAGCACCCCCGAGCGCTCATTGCCGGATTTGTTCAGCAGCTCCCGTGCAGCCGACGCGACGACGGGATGGACGCCCGCTTCGCCGAGATGGGTGGTCTTCATCATGGCGGCGAGCGTCGACTCGATCGGCCGCTTCGGGTCGGAGAGGAAGGCCGCGACGCCGGCGAGCGTCTTGTCCGCCTCGGCATAAAGGACGTGCAGGATCGCGCCGACAAGGAGCGCGTGGCTGGTCTTCTCCCAGTGATTTCGTTTCTCCAGGCTCCCCTCCGGATCGACCAGGATATCGGCGATGTTCTGCACGTCGCGCACCTCCCATTCGCCGCGGCGGACCTCCAGCAAGGGGTTGTAGGCGGACGACTTCACGTTGGTCGGGTCGAACAACAGGACACGACCATGTTGGGCGCGGAAGCCGGCGGTGAGCTGCCAATTTTCACCTTTAATGTCATGGACGATGGCCGAGCCTGGCCAGGTCAGCAGCGACGGTATGACGAGGCCGACGCCCTTGCCGGAACGGGTCGGTGCGAAGCACAGCACATGCTCCGGCCCGTCATGGCGGAGATAGGCACGCTCGTGCCGACCGAGCACCACGCCGTCAGGTCCGAGCAATCCGGCCTGCTCGATCTCCTTCGTTTGCGCCCACCGGGCCGAACCGTAGGTCTCGGCGTTCTTGGCCTCTCGCGCCCGCCAGACCGACATGCCAATGGCAACGGCCGCGGCGATGATGCCGCCCGATGCGGCGATATAGGCACCCTCGATGAAGATCGACGGCGCATAGGCATCGTATGCGAACCACCACCACAGGAAGGCCGGTGGCTGATAGAACGGGAAGTGGAGCAGCTCGAACCAGGGACGGCCGAGCTGGGGCTGGAAACCGAGACGCCAGGCCGTCCATTCCGTCGCGGCCCACATCGTCATCAGGACGATGGCGAAGACGGTGAGGACCTGGCCCCAGAGGATCTTGGTGGCGGACATGGCGGCTGTCCTTTCATGAAGTCGCTGGATGGATGGGTTGGTCACAGGCCGAGCCCCCGTTTCCGGCCGAAATCCCAATCGATACCGCCGTCGCCGCGGGCGACGCCGGAGACGTGGCGGCCGAGTTGCTTTTCGAGCGAGGGCGACCAGGGCACGAGCTGGAAGCCGAGCCCGTCGTCGATCATGGCGAAGCGCCCGGAGGCGAGCACGACGCGCTGCCGATAGGTGCCAGCGACATACTCGCCGGTGGCGGACGGATTGAACGGACGGCCGGTGTCAGCGGCGAGCTGCTCACCGACGGCGTCAACCTCCCGACGCCGCAGTGTGCCGATCAGGTTGCGGGCGAAGAGGATGCCGCTGTCACGCCGTTCGGCGAGGCCCTGGTCAATGAGCTGCTCGCCGCGCCGCGCCATCGCCTCGCGCACCTCGGCGCCGAAGCCGGCCTGGCCCAGGGCGACCGGCTCACGCGCAATCGCCTGCCGGTCGAGCCAGGTGGCGCCGGGTGCTGTGATCTGCCGCTCGATCGAGAGGTCCGATCGCACCGCCAGAGCCACGCGTCGCCGACCCTGCGCGTCATCGAACTTCCGCAATTCGACGATCGAGCCCGGCGCGCTGTCGCCGGCCGCGTCGAGATCGGGCAGCTTGACGTGATGCGTCCGGCCGTCGACCCCATCGACCACGGCATAGGCCGTGCCTTTCAGCTCGTCGTCGAGCCCGCGATCGACGAGCCGGCCGATGACCGCATCGTCAATGCTCTCGCCAGCCAGGACATAGCTCGCCGTACCGCGCTCGATGCCGCGTTCGGTCAGGCTGCGATGGATGCGCTTGATGATGTCGCCGCGCTCGCCGAGCTCACGCAGCGTCGTCTCGGCGGTCTCTGAGATGGTCCATTGGCCCGGAGCGATCTGCTCGGTCAGACCGAGGGATTCGAGCTTGCGCAGCCTGCCGACCTTGAGCGCGTGGAATTCGTCGGGCTGCCGATCGGGATGGGGCGCCAGATCGATGATACCGGTGCGATAGGCGTCGCGGGCAAGCTGCCGGTCGAGGTCGGTCCAGCGCTCGCGGTCGATCTGCCGTTCGAGGGTGTGGCGAATCTCCTGATCGGTGCGCGGCCCCAACTCCTGGGTGATCAGATCCTGAGCACGGTCGCGCATGCCCTGCTTGATGTAGTCCCGGTCGATGACGAGGTCCTGGCCGTCATCGGTGCGGCCGCGCACGATGATGTGGACGTGCGGATGCTCGGTATTCCAGTGATCGACGGCGACCCAGTCGAGCTTGGTGCCGAGGTCCTTCTCCACCTGGCTCATCAGGTCGCGGGCGAACCCCTTGAGGTCCGCCATCTCCACCGCGTCGTCCGGCGAGACGATGAAGCGGAAGTGGTGGCGATCATCTTCGCAGCGCTCGGCGAAGGCCTTCGGGTCGGCATCATCGATCTCGGGACCGAACAGCTTCGCCCTTTCCCCGTCCCGGGTGACCCCCTCACGGCGGAGATAGCCGAGATGGGCGGCGAGCTTGCCGCGCCCGGTCGCGTGACGAAGGAAGCGCGCCTTGACCATGGCGCCACGGGAGCGGCTGGTCAGCAGCCGATTGGCCTGGACGGCGGCGACGCGGCCCCGGCCCAAGCGGGAGCCGCGTCGGCCTACGATCGAGCCGTCACGGGCGATCCGCCCGCCCGCCTTCTGGGTGGCGGCAAGCGCCTGGGCGATGAAAGGCTTAGCCCGCTGGGCGCGTGAGGAGCGGATGCGGCCCGGCCGGACCTGGAAATCTTCGTCACGCGCCATCGCCAGCTCCGGCAATGTGCGGAAAAGACGGCGAAAGCAAAAGCTTGATATTGGCGCGCACATTGCGCGGGACGGGCGCACTTTGCCAGAACGGCAAGAAAGCCCAAGTAAAACAATACCCCGACCGAGCCGCACATTGCCGGCTTTTATCCTGCCCTCGTTCGGTCGGTGCCTGCTCTGATCCCCTGTCCGCTGTCTCTGTTTCGCCGATCTGCGCTACCGCACGCCTGAGCACGAATTCGCGCCGGAACCCGTTTGCGAGCCGCCATTGCGCGACGATGTTCGAGATGTCGGCTGCATCGATGCCAACAAGAGCGCAGTGATCGGCAGTTTGGTTGTGCGGACGACGGCTGGTCATTGCGACCGTCCTGCTGTCGAGAGAGCGACGAACAGGCCGTCCGACTGCGGCGCGATGGCTGAGACATCGTGCACCGGAACAACGGCCGGAGCGCCGGGTGACGGACGATCGGGCGACGCTCGATCTGCGTTCCTTGCGCCGTCAACGCGCACGATGAAGAGCGGCGCCTGTGTCCAGGACGACGGATCGGAGGCCGCCAAGAGGACAGGTCCAGCGACCTCGCCTCCCTCGACAAAAGGGACGAGGGCCGTGACATAAGCGACCGTCTCGGGCGGCAGGGGCCTGTGCCGGTCGCGATAATCCTCGTAGCGGCCAGGCCCCGCATTGTACGCCGCGAGGAAGCCCGGCGAACCGTAGCGGTCGTGCATTTCACGCAGGAAGGCCGCGCCAGCCAGAATGTTGTCATGCGGATCGAAGGGATCGCGGCCGAGGCCATACCGCGCGCGCAATCCCGCCCAGGTTTCCGGCATGAGCTGCATGAGGCCCATCGCACCCTCGGACGAGACCGCACGCCTGTCACCGCGGCTTTCGATGCGCATGACTGCGCGTACCCAGGCGGCCGGAATGCCGAAGCGCTGCGAGGCTTCCGCCACATGCGCGGCATAGGGATCGCTTACGGCAGGCCGTTCCGCCGGCGCCGCCTGTGGGGAAGCGGACAGCATTGGCGCGCCGATCGCGACCAGGCCAACTATGAGATAGAGCGCGAAACGGGAGCATGCCCTGTCTCCGCCACGACGCCAGCGGGCCATCGTGCTCGTCTCCGTCAAGGGCAAGGCGCAAGCGCCGGCCGATGGCCGCCCTTGACCTCGCCTGCGCGCGACGGCCGACGGATCGTCGAGCGGGACGAAGGGATGAGACGGTCTTTCCGCGAACAAAGGGATGGGGGTTCGGCGGACCATCCCGCACGCGATCAGGAGCACGTATCGCATGCCGTCAGTCCCGCTCGCCGCGCTTGGGCGGACGGTTCCAGTTCAGTACCCAGACCGACTTGTCATCGGTCGACTGGAACAGGTTGGCACGGACCGGCTGCGTCAGGGCTGGATCATCGAGGACCAGCGAGACGTAATCGCCGGCCTTTTCGCCGGTGCGTTTCCAGCCAGCGCCCACCTCCGGCCCGTCGCCGTCACCGAGATGAATGCGATAGTCCGGTGCGTTTTCGGCATCGCTGTGCTCGGCCGGCACGAGCACCAGCTCGGCGTCGAGCGAGAGCGTGCGGATGCGGCCGGAATAGCCGGACTTGCTGCGGGTGAACTGACCGATCTGTGCCATGATTTACCTCCGTGGCGGTGGGTTGAAGGACGGGTTCAGTCAGCGGCGGCGCGCCAAACGAAGTGGCCGTCGCCGTCCTCGTCGGTCCAGAGCGGGACCGCGCGAGCGACGATCGAAGTGGTGGGAAGCGGGCCGAAATAGCGGCCGTCCAGGCTGTCCGGGACGGTCGGGTTCATGAGGAAGATTTCGCCCGTGTGGATGGTCCGGCAGCCGCTCCACTTCGGCAGCGGGCGGCCCAAATGATCGCGGTCGCGCGCGTTGCCGACGGCGATGCCGTCAACGGCTATGGCATCGCCGGTGCGGCAGACTGCTTGTCCGGGTAGCGCCATGACATGCTTCAGCAGCGACACGCCCTTGGGCAGAAAGCCGCCGTCGGCGAGGAAGCTCGCGATCGGCTCGGGCGGCCGCACCGCGACCAATTCCAAGGCGTGGAGCTGTCCGACAGGACGCAGCACATAGAGCCCGGTCGGCGTGCTGGCCGTCGCGTTCCAGATCAGCCGTGGCGCGGGATGAACGAAGGCCAAGCCGCCGATCGCGAGCATGGCGAAGTACGTCGTCATGACGTAGCCGAAGCGGGTCATGGCGTGACGCTCCGGCGCTTGAGCCAGGCGTCATGCTGCTCGCGGCTATAGGCGCGCGGCTCGTGGCCGGCGGCGAGACGGTTGTGGAGGTGACGCCAATATTCTGGAGCCGCGTCGGCCGGATCGACGTCGAGCGCCTCTACCGCGTCGATGAACTGCAGCACCCGCTCGACTTTGGGCCAGCCGTCCACGCGCAGCAGGATTTCGCCGCCCGGCCGCACGAAGGGGAGCGTCTGATAGCGCTCGCCGGGTGCGACAGCGCGCACGATGTCCATGCGCGAAACCACCGTGCCGAAGTCATTCGACGCCCATCGCACGAACGCGAAGATGCTGCCGGGCCTGAAGCTGGAAATGCTGCGGCGGCGATCGAGAATCTTCTCATCGGCGCGGCGGCCGAAGCGCAGCCAAAACTCGATCTTCTTCTCGATCCAAGTCACCTCGACATAGGTCAGGTTCTCGCTGCGCCGATGCGGGGGCGGCACGACGCGCAACGCCGGTTGCGGCTCGTTGTCGTTCATGACGGGTCTCCAGGATCGGCGGGGAATTCGCGCGCGAGCAGATCGCGCAGCATGTCGGCGACCGTGGCGCCGCGCCGGAAGGCCGCGACCTTGATCCGGCCGCGCAGCGCCGGCGTGATGTCGATCGTCAGACGCGCGGTGAAACCAGCGGTGTCAGTTGCGCGAGGCGACGGGGCATCGGGCGCCTTGATCCAACTTTCCACGTCGCTTGGCCGGGACGCGAAGCCGCGTTTCGGGGAACGATCGTTCACAGCGCGATCCTCCCGATCTCGGCGGCGAGCGCGGCGATCTCGCGGGCAGCCGGTCCGCGCTCTGCGCTCTCGAAGACAAGGCGGCCCGTCTGCGCCGCGTCGGCGAAGGCGACGCGCTGGCCGATGGTGCTGGCGAGCACCGGCGGGTCATGATCGGCGAGCGTTGCCGCCGTCTCGCGGGCGATGACGGTGCGAGCGCCGCAACGGTTCAGCACGAAGCGGGCGGCAAGCTGGGGCCGATAGATGCGGGCTTCGCGGAGCAGCGCCAGCATCTCGGCCGAGGCCCAGCCGTCGAACGGCGACGGCAGCACCGGGATCAGCACCAGGTCGGCGGCGAGCAGTGCCGAGCGCATCAGACCGGCGACGCGCGGCGGTCCGTCAATGACGATGTGGTCGGCGGTTCGCGCGAGTTCGGGCGCCTCGCGATGAAGGGTGTCCCGCGCGAGGCCGATGACCCCGAACAGCCGTGAGAGATTCTCCCGAGCGCGTTGCTGCGACCAATCGAGAGCCGAGCCTTGGGGATCGGCATCGATCAGCGTGACGCGCCGTCCGTGCAGCGCCAACTCACCGGCGAGATGCAGCGCTAGCGTCGTCTTGCCGACGCCGCCCTTCTGATTGAGGAGCGCGACGATCACTTCACCCCTCCCGGCTTTGGACGGAGGGGGAAACGCGGCGCGTCGGAAGTATTGTCAGCCGTAAAGCCGGATTTACGGAAAGACGTGTCTGATATATTGTTTGCCGGCGCGACCTTCGACGTGCGCTGAAGTCTGTTGGAGATGTTTTCCACATCGCCCAACAACAAAGAAGAGTTAGATTCTTTGTTAGACTCTAAGTTAAGGCCCGGAATCGCCGTTTCAGGCCAAAGCGTTAACTGCCCTCGGCACTCCCGAAATCCCGATAGGGCCACTCCCGAAGTCCCGATAGCGGTCACGCCCGAAGTCCCGAGCGTTTCCACAGCGCCATCCACAGGCCCTGTGGATAACCGGGCGGGCAGGATGCGCAGCAGCTCGCGCCGGCCGTCGCGCTCCATCCGAAGTCGGTAGCCGGGCAGCGGCTGGCGCAGGACGATGCGGCGGATGTCGAACGCGAAATCCGCGACCTTGGCCAGGCTGCCGGATTTCTCGTGGAGATGGGGGATGTCGAAGAGCCAGCCTTGCTTCTGGCGGCCGGCATGCTTGCGGGCCACACGGTAGAGCCAGCGCTCAATGCCTCCCGTCAGCCGGAAATAAGCTGGGTCGATGGTCAGAACCAGCGAGCGGTCGATGACGCCGCGGTAGAACCAGTCGGGCAGCACGAACTCCATGCCCTCGACGCGGCCGTCGCGCGTCGTGCATTCCTCCCACTCGTTGATCCAGGAGAACTGGTGGCGGCGCCAATGCTCGTTCTGCCGAATGGTGGTGCGGATGACGGTCGATTGCAGACGGGCGAGCGCTCCCTTCAGGAGCTTGTAGTCGCGCGCGCCGGTCTGTCGCCCGATCGCCATCAGGAGCTGGTAGGGCGTGAATCTCAGGAAGCGGGACGTCTTGAAGCCGAGGTTCTCGGCCTCGACGATCTGGCTGGCCGCCCAGATCAACACGTCGGCATCCCAAATGGTCGCCATGCCATGTTCGGGCACGGCATAGACCTCGACGCGCGTGCCGCCGGCCTCATAGAGGATTGGCGTGGTGCGCTTGGCCTTGCCCAATGAGAAGAACGGGCGCTCCATCAGGTCGCGCTGATCGCGCGGGGAAGCGTCGCCGGTCGCCACGACGAAGGGGTCGAGTTTACTTCGCTCGCTGGGCGTGATGAGTCGGCGCGACATCAGTGCGCGTCCTCAGCGGCGATATTGGCCGGCGGACACCGACGCCGATGGTTTGGGATGATGGCCGGCGGCCTGGCTATTCGTATCGACCCGCCCGGCGGCCCTCGCCTCGTCGTAGCGCGGGTCGGAGGTCGAACGGCACGCCGCCTGGTCGGCCCAGGCTTCGAGATCGTCGATGGCGTAGACGACGCGCCCGCCGAGTTTGCGGAAGGTCGGGCCGCTGCCGTGGCAGCGATATTTTTCCAGCGTGCGCGCCGAAAGACCGAGGAGGCGCGCCGCCTCGTGGGTCCTGACGTAGCGGGCCGAGATCTCCGCGAGCCTGTCGGGCATTGGTAGCCTCCGTGTCTGTCGAGGACGCCGCAGCCAAAGCGCGGCGTGTTGGGATCACGGTGGCGAAGAAAACAGGCGCAGGAGGAGGACGAAGATTTTCGCGGAGCGATGTCCCCCCTGGCGCACGGCCAGGACGATACAAGACGGCTCCGGCAGATGCCGGCGCGGTCCGGGGTAGGAGAATTGCGTAGAGAGGAGAATGCGAACCGGTGTCAGTCGCCGCGCAGCAAGCGCAAATAGCCACCGTTCACGAGGGCGGCGGAATCGCTGATCAAGCGGTTCGCCTTTCGGCGGGCCGCGGAGCTTTTCCATTCGATCGAGGGAAGAGCCGCCTCAACGGTCGCGCCGAGCACCTCCGTAGCGACGTCCCGCGGCTTGCCTCCCTCCGCCCGCAGGTCGAAGGCGTGCAGGAGTTGGATCAGCCGGGCTTTCTGCATCGGGGTGAGCTGAAGGGCGCGAGGGATCAGGCCGATCCGCCGGCCCCGAAGCCGCCGAACGAGGCGAAGGGCGATGTCGAGGCGCAGCTCGAACATGCCGTCGACCGGAAGGATCACGGCCGGGCGGCTTGCAGCATCGGGGTGCTGTAGCCAGATGTGCAGTTCGCTGTCGGGCGCGCCGATAGTCACCTCTCGGCCATCCGCATCGACGTGATCGGCGAGAACCGGCCCCAGGACGGCGGGGTCGAAGACGGCGTCGGTATCGAACCCGGGCGGGGCCGGCGTGAGGATCAATGTGCCGGGCGAGACTTCCGGCCGCCAGAGCGCCGGCTCCCGCCCTGCGAGCGCTTCAGGGTCGTGGACAAAACCGCAACCCCCATCGGCGCGCCAGCTCGGACCGGGCGCTGCCTGGGTCGGCTTGGCCGCGCGCAATCTGACGAAGCGTGCGCTTGTAATCGTGGCGATAGCCGGCGTTGCGGCGCAGGAATTCGAGGGCGAAGCCAGGACGTTCGAGGCGGCTCAGTTGTTCGATCGCATCCGATGACCGCCAGAAGGATATGGGCATGGGTGCCTCCCTTGACTGGCCCCTCGTTCGGCGAGGGGAAACACCCACGATCCGGAAGCAGCGCGCCGAAACTAGACCCAAAGGTTGCATCGCGCGTGACGGCCAGTTGCGCGACATACTTAAAGTTGCCGACAGCGACTCCGATTGTCGGCGGCTATTGCATTCGCGGCTCGAGGAGATGCCTGTAGCCGCACTCCGTCATCCAGCGAGCGCGCGCCAAGTGACTGTCGTGGACCATTTTGGCCCGATCCGGCTCGCGTGCCGGGTCGAGGCCGAAGATGATCAGAACCGCTTCGCGCCAATCCGCGCCTTCTTCATCGGCATCGAGTAGCCGGAGATAGGTCACGAAATGCCGCTCGTCATAGGTGTTAACGCGCTCTGTCTGGGGCGGGCGGTCATCGAAGGGTAGCGTCGCCATGTCGGGCCTCCCCCAAGGTCCAATCAGTAAAACTTTACCACAAAATAATCACAACACTACGCAAGTGATGTGGCAATTCGATGCACTATACTGATGCGTGTGTGGCATCACGTGCATCACCGATGCCGATAAGGGCGGCGTCCGACGGGGTTGAGAATAGCACGCTCCCTGACGAATCGGAACTATCGTTCCTGGAACGATAGTTCCTAATCCGGCTCCCATGTCGCCATGGATCTCAAGGAGGTCATGGCGATCAATCTGCGTCGGTTACGTCATGCGAAACAAATGACGCAGGAAGAATTGGCGGAGAGTGCCGGGTTGAGTGCCCGCTACGTCGGCGCGATCGAGCGCGCGGACGTCTCAGCGAGCGTTACCGTTCTGGGCCGGATCGCGGACGCGCTTCGTGTTGAGGCGGCCGATCTCCTTCGGAAGGCGACGCCCAAGGACAGCGACACGATGACTGCCGTGGGAAGCGATCCGTAGTCGGGAGAGTGAACTGCACTGAGGTTTGGCGAAGCGATGCCCTGCCCGGACCGGCCGAACGGGGCATTGTAGCGGCTTCAGTCGCCGTTGCGGCGGCTGGGACGGGACCAGATCAGGCTGTAGCCCTCTCCGTTCTCGTCGTCGAAGAGGTTGGCGAAGATCGGAGCAGTGAAGCTCGGGTCGAGCTTGCACATCCGCGAACTCTTCGATCCCAGATCGGTGACGTGGCAGGGCGGCCTGCGAAATGCCTGATCCGTCTCATGCAACCGTCGTGACACTGTCAGCCCCGCGCCATGCCCCGTCCGGTTGGTTCGGGCGCGGCCATTGCGATGAACCGGATGAACGCTGTGACGCTGACCGCGATGGCACCGATGATCGAGAAGATCATCTGCCAGGTGGCAGATGGCATGGCCATGAGCGCGATCCCATGCGTGGCGCTGTAACCGGCGACGGTGGCCGGCGCGACATAGAGCAGGATGATCAGGAGCCGGAGCCAGGTCCAGGGCACGAAGGCGAGCGCGAGTTGGCCGATGCCGAAGGTCGCACCGCCCGCGACAAGACCGACGACGATGCCGCCGAGCACGCCGGCGCCCGTGTGGAAGGCCCAGATCCCGACGGTCAGGCCGACGAAGAAGGGCAGCGCGAAGACAGCAAGAGTGAACAGCAGCCAGCAGAAGAAGCCGATGCCGGCGATGACGAGCAGTGGTCCAAAGATGATCATGGCAGTGGCCTCCGTGAGATAAAGGTCTGACGGTCGCGCCTTCCACCACCACCACGGCGCACGTCCGAGTATAGCCGCAAATGGCGGCGACCGGGAGCGAAAATCCCGAGGGAGTTCCGCCGCCCGGCCTGTCGGATGCTGTGACCCTTCATGGCTGGAAGGGATCGAATTCGTGAATGATGGTGGCCGGATCGCCGTCGTATTCGGCGCTGGGCATCACGCCATAGTCACCATTTCCGGCGTGGAAGATGACGATGCAGACCATCAAGGTGTTGGCGAGGTTCCAGCCGCGGGCATGGGCGTTCGAGAGGGCTTGAGACATCGATCCGGCTCCTGTTCTGCGGCGGGGACCATCCCCGCGAGACAGGCGCCCGATGTGTTCGGCTGAGGGCCGCAATCACCGCGCAGGCGAAGACGGAGCGGCGGCACGCTTCAGCGTAAGCCGACCCTTTATGGGTTGATGGCGTCAGGCCCTCGGCTGGACCAAGGATCAGCGCATTGGAAGCGGGGTGGTGTTCCGCCAGCACCGGGAGCCTGTGGGAAGCGCGTCGAATGTCGACGTCGCTGGAGTCGCCGGCATTGGATGGTCCGGGTCGGAACCGTGGGATCATGAAATGGCGTCGTGGTGACGTGAGCCGCAGCGATTGGTGAGGCATGGTCCGCGCGTGTTTCGCGTCGTGGTGACACGGACAGCAAACAAGGTGACGCATATCGGCGACCTGGCGCGCCCGCGGAGAAGCGCGCCAGGTCCTGGGATCAGGTTTCACGGTTTCGATCCGCGACGAGGATGTCATGCAAGTCGCTCGGGATTTCGGCCCAAGGCATGACCAGCGCGATCGCGTCGTCTGGCGAGAGGATTTCGCCGAACGAGGCCCCTCGCCAAAGGATTTCGTGGCCCACGTCTTCTTCATCGCGTGCCGGATCGAGCACCTGGACGAAGAAAGTGTTGAGCGGACGATCCCAGCCGATGACGATGTCGAGCTGGCCGTTGGCGACGGTCTTGTCGCGCTGTTCGAGTTCGTGGCGGCTCATGGCGCGCTCCTTCGAAGTCGATGTTGGGAAGAGACGCCCCGCCCGGGGTGACCGGGCGGGGCGTCTCGGTAGGTTAGTCGGCACGGCGGCCGTTGGGGCGGGACCAGATCAGGCTGTAGCCCTCGCCTTCCTCGTCGTTGAAGAGATTGGCGTAGATCGGGGCGGTAAAGCTCGGATCGTCGAGCTTGAGACCCAGGTAGTCGCGGCCCTCGTTGGAGCGTTTGGACCAGGCGGCGCCGATCTCGACCCGGCCGACGAAGACACGGTGGCTGGGGGCGTTGTCGCCGGAGCGGCTGCTCTCGGGAACGATGCGGACGTTCTTGGTCTGGACGCTGAGGGTGACGATTTCGCCGGTGAACTCGTTCGAGCCGGTCTTCTTGAAGGTGCCGATGGTCGCCATGGTAGTTCTCCTTGATCTCTGTTTTCGAGCCCGCACCATTGCGGCCTCGATGGTGATCGAAGGGCCGGAGGCGATCGACGGCGCACCCCGAAGGGGCTCGACAGCAAAGGAGGGGCTTTCTTGTTTCGCGAGGAATGACGGCGCAGCCGGCAGGGGAAGAAAGCTTTGACGCCGCTGTTGCGCCATAGGCGATCGAGGCTTCAGCCGGCCTTCGGCCAGATCCACCCATCGAAGAGGCCGTTTCGGTGCGCTCGAACGGACAGAGACGAAGCGAGGAGAATATAGCGACCATCGATACAGTCGGGAAAAGCCCGGCGAGGTTCTCTGGTGATGATGACGCCCGCGCGGTCCAGGCATTGTTCGCAGAAGTCGCGTGGCGCCGCTTCTCTATGACGGACCCTTGCCCTCGGCAACGTCGGCCGGGTCGTGATCGTCGTTGACTCCGTTGCTCCAACGAGGGTGGGGCTGAGTCCGGTCACGCGCTCCATGATCCAAATCAGCGCCGTTCTTCGCTAGTCTCGGCGGCGAGGCTGGTGCGATTGAGCCGATTACTGGATCGAGCCCGCCGCTGCTGCGCCGACTGACCTACCGCGACGCCTTACCCGATTGGTCTGAGGCAATTTCGAACAGGCACAAACGAGGCGCCATGACCTACGAGGAATTCAACGCCGTCTGCCGAGCTCTGCCGGCCACCACCTATGTGGTCCAG
>Ga0255338_1003821_pt1 | contig 17090 bp, 15 predicted proteins | sample MeOH1_35cm_T4_19_FD_203715 | JGI IMG/M metagenome (GOLD analysis project Ga0255338, IMG submission 203715) | Sandy soil microbial communities from University of British Columbia, Vancouver, Canada - MeOH1_35cm_T4_195 | ecosystem: Engineered > Artificial ecosystem > Sand microcosm > Unclassified ...
GGGCGCGCCGACGATCCAGCAGCTCGGCAACCCGGTGCTGGTGACACCGAACGTGCGCGTGCTCGACATCACGACCGGACGGACCGTCGACATCACCCGCATCGAAGGCGGCAATCCCGCCCTGCGGGCCGACGAGCGGCGCGTGTTCAAGCTCGGCGCCACCGTCAAGCCGATCGCCGACACCGACCTGACGTTACGCGCCGATTTCACCGACACGCGCATCGAAAACGTGATTGCGGGTTTCCCAACCGCGACGCCCGAGATCGAAGCGGCCTTCCCCGACCGGTTCGAGCGCGATTCAGCCGGCACCTTGCTCAGGATCGACAGCCGCCCGGTCAATTTCGACCGCAGCAAGCAGCGCCAGCTGCGCTGGGGCTTCAACTGGTCCGAGACGCTGGAGGGCCCGCCGCCGCGCGGCCCTGACGGGCAGCCGCTCACCGCGGAGCAGATCGAGGAACGCCGCGCACAATGGCGCGAAGGCCGGCGCGGCGAGCGCGGCGCGGAAGCGGGCGCCGGCTCGGGCGGCCCACGGGAAGGAGGCGGGGGATTCCGCGGCGGACGCGGCGGCGGGCCGGGCGGCTTCGGCGGCGGCGGGGGACCAGGGGGGTTTGGGGGCGGCGGGCGCCAGGGCCGCGTGACCTTGGCGCTGTTCCACACCTGGCGGCTCGAGGATTCGGTGCGGATCCGGCCGGGCGTCCCCGAGCTCGACCTGCTCTCGGGTTCCGCAACCGGTGGTCGCGGCGGCCAGTCTCGCCACCTGATCGAGGCGCAGGCCGGCTACAATCGCAATGGCCTTGGAGCGCGGATCGACGTCGACTGGCAAAGCGCGACGCGGGTTCGCGCCAACGGCGCGAATGGGGCGCCTTCGCCGGAGGATCTGCGGTTCGGCGCGCTCACCACGGTCAATCTCCGGCTGTTCGCCGACCTCGGCCGGCAGCAGTCCCTGGTGCGCGCGGTCCCCTTCTTCCGCGGCTCGCGGCTGACCTTGGCGGTCGACAATCTGTTCGACCAGCGCCTCGAGGTGCGTGACGCCGCCGGCCTCACCCCGCTCGGCTATCAGCCGGACCTGCTCGATCCGCTCGGCCGCTCGATCCGGCTGAGCTTCCGCAAATTATTCTACTGACCGCGCCTTTGCGGCGCTGGCCCTAGAGCATCGTGCGCAAAAGTGGGAACCGGTTTTGCGCAGAAAACGATGCGGTAACAAACGATAGGAGCGGGATGCGTGATCCAATATCGCGCATTCCGCTCTGCTCTCAATTGTTGGTGATGTTCGACTTCGATTTGACCACGCCCTTCGCAGCGGCCGTCGTGGCGGGGCAAAGACCATCGGCTGCCGACAGCTGGATCGGCCGCCACCCGTCCGGTGCGGCCGTGGTTCGTGCGCCTTTGGCGGATTTGACGTCGTAGGTCGGCTTCATTTGACTGAGCTGGGGCGTTGCAGCGCCCCATTCCTTCACGAAGGTGACCGGCTTGTGCATCCGCTTGCCGCTCGCCTGGCCGGTGGCGGCGTCGCGCGGCGACAGGATATAATGCGCCTGCTTGAGCGCCCCTCCGACGCAGGTCAGCTTGAGGATCGCATCGTCGGCTCTGCCGTCGCCGTCGAGGTCGCCGGCTGCGACACGCAGATATTGCGGCGCGCCGGCAGCGGGGTCGGCGCCGACCTCGAGGATCGTAAGGCTGTGCCAATCGTCGCTCGCCATCGTCTTGCCTTCGCTCGGAGCGGCCATTGCAGTCAGCAGTGCTAGAATGAGCATGTCGAACTCCTCTCTACTTGAGCTCTCGTTTTCATGCGCCCGTTCGGGAAGCCGCGCAACAAGCGCATCATTTCGCAGTCGCGCTCGATTCGCGACCGCGTGCGCCCGCAATGCGATCAACAGCACCCCCTTTTCCCATTTCCACGCGCCAGTTACGATCGCCGCCGCTCAAAGCCCCCGCTCGCGCATCGAGACCGCAACCCTATCTTCCAATCCTCCCGGAGCTTCGCATGACCGACCGTCCGCGCCTTCGCCTTCTTTCCACCGTCGACTTTCCGGCGCGCATCATGGCGCCGTTCGAGCAGGCCTTCGACGTCGTGCGCGGAACACCCCAGGAAGCGACTGAGGTCGCACCCGACGTCGTGCTCTGCTCGGGCGGTGGGGTGCGCCTGCCGGCCGAGGTCATCGCCGCTTTCCCCGACACGGTGAAGGCGATCGCCACCTATTCGGTCGGCTATGATCATGTCGATATCGAGGCCGCGCGCGCCCGCGGCATCGCCGTGTTCAATACGCCCGGCGTGCTCGGCGATGCGGTCGCCGACGCGGCGATGCTGTTGATGCTCGGCGCCGCGCGCCGCGCGACCGAGGCCATCGCGATGATCCGCAACGGGGAATGGAAGGGCTGGACGCCGGCGCAGCTCAACGGCGTCGAGCTCGCGGGCAAGACCCTCGGCATCCTCGGGATGGGCGACATCGGCAAGAAGGTCGCAAAACGCGCCCGCGCGTTCGGGATGACCGTCGCCTACACCAACCGGCGCGAGGCCACCGGCGAGCCCGACGCGCGCTTCGTGCCCGATCCGTACGAGCTGATCGCGCACAGCGACGTGCTGCTGCTCGCCTGGCCGTCCACGCCGGAAACGCGCGGCTTCATCAACGCCGCCGCGCTGGAGCGCGCCAGGCCCTCGCTGATCCTGGTCAATGTCGGCCGCGGCGATCTCGTCGTCGATGACGATCTGATCGCCGCGCTGCAAAGCGGCCGCATCTTTGCCGCCGGACTCGACGTCTTCAACAACGAACCGAACCTCGACAAGCGCTACCTCGACCTCCCCAATGCTTTCCTCACTCCCCATGTCGGCAGCTCGACCTGGGAGGCGCGCCTGGCGATGGCAATGCTGCTGGTCGATGCGCTCGAGCAATGGCAGCAGGGCGGCGCTCCGGCCAACCGGCTGGTCTGAGGTTCGGGCAAGCTGCGATCAGAGGGGATCGCAGCTTGCCTAGTTGTTCGATGCCGCTTTGCTGATTGCGAAAAGCCGGTACCCACCTTTTCGCTTTATGCTCTGGGGCTGTTCGCCGGCTCTAGCGAAGCCCCGCCTGCTTGAGCAGCGGAATAACCTCGTCGCGGAAGCGGACCATGCCGTCGCGATAATCCGCCCATGACAGGACGACGCCGTCGAGCCCGACATTATTGACCAGAAATTCGAGCCCATCGACGACCTGCTCCTTGGTGCCGACCAAAGGATAGCCGGCCCAGCCGGCGATGAAGTGGCGCTTGAACTGGTCGAGGACGTCCGGCGTCAAGGTCTGCGCGTTCATCCCGAACGAGTTGACGATCCCGGTCGCGCCCTCCCAGTCGCCGCGCTCGTCGACATAATGATGCAGGAATCTCTTCGCTTCCTCCTCGGTGTCTCGCACCACGACATAAGCGCTTGCCCAGACCTGGAGGTTCGGGTTGCCATGCTCCTCGCGTGCGACGCGGCGGAGCTCGACGATCTGATCGCGGGTCTTGCCGGGGTCGTGCATGTCGACGAGGATGAACGCGATGTCGCAATATTTCGCCGAGAAGGCGAGCCCCTTGGGCGATCCGCCCGCGCACATCACCGGCGGATGCGGCTGCTGGATCGGGTGGGGACTGACCAAGGCCTGGTTCAGCCGGTAATAAGTGCCTTCATGGTCGAACGGCTCTTCGGCGGTCCACAATCTCTTGACGATCTCGATCCACTCCGCCGCCATGTCGTAGCGGGTATCGTGATCGGCCATCTCGACGCCGAACATCTCCATTTCCGGCCGGTTCCAGCCGGTGACGACGTTGAGCACGAAACGGCCGCCCGAGATATGATCGATGCTCGCCGCCTGCTTCGCGGCCATCAGCGGATGGATGGTCGAGATGTGCGAGGTCGAGAAGACCGCCGGATAAGGCACCGCCACGCCCATCGCCGCGGCCCAGGTGAAGCATTCGAAGCCGCGGCCGTTGAAGTTGACCTTGCCGCCGAACCCCTTCCACCGCCCGACCGGAACCAGCGCCTCGAACTCCATCTCGTTGGCCAGCTTCGCGAGCTCGAGCGACGAATCCCAGCTGATCCGCAGCACGCCCTCGATGTCGGTCATCGCGCAGCCATGCTCGAGGTTGGTCGAGAAGGTGCCGAGGCGGAGCTTGCGGTTGTTGAACACGGGATTAGTCGGAACGGCGGTTCTTGATGCAATGTTCATCGCTCCCCCTCTCAAATATCTCGGCACCAGTGGAGTCTTGGACTGACTTCTCGGTTCAACTTTCTGCGCGCCTAATCGCTTACTCGTCAAACCATGATCTTATTTGATCGCATCTACGAGGGGCAGTCTGATTAGGTCTCGGCACATCGGCTGCTCGAGTCTACCATCGGCACGCAGAACCCATCGGAGCGACAATGCAGAAGAAACTCATCCTCATGTTTGCTGCTGGTCTGGCACTGACCGCAGCCGCCCCGTCGCCGCAGTCGGCGGCGGCCACGCACCGGATCATCCGGGCCGGGGAAATCGCCTGGGGTCCGGCGCCGGCGACTTTGCCGCCCGGGGCGCAGACGGCCCTGCTCTACGGCAATCCCGCTGGCGACGGGCTGTTCGCGATGCGGTTGAAGGTGCCCAAGGGGTATCGGCTGCCGCTGCACACTCATCCCGGGCCGGAAATCGTCACGGTGCTCGCGGGAAAGGTGCGGCTTGTGGTCGGCAGCATGGCCGATGCGCCGAGCGCGCCGGCGCTCACCGCGGGGAGCTTCTACAGCACCGAGCCGGGGACGCCGCACACCCTGCTGGTCGACGAGGAGAGCGTGATCCAGGTCAACGGCCGTGGCCCCTGGGGCATCGACTTTGTCGATCCGGCCGAGGATCCGGCACGTCGGTCGCGCTAGAAAGGGCGAATGCCGCATTGCTGCTTGCGAACCCGCTGCCCCCTCGCCTGCAGCGTATGAGAAACCGAACGGTGGGCGCGCCGTTTAGCGTCCATGTTGCGTTTTCTCGGATTCGTTCTTGGTTCGATGGGGCTCGCTTCCGGCGACCGTGAAGCCGCAGGACTGCTCATATTGAGGGCTCTGGAGCTCGAACGGTGAAGCCGGACACTGTTCTCCCCAAACGGCCGTGGCCCTATCGTGCCGGCAAGAAGGCGCGGGCGGCGGTCGACCGGGTAATCGCGCGCTCCTCGATCATAAGCAACGATCCACTGATCGACGCTGCCGAATTTCCCTGGACTGCATTGCTGCGCGACCATTGGGAAAGCATCAGGATGGAAGCTGAAGCGCTTCTGCCCAATGTGTCGCTTATCCCCACGCTGCGGTTCGTATCTCCCGATCACCGGCGCATCGCACAGGACGACCTTTGGAAGTCGTTCTTCCTCTATGGCTATGGCTACAAAGTCGCGGAAAATTGCGCGAGATGCCCGGTCACGGCCGCGCTTGTCGAAGAAATCCCCGATCTGAACAGCGCCTTCTTCTCGATCCTACTGCCCGGCACACGAATCGCACCGCATCGTGGGCCGACCAAAGGCATTGTCACCTGCCACCTCGGCCTTCTGGTTCCTGCCGGTGACCGATGCTGCATGCGGCTGGCGGACCGGTTGGTGCACTGGGCGGAAGGCGAATGCGTCGTGTTCGACGACACTTATCGGCACGAAGTGTGGCATGAGGAGGAGACACCACGCGTGGTCCTCCTTATCCAGGTGAAACGTCCGCTGCGATTTCCGGGCAGGCAGGTCGCCGATCTTTTCCTGACCGGCATTCGTCTCTCGCCGTTCGTCCAGGAAGGACGGCGCAACCTCGCCGCCTGGCAGCGCGCGGTGGCGGCCACGGACAGGCCGGATTGAGCAATTCACCCGCCGCGCTCTCCAGAGCCGCGCAGCCGATGGCGGTCAGAGGATATGCTGCGGCGTCTGCAGGCCGCGGTGGTGCTTGGCGGCGAGGCGACGCCATTTGACGATATTCGCGTCGGCCTCGAACAATTGCTCGCGGAGCCAACCGCTGTCGTCCGCGTAAAACGCCTGGCTTGCCTCGCGCGCCCAGACGTCGTCCTTGTTGAAGCCGTCGAGCGCGGACGGGATCCATTTGTCGCGATACTCGCGCTCGAACGCCTGCTCCTCGGCGCCCGTCGTCGCCTTGGTGGCGATGAACTGGAAATAGGTGTGACGCTCGCCGTCGATCGGCACATACCATTCGAATTGGGTGAGATGCGGCGCCGGCCAGGGATCGACGCGCAGCGCGCACGGCAGCCACATCGAGATCGTATGCGGCAGCATGTTCTTGCCATGCACCGCACCCATCAGCACGGTCTCGTCGCCGATCTTGCCCTCGAACACCGGCATCACCGTCTCCGGCGAGAAGATGTCGTAGACGCCCTTGGGGCCGCCCTCATCCTCCTCGACGCGGTACGATTCCTTGCCGGTGGGAACGAGCCCGAGCGGCAGCGCGAGATCGCCGTCTTTGATCAGCCGCGAATTCTTGTGGATGAAGATATGGGTGGAATCGAAGCCGTTCTCGCATCCGATCCGCCAGTTCGCCGCGACCTCCTGTCGTCGCCCGCGCACCGCCACCCCCTCGTCGAGGAAGCCCGGCGGCACGTCATGCTCGAGCGGCGGGGGCTCGACGCCTTCGTCGCCGACGAACACGAAGATCACGCCCTTGCGCTCGACCACGGAATAGCTTTTGACGTGGCGGCGGCCGATGACATTGCTGTGCGGCATCCCGACGATGCCGACCAGCAGGCCGTCGCTGAAGCGGTAGGTGAAGCCGTGATACCAGCAGGTGACCGTGCCCTTGCTGTAGCATTCGAGCTTCTTCGAGAAGGGCACGCCCTTGTGCACGCACTGGTCCTTGATCGCATAAGCGACGCCGTCGACGCGGTTGAGCAGGATCCGCTCGCCGCACAGCTGCGCGGTTTGCGGACTGGCCTCGTCAAGCTCGTCGCTGAGCAGCACCGGATACCAATGATTGCGGAAGCCATATTTGGCGGCGACATAGTCGCGGCCGACCTTGACCTGCTTCAGCAGGACGGGATCGACGAAACCGGCTTCGCTCATCGCTTTATCCTTTCCCGGTGCGATGACCTAATCACGTCCCCCGCCCTTTTGCAAACACGGCCGGCGCTGCGCACGAGGCGAGTCGCCGGGTCGGTCAGCCGGCCTCCGCATGCAGCAGGTCGTCATAGGCATCGGCAAGTCCCAGCAGTTGAGCCTCCCCGTCCCCTTCGAACGATGAGCCGTGCATCAACGCCAGCCGTTCCGGCTTGAGCGCGGCGAGCCGACGGATCGTCGGCGCGGTCAACGCACCGACGCTGGTCGCACCGAACAATCGTTCGGCGGCGATCGCCGGAGCGAGGATCTCGCCGCGGGTGATCGCCTCGCCGTCGCCGACATGGGTAAACAGGTCGCCACAAAAGAGCGTGTTGGTGGTCGCCTCGTACAGCACCTGGGCCTCCCAATTGTGCGGCACGTGCGGAGTCGGGATCAGCCGCATCTTCTTGCCGCCGAGATCGAGCATCTCGCCGTCCTTCAGCGCGCGCGGCGGCCGGTCCGCCAGATCGTTGAGCGAGATCTGGCAGCCGAGCTCGTTGAACAGCACCTGCGCGCCCGGCGCGGCAGCGAGCCACAGGTTCATTGCGCCGCATTCGTCCGCCTCGATGTGGCCGAAGCTGATCCAGCGCAGCCGCTCGACCGGCATCACCTTCGTCATCGCGGCCGACACCGAGGGGAACAGGCCGCGGTGGCCGCAATGGAAGAGCAAGGGCTGGTCGGCGAGGATCAGGAACTGATTGTAGGTGAAGCCCTCGGGCGGCGCGACCTCGGGCACAAAGGTCGACAATCGATAGATGCCGTCGGCGATCTCGCTGATCCTGGTTTCCATGGCGTCGCTTCAGCCTTTCTGCCGCGTGCGGCGCGAACCCGAACCCTGCCGCACGATCGCTGCTGCCGATGCCCGCGCCGGCTCGGCGAGGCAGAATCCGGAACCTATCATTGCTACGCGCACCGGCAAGTTGCTTCTTCGGCATGGCGAGTGGCGCTCTGAAATACTTGCTTCACGCGAAGCTGGGCTCAATAGAAGCTCTCCAAATTTCCTTTGTCCTTGTTCTCGGAAAGCCAGCCATGACGCGCATCAGCCTCGATCAAGCCAATCACATCATCACCGCCGCCTTCGCCAAGGGCAAGGAACTGGGCCTCAAGCCGCTCAGCGTCGCCGTGCTTGACGCGGGCGCGCATCTGATCGCCTTCCAGCGCCAGGACGGCTCGTCCAACCTTCGCCTCCAGATCGCGACCGGCAAGGCTGCGGGCGCGCTTGGCATGGGCATGTCGTCGCGCAAGATCGGCGACGTTGCGGCGGAACGGCCGTCGTTCGTCGCTGCGCTCGGCGCGATCGCGGTGAACGGGATGGTGCCGGCGGCGGGCGGGGTGATCGTCGTCGGCCCCGACGGTGGCGCGATCGGCGCGGTCGGAGTCACCGGCGACACGTCCGACAACGACGAGCTGTGCGCGCTCGCGGGCATCGCCGCGGCCGGCCTCGCCGCCCAGGGCTGAGTCACCGTCCATCAGCGACTACGCAAACAGAGGAACATCCATCATGAGCGCGTCCCGGCCCCGGCTGATCGACATCCACAGCCATTTCGTTCCAGCCGAATTCCCCGCCGCGCCCGATGCCGCGACCGCGCCGCGCTGGCCGTGCATGTGCCATGGGGCCGGGGGCGCGGCGACGCTCAACATGGGCGACAAGCCGTTCCGCCAGATCGACAATCGTTCGTGGGATCTCGAGCGGCGGATCGCGGACATGGATGCGGACGGCGTCACCGTGCAGGTGCTCTCGCCGATGCCGGAGCTGTTGTCCTACTGGCTCGATCCGCAGGCGACGATCGAGCTTGCCCGTCACGTCAATGCCGCGATCGCCGATGTCGCCGCGCGCAGACCCGATCGTTTCTGGGGGCTCGCGATGGTCCCGCTGCAGGACGTAGGTGCGGCCGTCGCCGCGCTGCCGCGGATCAAGGCCGACGGCTTCAGAGGCATCGAGCTCGGCAGCAACATCAATGGGCGCTACCTCGGCGAGGCCGATTTCGAGCCCTTGTTCGCTGCCGCCGCCGACCTCGACCTCGCGATCTTCATCCATGCGCTGCATCCGCTGCAGGCTCCCCAGGTCGCCTCCTACCCCGATCTCGTCCCGTTCGCCGGCTTCATCACCGACACCGGCCTTTGCGCGGCGACGTTGATCATGAGCGGGGTTCTCGAGCGTCATCCGCGTCTGCGGATCGGGCTCAGCCACGGCGGCGGCGTGCTCGGCCCGATCGTCCATCGCATGCAGCAGGGCTGGCAGCTGACCGACGGATTCGGCGGCAAGCTTGCGGTCGCGCCCAAGGACGTCGCCGCGCGCTTCTTCGTCGACAGCCTCGTCTATGACCCCGGCTACGCACGCCATCTGGCGAGCGTCGTGCCCGGCCACGTCTGCCTCGGCACCGACTATCCCTATCTGATCATGCAGACCGCGCCTGCGGAGTTCATCGCCAGGGTGGCCGCCGATGAAGGCGATTCGATCTGGAGCGGCGCCGCCGAGCGCTTCCTGCAAATCTCCTCACGTTGACCCGGGCGCGCACGCGGTTCGGGCGACCTGCGATCTGCCTTAGGTCGAAACGGCCAGATCATGGCTGGCGAGCCAGGGTCGCAGGACCGCGAGATAGGCAAGGGGATTGTCGTTCATGATCGTGTGCGCGGCTTCGGGGATCTCGCGGAATTGGGCGCCCTTGGCCGCGCGGGCAAATGCGGCGACCGTCGACGGCACCGCCTCGTCATGCTCGCCCGCGACGAACAGGGTGCGCGGCCCGTCGATTCGCCGCAGCAAGCCCCGGCCGTCATAATCCTTCAAGGTTCCGGTCGCGGTGAACTCCGCCCTTCCCCACATGTGATTGTAGATGTCGGCGCTGAAGCTGCGCGGCAGCGAGTCGCGGTAGGCGGCGATCGCCGGTGCGGGATCGTCACGATGGACATGGCGGTAGTAGAAGGCATCGGTGGCCGCGTCGCATTGCTCCTGCGGGGCCGCTCCGGGCGTGTCGCACAGGTCCAGCAGGCGCCGCGCGGCGGCCGGCATTTTTGCCTTCAGCCGCCGTGCGTCGCGAAGCCAAATCTCGGTCGAGATCAAAGGCGACTGGAGGATCAGGCTCGCCAGCGCGCGAGGCCGGCGTGCCGCATATTCGAGCGCCACGGTTCCGCCCCAGCTGCTTCCGAGCACATGCCAGCGCGGCACGTGCAGGGCCTGCGCGATCGCGTCGAGCTCGGCGACGAACCGCGGCAGGGTCCAATTGACCGGACTGCCGGGATGGTCCGAGCGTCCGCTGTCCAACTGGTCGTAGAGGATCACCGCGCGCTCGTCGGCGAGCGCGGTGGCGTTGAGGAAATACCAATGCGAGCTTCCCGGCCCGCCGTGCAGGAAGACGATCGGCGGACGCGGCGACGACAATTCCCCGTTGATCCGCACGTAGATCGTGCCGCCGGGCACGCGCACCCTCTCCTCGCGATCGGGTTCGATCCGCACCCCGCGAACCAATCGCCCGGTCCTGGCGGCGCCGGGCAACAGGAGCGCGGCCGACCCTGCTGCGAGCATTTTCCTCCGGCTCATCACGGTGCGCGCTCCGTCACAGGCGGGCCGATCGAGCGCCCGAAGCCCTTGTTGACCGCATCGCTCGCGCGACCGGCGGGGCGCATCCGTCAACCGGCGCGAGTCACTCCTCGGCGGGCTTGGACTGCAGCTGGATATAATTCTGGAGGCCCATGTTGCGGATCATCTCGAACTGCTGCTCGAGGGTGTCGACATGCTCCTCCTCATTCTCGAGGATGTCCGCGAACAGATCGCGGCTGACGAAGTCGCGCACCGCCTCGCAATGCGCGATCGCGCCCTTGAGCTGATCGAGCGCTTCCATCTCGAGCTCGAGATCGGCACGAAGCACTTCCTCGACGGTCTCGCCGATGCGCAGGCGGCCGATCAGCTGGAAGTTGGGCAAGCCTTCGAGAAACAGGATGCGCTGGGTCAGCCGATCGGCGTGCTTCATCTCGTCGATCGACTCGCCGCGCTCGAACGCGGCCAGCCGTTGGACGCCCCAATTGTCGAGCAGCCGGTAATGAAGCCAATATTGATTGGTTGCGGTGAGCTCGTTCTTGAGCGCCTCGTTGAGAAGCTCGATGACCTTGGCGTCGCCCTTCATCGGCGGTCTTCCTGTTGCGTTGGACTCGCCAATGTTCGAAGCCCCTCGGCGGGACAAAGTCAAGGATTTCAGCGGAAGAGCGGTCGCTTGCAACGCCAGCCGTTCGGTTGTTCAGGCGGTCGGACGCTCGCTGGCGATGACCTGACGGGCGAACGGGAAGCATTGTCCGCATCGGGCGCGGCGGCCGACGCTGGCATAGGCGCTCGCCGGGCACGAGGCGCCGTTGCGGGCGGCCTGCCGGACGTCGGCCTCACGTATCGCGTTGCAGACACAGACGATCATGATTCGTATTTAGCATTGCTGCGAGTTAGTCGCAATAGCGTTTCTTATGCCGAACATCTAAGCTCCTCCGCGGCCGAACCAATATTCCGGCCTGTTTGCGTCGCTTAGCTCCGCCGACCTCTGCCGACCGCCGCGCCAGTGAGTCGGACTTTTTGCGACTGGCTCTCACTAGCGCGGCGGCCTGCGCTCCCACCGGCCTTTGGCCGGTGGGCTCGATCAGAGATAAATGTTCAGATTCTTGCTCAGCAGGACGTTCTGTTTGAGGATGATCAGGCGCTTGCTCAGCACGAAGCTAGTGCCGCTCTCCCTCCAAATGTCCTCGCGGTTGCCGATCAAGGTGTCCTGATCCCGCTCGTTCCTGCTCCGGTAGGCCAGGAAGTTCGAGAACACCCGATATTCGCCGTCCCGCTCGGTCGTCTCGACCTCGATGTTGGTGATCAGGTGGGTGAAGCGAGTCGCGGGATCCTCCGACCAGGCGGTCCCGGTCTTGAGCCGGGCGAGCCGCTTGAGCAGATCCCCGAGGCCGTCGTTGTAGAAGGCCATCCGCGTCAGATCATGGACCTGATCGGTGCGGTCGCGGCGGTAGCGGGTCTCGATCCCGGGCATATGATAGTGGATGTCCTCAGCCAGCATCTCGACCCATTCGTCGTACCGCTCCTGATCGAGCAGCCGGGCCTCGCGATAGAGCGTCTGCTCCAGCGCGCTGATCAACTCCGGCGAAGCCGGGCTCGGCACATGGGGCGCATTTCTCGGTTTTCGGTGTGCGGACGCCATCGTCAGATTTCCTTCAATACGGGATTCACTACAGGCTTCACAGGGCGAACAGGCCGGGGACGTCGCGGGTCTCGGCGACGCCGGTGAGCCGCGGCTCCGGACGTGCGGGCAAATCGCGCAGGTTGCGCGTTTCCATCATGTCGAGCCAGCGCTGGTAGAAGCCGCGCTGGTTCGCATCGTTATATTGGCCCTGGTAGACGATGCCGGGCAGCACCTCGTGCTCGACCTTGCGCGAGATGCCGCAGCGATAGTGCAGCTTCTCGTGCCGCGTGATCACGCCGCGATTGACGGTGGTGCAATTCTCCCAATTCTCACCATCGTCCATCTCGAACGCGCCGCCCGGGCCGAACGTCTGCATCACCCCCTTGGTGATCTCTTCCTTGATGTCGTCGGGCATCGCCTTGTTGACGATCACCCAGGTGCGCAGTTCGAACTGCCACGGCCCTTTGGGCATCCATTGGCGGAAGGTCGAGATGCCCGGCAGGAACGAGACGTTGGGGAAGATCGAGGCCGAGGCGACCGAGCCGAAGATCTTCGAGCGCATCTCGCCGAGCCGCTTGGCCATTTTCGCCCGGCGCTTCTCATAATATTCCATCACCCGAGGCCGGCCGAGCAGGAACAGGTCGCCGACGCCCTCGAGCCCGAACTCATAGCCGTGGCCGTTGACGCTGGCATGATAGCTGTTCTTCATGTCGACCGGCGGGAACGGCTGGCCGTTGTTCATCGCCCGCGTGCCGGAATCGTGCGTCCAGCCCGCGTGATAGGCATCGCCGATGAAGTTCTCGACGCCGAACTTCCAATTGGCGTTGATCACCGACTTGATGCAGCCGCCGATGAATTCGGTGCCGCCTTCCTCATTGTCGAGAATCATGTCGAGGTACCAGCGGAAGTCGCCGAGCCATTCCTCCAAGCTCGGCCCGTCAGAGGCGAAGGTCGCGAAATTGAGCCCCTTGTAGTTGCCGACTTGGGCGACCTGCCTGAGGCCGTGCTTCGAGCGATCGAGGTCACCCGGATCGTAGCAATATTCCTCGTGCATGCCCTTGAGCGCGCCGCCGGTGTCGAACGCCCAGCCGTGATAGTTGCAGACGAAACGCCGGGTGTTGCCAGCGTCGGCGAAGCACACCTTGTTGCCGCGGTGCGGGCAGCTATTGAGGAAGACCTTGATCGATCCGTTGTTCTGGCGCGCGACGATCACCGCGTCCTCGCCCATGTAGGTGGTCAGGAAATCGCCTGGCTTCGGAAGCTGGCTGTCATGCGCGACGAACAGCCACGAGCGCGCGAAGATGCGGTACATTTCCTCTTCGTAGATATGCTGGTCGGCGAAGATCTGGCGATCGATCCAGCCCTCCTTGAGGTTCATGTAGCTGCCGTAGCCGGGCTCGTTGCCGAAACGCTCAAATCGCATGGTCATTCCCTTTCGTCACAGGTCAGAAGAACACATTGAGGTTGCTGTCGGGGATCGTGCTGTGGTCGAGCACGCAGTCGCGGCGCGCGAGCCGCCAGGCGCCGTCGTCCCGCCGCCAGCGATCCTTGCGGCCGGCGACGAGCGTGCGGCTCTGGTTGTTGATGCGGCTGCGGTGGATGGTGACGACCGAATGGACCTCGGCATCACCCTCGCGCTCGCCCTCACCGCCGTCTGGCCAGGCGATCTCGACGTTGCTGACGATGCGGCGGACGAAATTGACCGGATCCTCGGCCCAGACATAGCCCGAGCGAAGCCGGTCGATCCTCAGGCAGAGCCGCGCGCGATCCTCGTCGAAGATCATGCCGGTGCCGATCGGCGGATCGCCCGAGCGATCCTTGCGGAAGCGCCGCGAGCGCAGCGCCATGCGATAAGCGACATCCTCGGTCGTCATCTCGAGCCATTCGGCGAACCGCTCCTCGTCGAGCAGCCGCGCCTCGCGGTACAAGGCCTGCTCGAGCGCGATATGGTTCGCCAGGTCGAGGGCGGCGGAGCGCTCAAGCAGCATCGCGCGCGCCCACCTGTGTGAGCGGAGCGGAGCCGAGCGGATTGAGGTTGTAGACCGGGACTTCGGCCCAGCTCGCTGCGTCGATATGCTCCTGCCACCGGCGATAGAAATAGCGCTGGTTGTGCTCGCTCACGAGGCCCTGGGCGATGTCGCCGGGGAAGCCTTCGCGCGGCCCCGATCGGCCGACGGCCATGTTGGTGTGAAGATCCATTTGCGCGGTGCGCCAGCCGCGCGACTGCTCGGTGCAGGCGGCGAGATTGTCGCCGTCGTCATTGTCGAACAGGCCGGCCGGGCCGAAGGTCAGGCACTGGTTGTCGAGGATCGCGGCCTGGACGCTCTCCGGCATCGCGCGCTCGACCATCGCCCAGGTCCATTGCTCGATCCTGCCCGGGCCCTTGGGATGGTAGGTGCGCAGCCAGTTGAGGCCGGGAAGCAATTGGAGATTCGGGAAGATCGTGATGTTGATCTGCGATCCCCACAATTTCTCGCCGCGCAGCCGGCCGAGCCGCTCGATCGCGGTCGCGCGATTGGCCTCGAGATAGGCGAGCATCGGCTTGGGATCGGGATAGAAGCTGTAACCGGAAACGCCGTCCAGCGCGGCCAGGGTCGAATGGCCGTTCAGGCCCGCGATCGACAGGCCGCCGTCGAGATCGATGCTGTCGTTGCCGACCGTCAGCCCGGCAAGGTCCATCGTCTGCACCGCGCGCATTGCGCCGGCGTGCGCCCAGCCAAGATGATAGCCGTCGCCGCAGACATTCTCGACCGGAAGCTTCCAATTGGTCTCGAGGTCGACCTTCTGCGTCTCGCCGATCAGCGCGGTTCCACCGGGCATCGCATCGAGCCAGACGTCGAGGTAGAATTTGGCGTCGCCGAGATACTCCTCGAGCGAGGGCGCGGCTGGGTCGAAGCAGCCGAACACCAAGCCCTTGTAGCTCGCGACCTGCGCGACCGGGACGAGGCCGAAGCGGCTTTTGTCGAGCTCGCCGAAATAGGCCTCCTGCTCGAGTGGGACACCGGCAAGGCTTCCGTCCGGCGCGAAGGCCCAGCCGTGATAATTGCAGGTGAAGGCCCTGGCGTTGCCGCGGTCGGCGCGGCAGACGCGGTTGCCGCGATGCGGGCAGCTGTTGAGGAACGCACCGACCGCCATGTCGCGCTGGCGGATGACGATGACGTCGTCCTCGCCCATGAACGTGCGGAAAAAGTCGCCGGGCTTGGGGATCTGCGACTCGTGCGCCAGGAAAAGCCAGCAGCGTCCGAAGATTCGCTCCATCTCGAGCTGGTAAAGCGCCTCGTCCGCGAAAATCGCGCGGCTTTGCCGCCCCGTCGCGAAATCGGTGAATCGAGATGGTCCTGTCATCGCTCTCCCAAGCTCTTTGTGCGGATCGGGCTTTTGCGCGACCTCGCGGGAGACACTGAGCAATGATCGTGCCAAGATGAGCTACAGACGAAAAGACGGGGCTGATCGTGAGTCGGCGGGTGTCCGATTGACACAGGCGTCAAAGCGAATAGCCTCACTGAACCCAAATTTTACATGAGGGTAAGTGTTCGATGGCCGACTATCTGCCCGACATACGCGATCTCGCCGACCGGGTCCGCTTTTCGCCCGAGCTCGGCCGGGTCTGGCGCGACGGGGAGCGCTGCGTGCTGCTCACCGACATCGCGGTGGGGGCGTTGCGCGAGCAGATGATCAACCTGCTCGGCTGGAACACGGCCCGGCAGGTGTTCTGGAACCTGGGCTTCGCCGAAGGTTTGCGTTGCGCGGCATCCGCCAAGGCGCTGCGCCCCGGAACAAGCTATTTCGATGCCTTCGCGGTCGGGCCGCAAGCGCATGCGCTGACCGGCTTCGGCTGGACCGAGATCCTCGAGCTCAGCGCCGACCAGGGCGCGGGAACCTTCGAGGGCCATTTCCTCGTCCATGATTCGTTCGAAGCCGGCACGCACCTCGCCAAGATCGGCGTCAGCACCGATCCGGTATGCTGGCTCCAGACCGGCTTCGCGAGCGGCTTCGCCACCGCCTTCGCCGGCCAGCCGATCATCATGCACGAGGTCGAATGCGCCGGAATGGGCCATGCCAACTGCCTGCTGATCGGACGCCCCGAAGCGGCATGGGGCGATCCGGCCGCGCAGGATGAAAGCCGGTGCGAGCGACGCCTCAACGTCGGTGACCTCGCCGCGCCCGCCGACGGCATCCTCGGCGCATCGCCGAGCTTCATCGCCGCGCGCCATCTCGTCGAGAAGACTGCGGACACGTCGGCGACATTGCTGTTCCAGGGCGAGACCGGCGTCGGCAAGGAACTGTTCGCGCGGCTCGCGCACCGGCTCAGCGCGCGGCGCAATGGCCCGTTCGTCGCGATCAACTGCGCCGCGATTCCCGAAGGCCTGATCGAGGCTGAGCTGTTCGGCGTGGCGAAAGGCGCCTTCACCGGCGCGCATGCCGAGCGCGCCGGCCGCTTCGAGCGCGCGCAGGGCGGCACCTTGTTCCTCGACGAGGTGGCGTCGCTCTCGCCGCTCGCCCAGAGCAAGGTGCTGCGCGCGATCCAGGAACGCGAGATCGAGCGGGTCGGCGCGTCGCGCGCGACCAAGGTCGATGTGCGGATCATCGCCGCCGCCAACGTCGACCTGCGCGAAGCGGTCAAGAACGGCAGCTTCCGCGAAGATCTTTATTACCGCCTGGCAACCTGCCCGATCCGCGTCCCTCCCTTACGCGAGCGGCGGGAGGATATCCCGCTGCTGCTCGAATATTTCCGGCGGACCTATTCGGAGCAGCACCGACGCTCGGTGCGCGGCTTTACCGCGCGCGCGCTCGATACGTTGCTGATGCACGACTATCCCGGCAACGTGCGCGAGCTCGAGCGCCTCGTCGAGCGCGCCGTCCTGCTCGCCGATCCCGGCGAGCCGA
>Ga0255338_1003822_pt1 | contig 17075 bp, 13 predicted proteins | sample MeOH1_35cm_T4_19_FD_203715 | JGI IMG/M metagenome (GOLD analysis project Ga0255338, IMG submission 203715) | Sandy soil microbial communities from University of British Columbia, Vancouver, Canada - MeOH1_35cm_T4_195 | ecosystem: Engineered > Artificial ecosystem > Sand microcosm > Unclassified ...
CTGCAGTGCCATTGCGCTGAGTGGCATCCGGCGATGGAGTGGCTGCACGACCAGGCTGGACAACGGTTGCGGTTTCGACTGGCAGCTGGGGTGGACTGGTTACCGCCCGCTGGCGGTGCTCGGTACTGTCGACATCCAGCACCAGCACGTTGTAGTCGATGTCGAGCAGCTCCGACATCTGGCCGATCAACTCGTCCTGGACCCGGCCGACGGCAAAGCTATCAGGCTGTCCATCGAAGGGGGCGAGGACGTCGTGGAATAGCGTCTCGAAATCGACAGACAACGCTTTGCCGCTCGCATGCTTTTCCCAGGTGAGCTCGCTGGCTTTGCGCAACACTGCCAAGCGTTCGACTTGATGCCTGCCCAAGCCGTTGTACAGCACGTTTGGAATGGTGGGCAGCAGGTAGCGCACGGTGTCTTGCATGCGGCTGATGTGCGACTGCTGGATGGGATAGCCGTCCGTGCTGAGGCGGCGGGCCAGCTCCGACTGCGACAGCGACTTGCCGTTTTCCAGCTCGTAGAGCTCGCGGGCCTTTTCAACGCCGAGCGCCCGCTCGATGAACGTCAGGCTGCCGTGCAGTTCGTTCTCCGCCAAGTGCCCGGTCAGGGCGAGGATCTCGCCGCGCTCCGGCCATGGCCGGAACAGGCAGGGAATGCGAAAGAAGCGTTCGTCCTTGGTCTCCGACCACAGTTCGCGCAGGATCGCCAGGCGGGTGTTGCCGCCGTTGCGAATGATGAAGTGCTCGGCACCGGGGCGTCGGGTAATCGGTGGCGGGGCATCCAGGCCCCGCTCGCGGATGGATGCTTTGATTTCGTCGTACAGCGGATTGCGCGTCAGGCGTGGATCAAGCTCATAGGGGCGCAGGTCATCGAGCGTGACCACCATCGGCGTGTCGGTCACCGGGTCGCTCAACACCTGTGCGGCAGGGCCGGAGCGGGAAAACCCCTCGGCCATCAATTTGCCGGCCATTTCCTCAGGCGTGACAGTCGCCATGACGGCCTCCCTACTTGCTCTGGCTTACCTGGACGTCGCTCACAGTTGAGCGAGTGAGGATCGGCGGCAGGCCGGGCTTCACGAGCTTTAGCTGCCCTGCAGGCGTGCGGCGGACGTGCCAGCCTTCACGCAAGGCGAACTCAATCAGCGCCAGGAACCGCTGGTGCCCGCGGCAGCGCTCAAAGGTGCTCGACATGTGACAGCCTCCTGCCGACGCGACCGGTCACGCTGGCAAACGACTCTTGCCACTGGGGCAGCAGCTCACTGGCCAGGGCGCGCATGGTCTCCAGCGCCGCCGGTGCCTGGCGCCCGCTCGGGCGTCGGTACTCAGCCCGGTGCACGGGTTGGCCCGCGGTCGCCGCCCGCGGGAAGGCTTCGATCGCGGGCAGTTCGCTGCCCAGTATCCGGACTTCGCTGTGCTCACGAAAGATCAGCCGCAGCGTCTGCTGCACCAACTTGGCGTTCGACGAGACGGCCGGCACGCGATTGAGCAGCAGATGCAGGGGCGGCGGATGGATGCCGAGATAGCGGTAGGGGGCGATGGCATCGATAAGCTGCAGCGTGCCGCGCTGCAGTTCCCGCGCCGCCAGAATCTCCGGGGTGATCGGCGAGACGGCCAGGTCTGCGGCGAGCAGGGCCATCTCCAGCATGACACTGCGGGCGCCCTGCGTATCGATCAGCACCAGGTCGTAATGCGGCCGGAACAGCGACAGCAGGTTGCGCAGCCGCAAGCGCCCATCTGCCGCATGCAGTAGCAGAGTTCCCAACTGCTGGTGCTGGTCGTTGGGCAGCACCACGTCCAGGTTGTGCACGGAAGTCCGTGATACCAACTGCGGCAGCGACTGCTCATTGAATGCCAGTAGCTCGTAGATGCCGCCGGCGGCGCGCTGGGTGAGTGCATAGTAGGACGACAGCGTCGGCTGGACGTCGAGGTCGATCAGCAGGACCCGCCGACCGGCGTCAGCGATAAAGCCGCCCAGGTTGGCGGCGACGGTCGTTTTACCAACCCCACCTTTGGTCGAAATGATGGCGATCACGTGCATGGCTCAGTCCCTGTCCGTGGTGGGACCGTGTCAAACGCGCTCTTTGAGGCGTTCGGTGATCCAGTCGTCGATTTCGGCGGAGTCCCAGCCGACGGCTCGGATCCCCAGGCGCAAGGCCTTGGGGAACTTGCCTTCTTTCATCAGGTTGTAAATATGGGCGCGCTTGAAGCCGGTCTTTGCTTCAACTTCGGCGCGGCGGAGGATGCGATGCTCGGCAGTCGCGGTTTGCTCAGTGGACATAGTGGTCACTCCTTTATGCTTGGCAGCACTCGTAGGGGTGACAGGCAGTAGAAAGGCGTCACTCCATTGGCGCATCAAACAATCGGATCGTGCTGACCACCGGTTTCAATGGAGAACTGCAGCCTTCGCTGCCCAGATGCAAGCGTCCAGCCGACCCGCAAGGAGGGCACTATTGAAAAGGGCTTCGGGGGTAATCAAGATCGAAAAGGCGCAGCGCTCTGTTGCGGAAATGATGATGTGGTGGGCCCGTATTTCTGGGTCACGAAGATGACCAAAAAAGTTAGCTAAAGATGGTAGTTATTCTCATCTATTTCTAGAGCGATATCCGGTACGCTGGGCTGCGGGAGTGGACACTTGTTCCATGATGAGTGGACCTTAAAGGTCCGAGCAGCGACGAAAAACGACCCTGGCGGTCAAGTCCTGGGCCGGATTAAGAGCGTTGAGAAACGTTCATTACACGATAGCCAATTCACCAATTTGCCGGGCGCGGCCGATGAATCTGCTGAGGGCCTCCGAGCGTGGCTTATCGAGAAGCGTGATGAACGTCGCTGTGCTCGGTACATCGTCCGTGACGGGGCGGACGATCACGTCAGGGTGACTGTACAGCGTGATTTGCGAGGCCAGTCCAATACCGATGCCGTAGCCAGCAGCGACCAACATCGCCATGGGTTCGTGCCCGGAAACATATTCGGCAGTCTTGGGGAACGGCAAGGTGGCTTCGTAGAACCAGCGATGAATGACATCGTATCCACCTGAACACAGTACAGGGTGGCACAGAATCAAGGTGTGCCGAGCAATCTCCTGGAGAGGGATTTTCTCCAAGGAAAGAAGGGGGTGGTTTCGCGGAATTGCAACGATGGGACGATCTGTCCAGACGACCTCCTTGACGAGACCTGCGCCGAGCTGGGTATGCACAGTGAAACCAGCATCGATCTGGTCATGCTCCAATGCCTTGACCATCTCATGGACAGTCATTTCAACGATCTTCACCTCAGTGAGGGGTTCTTCCTCGCGGCAACGCGCCAGCAATTTGGTCAGGTAGGGTTGTGCAAGACTGTCTGTCAGGCCGATGCGCAGCCGGCCGCGATAGCCTTTCTCAGCCGCACGGACACGACTCTGCGCGTCTTCCACCAGGCTGAGTATGCGTCGTGCTTCATCCCGAAACACTTCACCGGCCCAGGTCAAACGCAAGCCTGCCTTCGTGCGTTGGAATAAACTGGCCCCCAACCCAGACTCCAGCTCTTTGATGGTCCGCGAGAGGGGGGAGGGCTCGATATGGACTCTGGCTGCCGCCCGCGAGAAGCTCAGTTCTTCGGCGACAACCAAGAAGTAGCGTAGGTGACGTATCCGCATGCAATAGCCTCCGTGCGTGCTTTGCTCCTCTTGGATGGGCCGCAGGCATCCCTTCTCGTGGGCAGGACGCGCATGCGATTCCGTCTTTGAAGAGCTCTCTTTGAAGCTCCGTGGTGATTCCTGGCTCCTGTCTATCCCGGATGGTCCGTGTTGCTGGTAGACAGACAGGGAGCCTCTTTCGCTGCGGGAGAATGGCCGGGCAGCTGATGGCAGAATGGCCTCATCCGACAAAAGTGCGGACCATCAAGAGAAGAACAAGTTCCCAGGCCCCACTGAGTCGGCGAAGTGTACGCAGCAAGGCTAATCACCTCAAACCCACCCGAAAGAAAAATCACAGGCAGGGGTTGCCTAGCACCTCAAACAAGTCCATAATTGCGTCCGCTGCCAAGGCAGTAGTTGCGGAAAATCCTTTTAAATCAAAAGGTTGGAGGCTTGGTTCTAGCCTCGTTTCCCGCTCCAAATACGAAAAAGCGCCACTCATTGAGTGGCGCTTTTTTTTGCGCGTTTTTTATGGTTGGCATTGTCTAGTTCTGAAGGTTTACACCTGTTTCATCCCAACGCCCGATGCATCGCATCGGGCGTTTTGTATTTCGGACCGGTTTGAGTCGTGGTTTGCAGGTTGGCGCAGTATTGCCCGTGTTGCAGACGGATTGTTCCGGGGCTTCGCGCTAGCGACGATAGTAACGGTGATCGTTCTCGTAACGGTGCCGCATGGCCCGATTCTGGTGGCGCTCCCAATCACGATGGCGCTCAGCTTCTCGGCGAGCTTGTTCTCTACGCCACTGATCTCTACGCCAGTCGTCTCGGCGCCAATCGTCTCTACGATCGTGCCAACGGTCGTCATGCCAGTATCGGTCGTCATGGGCAAGCAACGGCCCTTGCTGCGTGCCGGCCATACTGGCCAAGGTCGGCCAAGGGTTGCCGGCGGCTTGGGCAGGAGTCTGAACGGCTGGGACTTCAGTTGGGGAAGCAGGGGTTGAGGTTTTCATCTGTGTGGCTGATGCCGAGCCCACTACCGCGAACGCGAACAGGCCGAAGAACACCATCCGTGGAACATGGAGTTTCATGAGCGAAGACAACCTCTGATTGACTATTAGGCTTGTGGCCATCTGGCGGCGCAAGCCTGCGAAGGGCGTGCTTACCGAACGGATGTGCCTATCCACATAGACCGATAAATAGGGAAAAGTTCGAGGGGGCCGTTGCTTAAATCCACAACAGTCTCAGTGTTCGACCAATGTTGAAGTCTGCTTTCTCGATGCCCGCTTCTGACCATTTTCTGCTCTGCGTGAAGTGCAGCAATAGGTCATGATTAGTTGTTGGGGGGGTAAAAAATGATACGGGTTGCGGCGGACGTTACAGCCGGAACTTCAGGGTGTTGGCCAGGTCAATAGCGGCCCTGTATTGGAAATGCCGGGCAGCGCTGTGGCGCTGCTTTACGGCAGTGCCGTCCGAGTTCAGTCGAGTCCGCCCCCTGATGCCAACCAAGAGTTTTCTGCCGGGCCTCATCTTTGTGTTCTGCGCTGTTGCGTCGTTTTGTTCTGTCGCTGCCGAGCGGAGAGCGCCCGCGCAAAGCAACAGTGCATCGACCACCCTGATCGAAACAGCCTCGCGACAGTATGAAAATGGCCAACTGGATCAGGCCGCCGCTACGCTGGAGCGTGCCCTGCATATCCAGCCGAACAATCCCGCGACGCTGCATTACCTCGGTGTATTGCGTCTTCAGCAAGGGCAGTACCAGCAGGCTGAAACCTTGGCGGCGCGCTCGAACATGCGGGTTGGTCGCAACGTCGAGTTGCGTAACCGCAACTTCCAATTGATCCAGGCGGCACAGCAGGCCCAATCTTCGGGTTCCCCGTCCAATGCCAACGAGAACCTGGCCGCAGTACAGAAGGGGCTGGAAGAGGAGACCCAAAGGCGCCGCGAAGCGGAAATGGCGGTTGTTGAGCAATCCACTCCGGACACTGGACGTGACGCTGACCACTTCGCTAGCGCAAAGGCAGAGCGGGTTTCGGATGTACCGACGGCGGGCAGAGCCGGGGCCGAAGGACAATTGCAAATGGCTAATGTCGAGCCTGAGCTGGCGTACGCTGAGGTTGAGATTCCCCGTGGCCATATGCCGCCTCCGGGCAAATGCCGAATTTGGTTTCCTGATCGTCCGCCGGGGCATCAGCCTGCACCTGGCAAATGCAAGAAGCTGCGATATCGGGTTCCCTCAGGGGCCTACCTGGTGCGCGGTTGAGTTCGTTCTCTGCGTTATGCGATGGGTCGCTTTTGGCCGATTGCTGCTTGTCGTGACGAGCAGCAATCGGCCCATATCGGATTTTCGATCTCAATTGTAGATGCAGTACAGAAGTTTATTCGTGGTGTGGCTCCCCAAGGAAAGTCAGCGAGCTGAACAAACTCTGCTTGTCTACCGGCGCGCCTTTGGGCAGCGGGAGTGTGAATTGCGCGGCGATGATGTTCAGGCCTTCGTTGCGCACCTTTATGCGTGCACGTCCTTCCTTGTCAGTCTTGCCACTGATTTCAGAGGGTGCACTGCGGTAGTCGCCGACAAGTTCGATATCGGCAGTTGGCTTGCCGTCAACCAACACCTGCACTTCCAGTTCCTTGCCAACGCCGATCTTCACAGGATCGCTTTGAGGGATAATCGCCAAACGCAGCATGCCTAGCCTTGGTAGGTGCGCGCCTTCCTGATAGATCGCCAGACTGTATTTGAAACTATGGGTCGAGGCGATGGCGTCTTTCACCTGAGTACGGTTTTGATTGACCCATCGCTTGTCCGGAGTCTGCGACCAGGGGCCGTTGTCCAGCTCCACAGCCATGACCGCTGGTGACCTAAGCGGCTGCAGGCGGGCGTGGTCTGCCAGGCGCTGGACGGTCACGGGGATCATTTTGCCGGTCACATCATAGGCCCATCCGCCTTTTATCTTCTCGGCTTTGAAAGCATCGTCTTCGGCGCCATGGCCGTACACCACCTCGATATTGCCACGGCGTTCCTCGGTCCACAGGCCGTGGGCGTTAGCCTGTGTGGACGCGACGAACGCCAGTACGGCGGCGATTTTTAGTGAAGATTGCATGGTGATTCCTTTCGATCAGAGGTTGAGCGTCAGGCTGACGCTTAGGTTGCGTGGTTCGCCTGGCATGACCCAGACGCTGTTATAGGCGCGTTCGTAGTACTTGCGGTTGAACAGGTTGTTGAGGTTCAGCCCGACAGTGACTTCTTCGCTGGCTTTGTAATGGGCGAGAAGGTCGAGGGTGCTGTATGAGGGGAGGGTGAAAGTGCTGCCAGCCTGGCCCGAGCGCTCGCCGACGTAGCTCACGGCAGCGCCGACGTCTGAGCCCCGAAGAGCCCCGTTTTGGAACTCGTGGACGGCCATCAGGCTGCCGCTGTTTCGGGCGATACCGAGCAGATCACTGCCTTTGGGGATGGCCGCGTCGCCTTTGGTGACCTCTGCGTCAATGTAGGCATAAGCACCAATGACGCGCAGGGCATCGGTGACTTGGCCACTAAACTGCAGATCCAGGCCCTTGCTGCGGGCTTTGCCTGCCGCAACACTGTCTCCAAGGGCGTCGGTGGTGATGACGTTTTCTTTGTCGATTTGGAACAGGGCGATAGTCGCGCCAATGCGGCTGTCAAAGAGATCAAGTTTCAGTCCGCTCTCATACCCCAGACCTTTTTCAGGCTTGTATACCTGTCCCTTAGTACCAATGGTGTTGGGCTTGAACGAGGTGGATGCATTGGCGAACACGCCGACCTGCGGCGTCAGTTGATAGAGCAGGCCGATGCGCGGGGTGGCGACGTCCTTTTCCTGGCTGCTATTAACGCTTGTGGTTCGGTTCAGCGAAGTCTGTTCGATATGTTCCAGACGTACGCCGATCAAACCACGCAAGCGGTCGGTAAAGGCGATCTGGTCCTGGAGGTTGAGGGCGTAGCTCTCGGTATGCTCGTAGAAATCGTTGGCGCGGGTGAGAGCCGGTTTGGACTGGCCGTAAACCGGGTTATAGATATCCAAGCCATAGCTGCGCAGAGTAGCGCTCTGGGGATACTTCTGACTGTTGCGGTAGTTCTCGTACTCCAGTCCTATCAATGTCTGGTGCCGCCAGCCGGCAAGCTCCAAGTCTCCGTGGAGTTCGGCCTGGGTGATGTTGTCGTTCCACTCGAAATTCCGTTCTCGGTAGAATCGGGTCAGGGTTGTACCGACCAGCGCTTGGGGTTCCGAGCTCGCGCCTTTGAGTGTGCCCTGGGTGTAGTGATTGGCCAGGCGCAGTTTCCAATCGTCACTCAGATAGTGCTCCAGGGCCAAGTCGATAGTCTGGTTATCGTTGCGGATTTCGCCATCGTTGGGCTCGCCCATAAAGGTCGAGCGCTTGACCGATCCCAACTCGCCCTTGACGGCAGGAATGCCTCGATCGAACACCGTTTCGGTACGGGAAAACTCGGTGTCCAGCATTAGCCGGGTATCTGGCGAAATCTGCCAGATCAGCGACGGGCTCACGATGCTCCGTTCGTTGCCGACGTAGTCGCGGAAGCTGCCGTTGTCCTCGATTGCGAGGTTGACCCGGGCCAACACGTTGCCTTCGCTGTCGAGTGGAGTATTGACGTCTAGGTTGCTTCGATAGCGATCCCAGGTGCCCGCGCTGAAACCCAGAGTACTGGAGGCTTCTCGTTGGGGACGCTTGGTTACGATGTTGACCAGGCCGCCAGGGTCGCCGCGACCGTATAGGCTGGCAGCCGGCCCTTTCAGTACTTCAATGCGTTCGATGTTCGAGGTATCCGGCGAACTGTAGCTGCCACGGTTGATGGCGAAGCCGTTCTTGTAGAGCTCTCCCGTGGTGAAGCCGCGCACACTGTAGTTAAGAAAAGTCAGCCCGCCGAAGTTGTTCTGTCGTGATACACCACCGGCGAAATCCAGAGCGCGGTCGATACGGGAGGTGTTGAGGTCCTGGATCACCTGGGCGGGTACGACTTCGATGCTCTGCGGCGTGTCACGGATGTCTGTGTCGGTGCGGGTGGCTGTACTCGAGCGAGTGGCGCGATAGCCGCGCACGGCGCCATCGGCACGCTCCTCGACGAAGACGTCGGTGATCGAGAGTTCGTCCAGTACCAAGCTTTCTCTCGCTGATAACGGTTGTTCAAATAGTCCGAGCGTGAGTCCTGCCAGCAGCGGCGCATAGTGTTTCAAAAAGATCTCTCCATTGGTGACGTAATAACATAACACTAAATGAAGTGAGAGGCACTGGTACTCAAAGATCCCCCTGGTCTGTTTGGTTTGTTCGAGGGAAGGTGACGCGGGGTAAAAGAGGTCGGTGTTGTCGATGGGTTCACGTCAGCCCGATGCCCGCGAGTTGGGCATTGCGCGCCATCAGGGTGTGCAGGTGGCGAAAGTGGCGGCAAAACGCGTAACAGTCTGAGCGGCCTCCAGCAGAGGTTGGGGCCCCGTTTGTTCAAACCGCCTCCTGATGGGGGCGGTTTTATTTGCAGATGAGCAGATCAATCAGATGCCCGATAATGTCAGGCACTTCCTGCCCCGGGCCGAAGCATGCCTTGACTCCAAGTTTCTGCAATTGTCGTGCATCGGCTTCTGGAATGATGCCGCCCACAACAACCGATAGTTCAAGTTCACGCTCGTTCAGCAGACTCAATAGTTCAGTGATTAATTCGTTGTGCGCTCCCGCCAAACTTGAAACCCCAATCAAATCTACCTGATCCACTTCTAGCGATTGCAGTAACTGAAGGGGTGTTTGAAACATCTGAAGAAGCCGCACCCTGAAGCCAGCATCGGACAGCGCCGCTGCCAATAAACGAATGCCACGGTCGTGCCCGTCCTGACCCAGCTTGGCCAGCATAATCGACGGCCGACGGCCGTGATTCTTGATAAAGGTCGAGACCCGCGCTGCCGCTGTAGCCCAATTCGGGTGAGTACTCACAGAGGGGCCATAGTGCCCTGTGCTGAACTTCAGATCTGGTCTGAAGCGTGGCCATACTATTTCCAGTGCCTTGGTGCATTCGCCGACTGTAGCTCGCGCTCTAATCGCGGCTACGGTCTTCTCCAGCAGGTTGCCTCGGCCCGAGCGTGCGCATTGCGTGATCGAATCCAGCAGGGTTTGAACGTGAGCGTTATCGCGCATCAAGCGCAGACGAATCAGACGCCGGCACTGTCGTGCGAGCAGAGCCTGACTGTTCTCGGGTAGGGCCGGCTGCTTCTCGGTGTTCTCGTAGGCGCTGGAGATTATTTGACGCTGCATCCCGCAATCGAGACGGGCTTGAGTTTCCATGGCCTGGAGGTGAATGGTCTGGCTTATCCAGCCGGACTCGATTGACTGGAACACCCCGCCCTGAGCATCAATCTGCGCCATCCGTTGGCGAACCTGCGCAGCCATTTGTGCCGTCAGGGATTCCATCATATAGGAACCCGCCCAGGGATCGACCACATCGCAAAGTCCGGTTTCCTGTTGCAGGATATGCTGGGTATCGCTGGCCAGCCTTGACGAGGCCTCACTGGGCAGCGCCAAGGCCTCGTCCCAGGCATTGGTGTGCAGAGACTGGGTACCGCCAAAAACAGCGGCCATGGCCTGGACGGTGGTACGCGTGACATTGTTCAGCGGATCCTGCGCACAGAGCGACCAGCCTGATGTCTGGCAGTGCATGCGCAAGGCCTGACCTTTTTCACTCTGCACGCCCAGGTCTCGAGTGATCTCAGACCAAAGCATGCGAGCCGCACGGCATTTGGCAACTTCGCTGAAAAAGTCGCTACCGATACCGAAAAAGAAACTGATTCGTTCACAGAATCTGTGTAAATCCAGGCCGCTTTTTTGCACCTGTTCGGCATAGGTCCTGGCGTTGACCAAGGTCAGCGCCAGCTCCAGTACCGCATCGGCACCGGCCTCCTGGAAATGATAACCGGATACCGAAATTGGGTTGAACCTCGGTACGTTTTCGTTCAAATAACCGATCACGTCCATGGTTACGCGCATTGAGGGTTCTGGCGCAAAAATGTACGTATTGCGTACCGTGAACTCTTTGAGAATGTCGTTTTGAATCGTGCCGCTGAGCTGCTCTGGAGTGAAACCTGATTCTTGCGCAGCAACGATGAACGCAGCCAGCACGGGCAGTACTGCGCCGTTCATGGTCAGTGACACCGACACCTGGTCCAGGGCAATGCCGTCGAGCAATTCCAACATGTCCTCGACGCTGTCGATGGCGACTCCTGCCTTGCCGACATCGGCCTGCCACAATGGGTCGCTGGAGTCGTAGCCACGATGTGTCGGCAAATCAAAGGCCAGTGATAAACCTGTCGCACCTTCAGCTAATCGTTGTCGCAGGCGCTGGTTGCTGGCGTCGGCACCTGCAAATCCGGTGTACTGACGCACTGTCCAGGGCTTTTCCGGGTACATGCTCGAGTAAGGGCCACGCACAAAGGGGGGCTTGCCTGGCAGGCTATGCAGATGCTCAAGACCTTGGAGGTCGCTGCAGTGGTACACCGGCTTGAGTCGCAGGCCTTCGGGCCGCCAGAGAGGAGAATGGCTCATGGTCGGCTGCAGTCCGAAAGATGGATTTTTCGGGTAAAGATGTCCGCGAGCTTGAAAAGGTCGCTGCGTCGATACACTTCACACCAGTGCAGATCTCTATAACCTGGCTGCCCCGTGTGCAGTTTGATTTGCAAGCTGTCACTGATATTGAGATTGCCGTAGAAGTGCAGCTCGCGCTGGCGAATGTGACCGGGGCGGCGCAATCCCAGCAGGGCCCATTCCGCGCGCTCGACCACGGCCTGGAAGTTGGCGAAGTAAAGAAGGTCAGCACCGTTGAAGTCGATGTCGGGGCAGGGCGTGAAATCAAATACACGCGCCCCTTCGATTGAATGACGGTCAATCCCGTGATGGCTGTGCCAGTCGCCGCTCCGTATTCTTCGGTTGTCGGCGTGCAGCTCATTGAGAACCGTCGGCGGCTCGGACACGGGGGCTGGTGTGCCACTGAGGCATGCTTTGCTGACACTACGATTGTCACCCGGTACATGTCGGCTCACGAAGGTGGACAGTAGCCCCACGTGCCCGGCGATGCGATCGCCAAGTCTGACTTCATGCTCGCTGTAGTGCCGAGCATGTCCACCGCGTCCGATCCGGGTGTTGATCTGGAACGAGCGATTTTCGATGATGGTTTCCAGCTTCAGATTCCACAGCTTTACTGCCGTGAACGCAGCATAAGCGATGCGCCCTTGCTCATCGACGAAATCAGGCAGAGGTCGATTATGTAATTGGGCCAATGCGAGCCAATGTTGATGACCGCACTCTTTCAACAACCAGTTTTCCGACAATCCTGTGTATGCCAAGTTGGGCATCGAGGCCAGGTAGGTTTCTGAGCGGGAGGCGATGAATGCAGTGGTTGTCGGCATGGTAGATATCCATCATTTTGCCTGGCAGGGCGTCGATGCCGTCACGGGACATGACGGGGCTTATCCATCCCTGTTAGCGAATGACATACCAAGTTGTCGCGGTTTTTTTATGCGGTCCTAACTATTTGATTTTAAAAGTTATCTTTGTGGGTTGTGGGCGTTCGTGCAGGAATTGTTGATCCTCGCAAGCTACGCATTTACGTAGAAATACGAATCTTCGTAGTGGCTATCACGAGATTGCGTGATCAGCCAGGTCTGATCAGTCCTCCAGCTTGATTTCCAACCGTTTGAACCTGGAAGCCAGTGTCGTGGGTTTGAGCCCAAGTAATTCGGCTGCACCGCCTTTACCGAACAGCTTTCCATCTGCGGCCTTCAGCGCGGCTTCCATGTTGATGCGCTCGAGTTCGCGAATCTGCGCGTCAGTCATAATCGTGGTGGCAAGAGAAGGCTGCTGAGAGGGGGGAAGATTCGGTTTTGGTTCGTCGGGCAAATCCAGGTTCAGATCCGCGCCAATCGAGGTGATCAACGCTCGCTCAATGACGTTTTGCAATTCGCGAATATTACCCGGCCACGAGTAGCGTTGCAGGCGTTCGATGTCGCTGTTGCGCAATCGCCTCCCGGGCATGTTCAGGCGCTTACCGGTCTGCTTGAGGAAGTGTGCGGCCAGGGCCCCGATGTCCATCAATCGATCGCGCAATGGCGGGGACTGGATCGGGAATACGTTCAGACGAAAATACAGGTCTTCACGAAAGTGTTTAGCCGCGACTTCCTGGCGCAGGTCGCGGTTGGTCGCGGCAATGATCCGCACATCGACCTTGCGCGTGCGTTCTTCGCCGACCCGCTCGAACTGACCTTCCTGTAACACCCGCAGCAATTTGCTTTGCAGCTCCAAGGGGATTTCGCCGATTTCATCGAGGAACAACGTGCCACCGTCAGCCAGCTCGAAGCGCCCGACGCGATCACGCACCGCCCCGGTAAAGGCGCCCCTGATGTGCCCGAAAAACTCGCTCTCGAACAACTCCGCAGGGATCGCCGCGCAATTGACCCGAATTAGCGGATGGGCATTGCGGCGACTGGCCTGGTGGATGGCGCGGGCAATCAGCTCCTTGCCCGTTCCCGACTCACCGTTGATCAACACACTGGCATCGGTAGGGGCAACAACGTCGATCTGCCGGATGATTTTCTTGATCGGCTCGCTCTGGCCGACGATTTCCCGGAAGTTGTGCTCGATGTGGATTTCTTCCTGCAAGTAAGCATTTTGTTCCTCGAGGCGCTCCTTCAGTACCTTGAGTTCATCCAGGGCATTTTGCAGCTGGTTCTCCGTGCTGCGTCGCTCGGTGATGTCGCGGAACACCACTACCGCGCCTACGATGCGTCCCTCGGAAATCACCGGAGTACTAGTGAATTCCACCGGAAACGAACTGCCGTCACGACGCCAGAACACCTCCTGACGTCCCTCATGGACCACGCCGTCGCGCACGGCTTTATAGATCGGGCATTCATCGACCGGGTAGTGGCTGCCATCGGCGTGGGTATGGTGATGGATGCGATGGATGTTCTTGCCGATCATGTCCTGCGGTTCCCAGCCCAGCATGCGCGCGCCTGCCGGGTTGACGAAGGTCGCCAGGCCTTCGCTGTTGATGCTGTAGATACCGTCGCCCACCGAACTGAGCAGCAGCTGGTTATCGCGTTCGCTTTCCTGGAAAAGATTAAGGATGTTCCGCCACTCAATCAGCCCGCCGCGCATGGTGCGTTCGGTGTGGGCTTGGTCGCGCTGGTACTTCTCATGGCTTAGCTCACGCAATACCAGGATCAGTTGTTGCTCACCCTTGATCTGCAGAATGGTGGCGGAGATTTCCAGCTCGATGCGTTCGCCGCTCTTGCAGTTGCAACTCAACTCGTCGGTCCAGCCGCGGCCCTTGTCCATCACGGCCTGGGTGAACACGATCAGGTCGGCCAGTTGGTGGCCGAACAGCTTGCTCACCGGCAGCTCCAGCAACTCCTGGCGCGGATAGCCGAGGAGTTCGCAGGCGGCGATGTTCAGATCACCCAACCGATCGCTGAACGGGTTGAGCAGCGCAATGGCTTCGGCGCAGTGCTCGAACACCATGTGCCGCGACGAATAGGCCAGGTCGGCCCAACCGCTGAGAGCGTCTGTTTCAGTCATGACTACGAAATCTCGTGATAGGCCGCTACGAATATTCGTATTTCTACGGGAATCCGTGATTCATCGATAGCATCAGATTGACCCATAAAAACCGTATCAGATAAGCATCTCTAAGCGAATCAGCCACTTACCTTGCCCGGAAAATTAATTTTATTTCCTGGCACGGCGTTCGCTCTATCTCCTGCAACCCGGCAGCCAACCACAGGCTGTCGTTCAAGCACGAAGAAACTGGAGAGCGACACTATGCCAACCGTGGACATCCCCCATTACAAAGACGGCGACTTCCTGGTCAATTACGAAGAGAAAGTTTTCGAGGACGTCAAAGCCGAGCCTGGCGAGAAAGTCCTGATCACCTTCCACACCATCGCCTTCGAAGGCTCCATTGGCCTGGTCAACATGCTTCAGGCCAAGCGCCTGTTGCGGAAAGGTTTCGAAACCAAAATTCTGCTGTACGGGCCAGGTGTGCAACTGGGTGTACAGCGTGGTTTCCCGACCCTGGGGGCTGAGGCGTTTCCCGGTCATTTGGCGGTAAACAAGCAGCTGATGCAGTTCATGGAGGAGGGCGGTGAGGTCTACGCCTGCCGCTTCGCCCTTCAAGCGCTGTACGGCCAGACCGAAAAGGCCCTGATCGAAGGCATCCGCCCGATCAACCCGCTGGACGTGATGGACCTGCGCCTGCTGATGCGTCGTGAAGGCGCGATGATCATCGATACCTGGACGGCCTGATTACACCGTGTAGGAGCCGGCTTGCTGGCGATGGCGATTTGTCAGGTGAGATCCGTGTTGATGATCTGCCGCTATCGCCCGCAAGCCGGCGCCTACAGGCTTGCATCTTCAATCACCTCAAGACCAGGACCCCTCATGGCCATCATTCGCGCAGCTGCCGTACAGATCAGCCCGGTGCTTTACAGCCGCGAAGGCACCGTGGACAAGATCTGCCAACAGATCATCGCCCTCGGCCGACAAGGCGTGCAGTTCGCCGTGTTTCCGGAAACGGTGGTGCCTTACTACCCTTATTTTTCCTTTGTGCAGCCGGCCTTTGCCATGGGTGCACAACACCTCAAATTGCTCGATCAATCGGTGACCGTGCCGTCCGCCGCGACACTCGCAGTTGGCGAAGCGTGTAAACAAGCGGGAATGGTCGTGTCCATCGGGGTCAATGAACGCGATGGCGGAACGATCTACAACGCGCAATTACTCTTCGATGCCGACGGCAGCCTGATTCAGCATCGACGCAAGATCACCCCGACCTACCATGAACGCATGGTCTGGGGTCAGGGCGATGGTTCGGGACTGCGCGCGATCGACAGTGCCGTGGGGCGCATCGGCTCGCTGGCCTGCTGGGAGCATTACAACCCGCTGGCCCGTTACGCCTTGATGGCGGACGGCGAGCAGATCCACGCTGCGATGTTTCCCGGCTCCTTGGTGGGCGATATTTTTGCCGAGCAAATCGAAGTCACCATCCGCCATCACGCCCTGGAATCCGGTTGTTTCGTGGTCAACGCCACCGCATGGCTGGATGCCGATCAGCAGGGCCAGATCATGCAGGACACCGGCTGCGGCCCCGGCCCGATCTCGGGTGGCTGCTTCACCGCCATCGTCTCTCCCGAAGGCAAATTGCTCGGAGAACCGCTGCGTTCCGGCGAAGGCGTGGTGATTGCCGATCTCGATCTGGCACTGATCGACAAGCGCAAACGCATGATGGATTCGGTCGGGCACTACAGCCGTCCGGAGTTGCTCAGCCTGTTGATCGACCGCACGCCCACGGCGCATGTCCATGAGCGCGGCGGCCACTTTGCATCGGTTGCCGACGAGGAGTCCGATCATGCAAACCAATGAATTGCTCGCTGAACTGCAATGCCATGGCGTGCGTTGGCCGGCTGCGCAGAACGGCCTCTCCCGGCAAGGTGGCGCGGGACCGTCGGATCACAAGGCGCTGAGTTTTGGCAGCCGGACCATGATGGTGCCGATCCTCAATCAGGCCTCGCAGGATTCACCCTATCAAGCGCAACCCAACGCCGATGGCAGCCAGGCGCTGATCTTTCGCGAAGGCCTGCAGGTCGGACAGGTGCAGATGCCGGGTGTGCCGAAGTTCTATGGTTTGAGCACTGCCGACGGTATTCCTTATTGGAAAATAGCCACGTTGCACAGCAGTGATGTACTCGCGACCACGGTGTTGCAGCACTGCATTCGTTTCAACGATCGCGGCAGTTCATGCCAGTTCTGTGCGATCGGCCAGTCGCTGGCAGCGGGTAAAACCATCGCCCGCAAACGTCCGCAGCAACTGGCTGAAGTGGCAAAAGCGGCGGTGGAACTCGATGGCGTTAAGCACATGGTGATGACCACCGGCACGCCGCAAACCCTGGACCGAGGCGCGGCCATCTTATGTGAATCCGCCGCGGCGGTGACTGCAGCGGTGGAGCTGCCGATTCAGGCGCAATGCGAGCCGCCGGACGATGATCGCTGGTTCCAACGTCTGGCCAACAGCGGCGTGGTGTCGCTGGGCATGCACCTGGAAGCGGTCACCGATGAAGTGCGCCAACGGATCATGCCGGGCAAGGCCGAAGTGCCGCTGAGCCGGTATTTCGACGCTTTTAGCGCCGCAGTCGAAGTGTTCGGTCGCGGCCAAGTCAGCACTTACATTCTCGCCGGGCTGGGCGACAGCGAAGCCGCGATCAGTGAAATGAGCGAGCGTTTATGCGCGCTGGGGGTTTACCCGTTCGTGGTGCCGTTCGTGCCCATCGACGGCACGCCGTTGGCCCATCACCCGAAACCCGACAGCGCGATGATGGCCCGTTTGTATCCGCAGATCGGTGCGAGCCTGCGTCGCCACGGTCTTCACTCCGATCAGATCAACGCCGGTTGCGCCAAATGTGGCGCGTGCTCGG
>Ga0255338_1003823_pt1 | contig 17073 bp, 17 predicted proteins | sample MeOH1_35cm_T4_19_FD_203715 | JGI IMG/M metagenome (GOLD analysis project Ga0255338, IMG submission 203715) | Sandy soil microbial communities from University of British Columbia, Vancouver, Canada - MeOH1_35cm_T4_195 | ecosystem: Engineered > Artificial ecosystem > Sand microcosm > Unclassified ...
GGAGACCGCCGGGCATGCTCTTCAGCTTGGCCTGCATCTCTTCCATCTGTTCGGGCGTGGGGGCCTGGCCGCCGGTCATCTGGGCGATCTTGGCCATGTCCATGCCGCCGCCGCCGCCCAGCATCTTGGCCATCTGGCCGAAGCCCTTGCCGCCGTTCTTGCTCAGCGACTTGAAGGCGTCGGCCATCTGCCGGTGCTGTTTCAGGAGCCGGTTCACCTCGGCGACGTCGACGCCCGAGCCGGCGGCGATCCGACGCTTCCGCGAAGCCGCGAGAATGTCCGGCTTCTTGCGCTCGGCCTTGGTCATCGAGGAGATGATCGCCACCTGGCGGTCGAAGGTCTTGTCGGTCAGACCGCTCTCGCTGATCTGCTTCTTCATCTTCGCGACGCCGGGCAGCAGGCCCATCATGCCTTCCATGCCGCCCATGCGCTTCATCTGCGCCAGCTGGTCGGCCATCATGTCCAGGTCGAACTGACCCTTGGCCAGCTTGCGGGCCGTGGCTTCCGCCTTGGCCATGTCGAGTTCTTGCGCGGCCTTCTCGACCAGCGCCACGACATCGCCACGCCCCAGGATCCGGCCGGCCACGCGCTGGGCGTCGAAGGCGTCCAGGCCGTCGATCTTCTCGGACACGCCCAGGAACTTGATCGGCAGGCCGGTGACCGCGCGCATGGACAGCGCAGCCCCGCCCCGGCCGTCGCCGTCGGCCCGGGTCAGGACCAGGCCGGTCAGCGGCAGGCGCTCGTGGAAGGCTTTGGCGGTGCGGACCGCGTCCTGACCGGTGAGCGCATCGGCGACCAGCAGGGTCTCGGAGGGGTTCGAGATCTTCGCGATCTCGGACGCCTCGGCCATCATCGCCTCGTCGATCGTGGTGCGACCGGCGGTGTCGAGGATCAGGATGTCGAAGCCCTGGAGGCGGGCGGCCTGCATGGCGCGGCGCGCGATGTCCGGGGCGGCCTGGCCGGCGACGATGGGCAGGAAGTTGGCGCCGGCCTGCTCGGCCAGCATGCCCAGCTGCTCCATGGCGGCGGGGCGCCGCGTGTCCAGCGAGGCCAGCAGCACCTTCTTGCGCTCGCGCACCAGGCGCAGCGCCAGCTTGCCGGCGGTGGTGGTCTTGCCCGAGCCCTGGAGGCCGGCCATCAGGATCACGGTCGGCGGGTTCAGCGAGAGGTTCAGGCCCTCGGGCTCGCCCTCGCCCCCCAGCATCTCCACCAGGCCGTCATAGGTGATCTTGACCACCTGGTCGGCGGGCCGGACCGAGCGGATCACCGCCTCGCCGGTGGCGGCCTCGGTGGCCTTGGCGATGAAGTCGCGCACGACCGGCAGGGCCACGTCGGCCTCGAGGAGGGCCACGCGGATCTCGCGCATCACCTCGGCGACGTCCTTCTCGGACAGCACGCCGCGACCGGAAAGCCGGTCGAAAACCCCTGTCAGCCGATCTGTCAGCGCGTCGAACAAACGCAAATCTCCTATGGCCCAAACGCAGTCGACCCCCGTGCACGATTGCGTGGACGGGGGGCCTCGCCGCCCTCGTCCCAAATAAGTCTTGGGGGTTGTGGCGGTAGAGGGCGCTGACCGAGGTTGCGCCGGAAGGGCGCGCTTATGCGCTCAAGAGGGGGTCGAGGTCAAGGAAGGGGCGGTTTCGCCTCGGCGGCGGCGATCAGCACCCGCTCAACAATCGCGTCGAATTCTTGCTTGCCGATGGGGTCAAGCGCTTCATACGTGGTGCAGCTTTGCGGCCACCAGCTGTGGAAAGCTCCGTCCGCCCAAAGCGACCGAGCCCCCGCTTCCACTTCTTCATCGCTTGGCCGCACGCGCGGACTCCCGCCCTTAAATCTCACGGTGGATGCGAGCCTGCCCCTGCAGGTCTGTCAAGGACGCGCCCCTGGCGCGCCGCGCGGCGGCCGGCCGCCGGCCGGTCCTTGAGAGACCTGCAGGGGCAGGCAAACTGGCCGCCATGAGTTTTAAGCCCAGCCTCGCCGCTGCCGGCCCTTTTATCACCCCCTCTTGCTCGTCATCCCCGGGCTTGTCCCGGGGACCCAGAAACGCAGGTGGCGCGGAGGAATGCAGTGGCGCCGCGGCGGCCAATTCTCACCGTCGGCGCGTCTGGGTGGCCGGGACAAGCCCGGCCATGACGATCAAGGGGGTCGTGGGGGTGGAACGAACGATCCATGTCCGAAAGCCGCCAGCGGTTATCGGCGGGAGCGGCTATCTTCTCCCCATGACCCAATACGCACTGTTCGACACCGCCATCGGCTGGGCCGGCATCGCCTGGGGCGACCAGGGCCTGGTCGGCGTCCACCTGCCGGAACGCGACCCCGAGACCGCCCGCCGGTCCTTCCTGCGCCGGTTCCCCGAGGCCGCCGAAGCGCCAGTCCCGCCCGAGCTCGACAAGACCGTCGAGGACATCCGCGCCCTGATGCGCGGCGAGAAGCCCGACCTGCTCGACGCCCCCGTCGACATGTCCCAGACGCCTGAGTTCCACGCCAAGGTCTATGAGATCGCCCGCGCCATCCCGCCGGGCGAGACCCTGACCTACGGCGAGATCGCGGTGAAGCTGGGCGACAAGCTGCTGGCCCGCGACGTCGGCCAGGCGCTAGGCAAGAACCCCTGGCCGATCGTGGTGCCCTGCCACCGCGTGACGGCGGCGGGCGGCAAGCCCGGCGGCTTCTCGGCCCGCGGCGGCGTGAACACCAAGCTGAAGCTTCTCGGCATCGAGGGCGCCCAGGCCGCGGCCCAGGCTGACCTGTTCGCCTAGCTGGCCGGCCCGCCCCGCACGCCGGGATGCCGGGCGGCCGCGGCGGCGACGTCGCCCCGCTCGCCCTTGAGCGGCGCCCGCAGGAAGGCGTCCAGGATGTCGACCGTCGCGCGCTGAGTCGCCGCTGAGCCCCGCTCGCCGTCCATGACGCGGGACAGCGCCCAGCGGCCCGGGGGGCTGAAGAACCTATCCGCGTCGGTGAAGCTGAAGTGGTTCGCGCCGCCGATGACATAGCGCCAGCCGCTGGCCGACACCCGCGACAGCACCGCCTGGGTCGCGGCCACATAGGCGGCCCGGAATCCCGTGCCGTCGTGGTCGCTCTCGACCAGCAGGAACGGGCCGCGGAACGTCTCGCCGCGGACATCGCCATACAGCATGCCGTCGATGTCGGCCGCGGCCCCGATCCGCGGGTCCTGGCTCGCCAGCAGGGCCGCCGTCGCGCCGCCGAACGAATGCCCCACGGCGGCGACGCGGCTCGCGTCGAGCCGGCCGGCGAGCACCGGCGCCAGCTGGTTCGGCCGCGCGAGTTGATCCAGCACGAACCGCAAGTCGGCGGCCCGCACCACGACCTGCCGCTCCATGTAGGCCCGCCGATCGCCGTCGCTCCCGCCAGGGTCACGCCCCGGCCCCACTACCCGCCCGTCGGCGAGCTGGGTGACGCCGACCTCATAGGGGTGGTCCACGGCCAGCACGACATAGCCCCGGCTGGCCAGGTCGGCCGCCAGGCCGGTGTAGAACGCCCGCGCGGCCCCATGCCCCGGGGAGAACAGGATCACCGGCCACGATGGCCCCGACGCGACCGGCGCGCCCTGGATCGCCGGCGTCTCCACCTCGCCGAACCGCCGGAAGACGAAGCGGGGAACCGTGCTGACCACGCGCGGCAGGCGGCCTAGCCCGTCCATGTAGAGCGGATGCGGGCCCTTCGCGCCCGCCGCCGCCGGATACCAGGCCTGGGCGATGACGTTACGCCGGTCCTCCCGCTCGGGGGTCGCATCCTCCCCTCGACCGGCGTCGACCCAGCGCATCGTCACCGATCCCACGAGATGCGGTCCCGCGGGCTTCACCAGCGTCGGGACCGGCAGTATCGCCCAGGGTGCCACGGCCGCCGCCATCAGCGCCGTCAGGCCGATCGCGCCCAGCACGCGGACCTCGAGGCCGGGCTGCCGCACCGGCAGGGCGGTCGCCGCCAGCAGCAGGTAGCCGGTCAGGAACTGCCAAGTGTAGCCATGCAGCGCGTACTGCGCGCCCGCCAGCAGGACGACGGCGATGCAGGCCACGGCCCGCGCCTGTCGACCCCGGCGCGGCGCGATCAGCCGCCAGGCGGCCACGACCAGCAAGCTCACAAGCAACGCGACGTCGATCGGCGACATGGACGCTCTTCCCCCGAATGCGGCCCACAGGCTCCCAACCCGCCGTGCAGATGTGGCGTGGAGAGTGTCATGCTCCGGCGCCCCTCGTCACGCGGTCGGTGACAGGCTCCGCGACCGCGGCTAACACCGGGTCATGAGCATCGGCGTGTTCGATTCCGGGGTCGGCGGCCTGACCGTCCATCACCGGCTGGTGGAGCGGTTCCCGGACGCGGACTTCATCTACCTGGCCGACCAGGCCAACGCCCCCTACGGCGGGCGGCCCGGCGAGGAGATCGTCGCGCTGACCAAGGCCGGCTGCGTCCGCCTGTTCGACGAGGGCTGCGACCTGGTGGTCCTGGCCTGCAACACCGCCGCGAGCGTGGCGCTCCGCCGCCTGCAGCAGACCTGGCTGCCCGGCTACCGGCGCGAGCTGGGCCGGCCGGTGAACGTCCTGGGGATCGTGGTGCCGACCATCGAGGCGGCCACCGGCCTGCCCTGGGAGCACGAGGCCCAATGGCGCGAGGAGAAGGCCGAGAAGCTGGAGATCCTGGGCGTCTTCTCCACTCCCGCGACCACGAAGAGCCGCGTCTACGAGATCGAGATCGACAAGCGCCGCCAGGACGTAGCCGTCTTCTCGGAGCCCTGCCCCGAACTGGCGCGGATGATCGAGGCCAACGCCCCGCGCGACGAACTGGCCGCCGTGATCCAGGGCCACGTGAAGGCGCTGACCACCCGCATCGGCCGCAGCCCCGACCGGGCGATCCTGGGCTGCACCCACTATGAGATCGTGGCCGACCTGTTCCAGGCCGCCCTGCCGGCGGGGACGCCGCTGATCCGCCAGCCCGACGCCACCGCCGACGCGCTGGAGCGCTATTTCGCCCGCCACGCCGAGTTCCGGCCGGGAACGACCGCCGTTCGTCGCTTTCTGACCACCGGCGAACCCGGTGCGCAGAACAGTCTGGTTGAGACTTTCTGGGGAGGGCCTCTAAGCTTCGAACCAGCCTGAGGCAGGCGGGGGGACAAGACGATGAGGATCGCGGTTCTAGCGGCGGTGACCGCCCTGGCGTTGGCGGGCGCGGCCCGCGCCGAGGTGGTCGAGACCAACGCCCAGGGGTTCAGGCTCAAGAGCGTGCTGCAGATCAAGGCGCCGCCGGCGCGGGTCTACCAGGCGATCGGCGAGATCGGCCGCTGGTGGGATGGCGCGCATAGCTATTCCGGCAAGGCTGAGAACATCACCCTGCCGCTCCAAGCCAACGCCTGCTGGTGCGAGACCATCCCGGGGGGCGGCAGCGTGCGCCACGGCGTGGTGGTCCTGGCCTGGCCGGAGCAGGGCATGATCCGCGCCGACGCGGCCCTGGGCCCGCTGCAGGACGAAGGCGTGACCGGCGCGCTCTACTTCCAGATCAAGCCCAAGGACGACGGGTCGGAGCTGACCGTGACCTACAACGTCGGCGGCGTCCGAGACGTCACGCTCAAGGCCGCGCCGCTGGTGGACGGCGTGCTGAACGGCGGCTGGGCGCGTCTCAAGCGCTACGTCGAGACCGGTAGGCCGTAAGCCCTGGCCGCGAGGCTGAGCGCCTCGTCCAGCCGCGCGCCCTCGGCATAGGGGGCGAGGTCCGGCGTGGGCGGTCCGCTGGTCCCCATGCCGGGCTGCGGCAGAGCCGCGCCGATCCGGGTCTCCACCGGGAAGACTCCGCACCAGGCGGGCCAGCCCTCGTCGGCGGGCAGGTCGCCGACGCCGGTGTTCCGCACCTTCGCCGAGGCTTCCTCGATCTCCATCTCCACCAGGGCGATCCGCCGGAGCTCGTCGTCTGTGGTCGGCCGCAGTTTCAGCGGTCGGCCCGCATAGAGCCGGTCGATGAAGCTGGCCATGGCCGCCCGCTTCTCGGCCAGGTCGTCGATCAGCCGGGCGCGGCCGAAGGCCATCACCGAGCGGTAGTTCAGCGAGTGCATGATGCCCGAGCGGCCGACGACGAAGCCGTCCAGGAAGCTGACGGTCACGCAGACCGGAGCGCCCTCGGCCACCGTCGCCAGCATCCGGCTGGCCGCCGCGCCGTGCCAGTACAGCTTGCGGCCCTCGCGCCAATAGGCGGTGGGGGTCACGAACGGCTGGCCGTCGATGACGTAGCCCACATGGGCCATGATCCCGGCGTCCAGCACCTCATAGACCGCGGCCTCGTCGTAGCGGGCGCGCTGGGGTCGGCGCCGCACCTGCGAGCGCGAGGTGGGCGCGAAGGCCGGGGCGGCTCCATCGGCGGGCGGGCTCATGACGCGGGTTCCATCGATTGGGGCGCGATGGGAACCCGCGCCACGACCGGCGGCGGCTCGGGGAGGAACGCCGCCACCGGCATCGGAGTCAGCACAGTCGGCAGCGTCAGGCCGACCAGCACCACGGCGAGGCCGTAGACGAGGGTCGTCAGGGCGAGGCGGCGCAGGCTCTCGATCGTGTGTTCGCGTGTGGTCATGGGCATGGCCGCCTCCTTTCGAGTTGGCGAGCTAAGCCTTATGTGGTCTGCTGAGTAGGTCCACTTCGAACAATCTGGCCAGACCGCTTGGAGGCGCCATGAGTTGGGCCGAGCTCTATCCATGGTCCGCGCCCGAGACCGGGCGGCCGGTGATCCGGCAGGTCTACGACCAGGTGCGAGGCGCCATCCACGCCGGCGCGCTGCGGCCCGGCGGGCGGCTGCCGTCCAGCCGCGACCTGGCGCTGCGCCTGGGCGTGGCGCGGGCCTCGGTGGTCGCCGCCTACGACCAGTTGCTGGCCGAGGGCTACGCCGAAGGCCGGACCGGGTCGGGCACCTATGTCTCGCAGGATCTGTCCGGTGTGCTGGACGTGGCCGCGCCGAAGCCGGCGCCCGCCGCCGCGCCCCCGGCCTTGCCGCAGAGGGCCCACGACATGGCGGCTGTCGCCGCCGTCGCGCCGTCGCTGGACCCGCAGGCCTTCTCGAACGGCCGCACCTTGATGGACGCCCGCGCCCAGGACGCCTGGTCGGTCTCCACCCGCCGGGCGCTGCGCACGCTGGGCCCCGCGCACTTCGGCTATTCCGACCCGGCGGGGGAGCCTCGGCTGCGCGCGGCCATCGCCGACTACCTGCGCGCGGCCCGCGGCGTGGTCTGCGACCCCGAGCAGGTGATCGTCACCGCCGGCGCCCAGCACGCCGTCGACTTGGCGGCGCGCCTGCTGCTGAAGCCTGGCGACCGGGTCTGGCTGGAGGATCCCGGCTACGCCAACACCTGGCAGGCGTTGCTGGCCGCGCAGGCGCTGGGCGTCGCCGTGCCGGTCGACCGCTCCGGCCTCGTGGTCCAGGCGGGCGTCGCGGCCGCCCCCGACGCCAAGGCGGTGTTCGTCACCCCCTCGCACCAGTTCCCGCTGGGGGTGGCGATGTCGATGGGCCGGCGGCTGGAGCTGATCGCCTGGGCGCGCTCGGCCGGCGCCTGGATCATCGAGGACGACTACGCCTCGGAGTTCCGCTACGCCGGCGCGCCGCTGGCCTCGCTGCAGGGCCTGGATGGCGGCCAGCGGGTGATCTACGTCGGCACCTTCAACAAGTCGCTCTTCCCGGGCCTGCGCCTGGGCTACCTCGTGGCGCCGCGGGCGCTCACGGCCTCGCTGGCGGGCCTGCGCCGGCTGGCGGACCGCCAGCCGCCCACGCTCACCCAGGCCATCACGCTGGACTTCATGGAGAGCGGCCAGTTCGCCGCCCACATCCGCCGCCGCCGGCTAGCCTACAAGGCGCAGCGCGACGCCCTGGCCGAGGCGCTCGCGCGCCGGCTGGGCCACGTCCTGGAGCCGGACGTGCCGGACCAAGGCATGCACCTGATCGCCTACCTCAAAGACGGTCGCTCGGACCTGGAGGTCGAGGCGCAGGCGGCGGCCAAGGGCGTGCTCGCCCGCGCCATCAGCCCGCTCTACCACCACGCCCCGCCGCGCCCGGGACTGCTCCTCGGCTTCACCGGCTTCCCGGCGAAAGCGATGGACTCGGGCGTGGCGCGGCTGGCGACGGCTTTGGAGGGATAATTCCTCCCCCGTCGGGGGGAGGGGGACCGCGAAGCGGTGGAGGGGGTCCACTCAGAACGCCGTTGCGGACCCCCTCAGTCGGCATTCGCCGACAGCTCCCCCGTCGGGGGAGCAACTCGCAATTTCAGGCCGCCAGCGCCGCTTCCGCCGCGATCACGCGGCTGGCGGCGTTGACCACCGCGGCGATGCGGAGCGCGGCCTGGATGTTCTGGGTCGGCACGCCGTGCTTCTTCAGTTCCGCCTCGTGCGAGTCCAGGCACATGCCGCAGCCGTTGATGGCGGACACCGCCGTCGACCACAGCTCGAAGTCGACCTTGTCCACGCCGGGGTTGGCCAGGACGTTCATCCGCAGGCGGGCCGGCAGGGTCTTGTACTCGCCGTTCGAGAGCAGGTGCAGCGAGCGGTAGTAGACGTTGTTCATGCCCATGATGGCGGCCGCGGCCTTGGCGGCGGTCTTGGCCTCGCCCGACAGGCCGGCCGCGTCGGCGGCGGCTTCCACGGCCTTCACCACGGCGGGCGCGCCGATGGCGTGGGCGGACGCGACGAACGCGCCCCACTTCTGCTGGTCGGTGAGGACGGTCTCGGAGGCCAGGCTGCCGAGGTTCAGGCTGATGTCCTTGGCATAGGCGGGCAGGCCGTCGCGCAGGGCGTCGAGGGACATGGGTAGCTCCGAAATGTCTGGGAAAAGAAAAGCCGGGAGCGCTCTTGGGGGAGAAGGAGGGAGCGCTCCCGGCCAGCACTAAAGTCCGCGCGGTGTGTGCTTACGCGGCCTTCAGGGTCTCGCCGCCAACCGAACGGTTGCACGGGCAGAGTTCATCGGTTTGCAGCGCGTCGAGGACGCGCAGGGTGTCCTGCGGATTGCGGCCGACGTTGAGGTTCGTCACATAGACGTGCTGCACCACATTGTCGGGGTCGACGATGTAGGTGGCGCGGAGCGCGACGCCCTCTTCCTCGTTCAGCACGCCCAGGTCGCGGGCGAACTTCCCGGAGTTGTCGGCGAAGTTCCAGATCGCCAGCTCGTGCAAATCCGGGTGCTCGCGGCGCCAGCCAAGCTTGGAGTGCTCGTTGTCGGTCGAGCCGCCCAGGACGACGGCGTCACGGTCGGCGAACTCGCGGTTCAGGCGGGCGAACTCGGCGATCTCGGTCGGGCAAACGAAGGTGAAGTCCTTCGGATAGAAGAAGATCACCTTCCACTTCCCGGGGAAGCTTTCCTTGGTGACGGTCTCGAAGGCGCTCTCGCCGTTCTCCTCGTGGCGCATGAACTTGGGCTTCACACCCACGACCTTGAAATCGGGCAGCGTCTGGCCAACACCCAGCATACAAATCTCTCCTAAAAGCTTGTCGGCGACGCGGGGAGGCGACCGCCGTGAGGGGGAGATAGGGGGTCCGCCTTCACTATTCCAATCGATTGTTTTTGCGTTTGGCATAGATGCGGTCTATTTCAATGCCTCCCGAGGTGTGGCCCATGCTCCCGACGATCCGACAGCTGCAGTACCTGAAGCTCCTCGCCGAGCACGGCGCGTTCGGGAAGGCGGCCGAGGCCGCGCATGTCACCCAGCCCACCCTGTCGGCCGGCATCCAGGAACTGGAGCGGACCCTGGGCGCGCCCGTCGTGGACCGCGCCCGCACCGGCGTGATCCTGACCCCGGTGGGCGAGGAGGCGCTGCGCCGCGCGACGGTGATCCTCAACGAAGCCGAGGAGCTGGTGGAGGCGGCCAAGAACGCCGGCCAGCCGCTGACCGGCCGCTTCCGCCTGGGCGTGATCCCCACTATCGCGCCGTTCCTGCTGCCGGGCGCCCTGCCGCTGCTGCGCGACCGCTTCCCCAAGCTGCGGCTGTTCCTGCGCGAGGACCTGACGCAGCGGCTGATCGCCGAGCTGAAGGCGGGTCGGCTGGATGCGGCCCTGATCGCGCTGCCGTTCGACATGGGCGGCCTGGAGTGGGCGCATGTGGCCGACGACGAACTGCTGGCCGCCCTGCCCGCCGACCACCCGCTGGCCAAGCTGAAGTTGGCGTCGCCCGAGGCCATGGAGCAGGAAAACCTGATCCTGCTGGAGGACGGCCACTGCCTGCGCGAGCACGCGCTGTCGGCCTGCAAGCTGAACCCGCCGCGCATGGGGGCCGGCGAGGAACCGTTCGCCGCCACCTCGCTGCCGACCCTGGTGCAGATGGTGGGCTCGGGCCTGGGCGTGACCTTCCTGCCCCAGATGGCGGTGAGCGCCGGCCTGGCGAGGGCCGCCAATGTCGCCGTCCGCCCCATCGACGCCGACCACCCCGCCCGCGAGATCGTCGTCGCCTGGCGCGCCGGCTCGAACCGCAGAGCGGAGGGAAAGTTGCTGGCCGAGGTGCTGAAGGAGGTTTGATTCCCCTTCGTCATCCCACGGGCGCGAAGCGATCCGGGGGACCCAAGCCGAGTCCAATGCCACCCGAGAACCCGTTTGGGTCCCCCGGTTCAGCCTGCGGCTGACCGTGGGATGACGGTAGTGAGTTAGACCGTATTTAGACTGTATCGAAAAAACGCTTGCAGCCCGATCAAATTTCGATGTATCTAAAACTTAGACATATCTAAATAGGATCTAAATGCTGATGCACAGACACTTTCACGACCGCGGCGAACGCGGCTTCCATCGCAGCCGGCATGGCTGGGGCGGCCGCATGGGCCATCACGGCGAAGGCCGTGAGCACCGCGGCGGCCGGGGCGGCCGCTTCTTCGGCCACGGCGACCTGCGGTTCGTCATCCTGGCGCTGCTCGAGGAGCAGGCTCGCCACGGCTACGAGCTGATCAAGGCGCTGGAGGAGCGCACCGGCGGCGCCTATCGGCCGTCCCCCGGCGTGGTCTACCCGACCCTGGCCATGCTCGAGGACGAGGGCATGATCCGCCAGGCGGAAGGCGAGGCCGGCCGCAAGCACTTCGAGATCACCCCTGAGGGCAAGGCCGAGCTGGACCGCAACCGCGCCGGCGTTGAGGCCGTCTTCGCCAAGATGGACGACGCCTCCCGGAGCGCCGGTCCCGGCCGTCCCCGCATCGGCCGCGCGATGATGAACCTCGGCATGTCGATCAAGAACCGGATGAGCCGGCCCGTCAGCCCCGAGGACCTCGACCGCATCGTCAACATGATCGACGACACGGCGGCCGCCATCGAGCGCAGCTGAACCCTCGACAGGCTTGCCGCGCGTCGCCAAACTCCATCGAAAAGGTGGGGAGAGCGTGATGCGTATCGGATTTGCGCCGCAGCGGCGGCAGGTTCTGGCGGGACTGGGCGCCCTGGCTGCCGGCGGCGCGGCGCGGGCGGCGCCTGCGCGGCGGCCTCCCAACATCATCGTCGTGCTCGCCGACGACCTCGGCTACGGCGACCTCGGCTTCCAGGGTTCGCGCCTGATCGCCACGCCCAACCTGGACCGCCTGGCGCGCCAGGGCCTGCGGATGACCGACTTCTACGCCTCGGCCAACATCTGCACCCCCTCGCGAGCCGGCCTGTTCACCGGGCGCTATCCGATCCGCACCGGCCTGGGCCACCAGGTGATCCAGCCGCCGGACACCAACGGCCTGCCGCTCTCCGAGGTCACGATCGCCGAGGCGCTCAAGCCCGAGTACGCCACCGCCCTCATCGGCAAGTGGCACCTGGGCCACGTGAAGCCCTATTGGCCGCCGACGGTCCAGGGCTTCGACCTGTTCTTCGGCCTGCCCTACAGCCACGACATGAAGCCGCTGGGCCTCTACGAGTCGGCGCCGGGCGTGGAGCTGACGCGGGAGGACGTGGACTTCCCGAAGCTGACCGAGCGCTTCTTCGACCGCGGCCGCAAGTTCATCGAGGACAATAGGCAGAAGCCGTTCTTCCTGATGATGGCGCTGACCGCGCCCCACCTGGCGCTGTTCCCGCACCCCGACCACGCCGGCCGCTCCAAGGCCGCGGCCTATGGCGATGTGGTGGAGGAGGTGGACGTCCAGGTAGGCCGCCTGATGGCGCATCTGAAGGCGCTGTCCCTGGACCACGACACCCTCGTGATCGTCACCTCGGACAATGGCCCCTGGTTCGAGGGTTCCAGCGGCCCCCTGCGCGACCGGAAGGGCGGCTCCGGCTGGGACGGCGGCTATCGGGTGCCCTTCATCGCCCGGGGACCCGGCGTCCCGGCCGGCAAGGTGAGCCGCGAGATCGCCATGAACATCGACCTCCTGCCGACCCTGCTGGCCATGGCTGGCAAGCCCTTGCCGCAGACCGAGATCGACGGGCGCGACCTCACCGGCGTCCTGACCCGCGGCGGCAAGAGCCCGCACGAGGAGCTGGTGCTGTTCAACAACGAGCTCGTGGCGGCCATCCGCACCGACCGATGGAAATACGTCGGCCGCAGCTACTATCGCGGCGGCGAGTATCCCCTGACCGCCGTGCGCGGGGCGGGGCTGTTCGACGTCCGCGACGATCCGTCGGAGGACTACAACCTCTCCAGCCTGCACCCCGAGGTGATGAAGGACATGGAAGCGCGGTTCGCCCGCGCCAGGGCGACCTTCGAGCCCCTGGGCAAGCGAAACCGCCCCGCGGCGTGATTCCGCGGCGGTTCTCGCCTATATGCGGCCCCCATGAGCCGTCCATTCCTGAAGATGAACGGGCTCGGCAACGACTTCGTCGTGATCGAGACCCGCACCGCCCCCTTTTCGCCCACGGCGGACGAGGTGCGCGCGATCGCGGACCGAAAGACCGGCGTCGGCTGCGACCAGCTGATCGTCGTGGAGAAGGCGGACGGCGCCGACGCCAGGGTGCGGTTCTGGAACGCCGACGGCGAGGAGGTCTCGGCCTGCGGCAACGGCACGCGCTGCGTCGGCTGGCTCCTGATGCAGGCGTCGGGCGCGGACGAGGCGGTGATCGAGACCAAGGCTGGTCGGCTGGTCGCCACCCGCGCCGGCGACCGTCTGGTCAGCGTCGACATGGGCGAGCCGGGCCTCGGCTGGCAGGAGATCCCGCTGGCCGCCGAGCACGACACCGCCGCCCTGGACGTGGCGCTCTACGACCACGCCTCGCTGATGGCGCCTCCGGGCTGCGTCTCCATGGGCAATCCGCACGTGGTGTTCTTCGTGCCGGACGTGGAAGCCGTGCCCATCGCCAAGATCGGGCCCGTGGTGGAGAAGCATCCGCTGTTTCCGCAGCATGTGAACGTCGGCTTCGCCCAGATCGTCGAGCGCGACTACATCCGCCTCAGGGTCTGGGAGCGCGGGGCCGGCCTCACCAAGGCCTGCGGCACCGGCGCCTGCGCGGCCCTGGTGGCGGCCTCGCGCCGTGACCTGGTCGGCCGGCACGCCACCCTGGAGCTGGACGGCGGCGAGCTGCACGTCGAGTGGCGCGACGACGGCCACGTGATCATGACCGGGCCGGCGGCCGTCGACTTCATGGGCGAGCTGCCTTGACCGACACCTACGCCCCGCGGCCTCGCCGCTGGTGGATCGCCCTGATCCTGAACGCCCTGTTCCCGCCCGTGGGCTACGCTTACGCCGGCGCGTGGAAGATGGTGGCCATCACGGTCGTGGGCGTGATGGCCGGGGCGGTGGCGCTGAACGAATGGACCCTGGCCTCGCCGCCGGGCGTCTACGCCTATGGTCTCAATGGCCTGCTGATCGGGGCCGCGGCCGTGGCCGCCGCCCTCGGCCTGCACGCGGCCTGGCTGGCCTGGAAGGCTCCGGCGCGGGGCGGTCGCCCCAGCAAGCTGGCCCTGCTCTACATCGCCCCCTGGGCGCTGCTGTTCGCGGCCAACGCCCTCTACAGCGCCTACGGCCCGCATCCGACCTACAGCATCACCTCGGCCTCGATGGCGCCGACCCTGCAGGCCGGGGACATCGTCATGGTGGATGGCGCGCGCGCCAACTGCGGCCATCCGGACCTGAAGCCGGGCGACGTGGTGGTGTTCCGCAAGGCGGGCTCGGCCGCGCCCTTCGTCCACCGGATCGTCGCCGGCCCCGGCCAGGCCGTGGCGATGCGGGAAGGCCTGCTGGTGATCGACGGCAAGCCCGTGGCGCGCCGCGCCCTGGGCTCCGTCGCCCTGCCGGACCTGCCCGTCCGCGCCACCGAGGTCGAGGAGACCCTGCCCGACGGCGCGCGCTACCGGACCTACGACCTCGGCGTCGACGGCCCCCTGGACAATCTGCCGGCCAAGACCGTGCCCGCGGGTTCGTGGTATCTGATGGGCGACAACCGCGACAACGCCGCGGACTCGCGCACCTTCGGCCCCGTGCCCGGCCGCGACGTCTGCGCGGTGGCCCTGAAGATCGTCTATGCGAAGGACCTGACCCGTGTCGGCCGCCGACCCTGAATCCACGACGACGAACGACGTCGACATCGTGACGTTCGGCTGCCGGCTGAACGCCTACGAGAGCGAGGTCATCCGCAAGCGCGCCGCCGAGGACGGGCTCTCCGACGCCATCGTCTTCAACACCTGCGCGGTGACGGGCGAGGCCGTGCGCCAGGCCCGCCAGGCGATCCGCAAGGCGCGGCGCGAGCGGCCGGGCGCGAAGCTGATCGTCACCGGTTGCGCCGCCCAGATCGACCCCGCCGCCTTCGCCGCCATGACCGAGGTCGACCTGGTCCTGGGCAATGCCGAGAAGAGCCAGGCCGGCGCCTACGCCCCCCCCTCGCTCGAGGACGGGGCCGAGCCCATGCGGGTGCGCGTCAACGACATCATGAGCGTCCGCGAGACCGCCGGGCACCTGATCGACGGGCTGAAGGACCGGGCGCGGGCCTATGTGGAGGTCCAGAATGGCTGCGACCACCGCTGCACCTTCTGCATCATCCCCTATGGCCGCGGGAATTCGCGCTCGGCGGCGGCGGGCGAGGTGGTGGCCCAGGTCCAGCGGCTGGCGGCGGAGGGCTACCGCGAGGTGGTGCTGACCGGCGTGGACGTGACCAGCTGGGGCGCCGACCTGCCGGGCCAGCCGACCCTGGGCCAGCTCGTCGCGCGGATTCTGAAGCTGGTCCCCGAGCTGCCCCGGCTGCGGCTGTCGTCCATCGACGCCGCCGAGATCGACCCCGACCTGATGCGCTGCCTGGCCACGGAGCCGCGGCTGATGCCTTACCTGCACCTCTCGCTGCAGGCCGGCGACGACATGATCCTGAAGCGGATGAAGCGCCGCCACCTGCGCGCCGACGCCCTGAAGCTGGTGGCCGAGGTCCGCGCCGTCCGGCCCGATACGGCGTTCGGCGCCGACCTGATCGCGGGCTTCCCCACCGAGACCGACGAGATGTTCGAGAACACCTTGAAGCTGGTCGAGGAGGCCGAGCTCGCCTTCCTGCACGTCTTCCCGTTCAGCCCGCGTCCCGGCACGCCGGCGGCCCGGATGCCGGCCGTGAAGCGCGATGTGGTCAAGGCCCGCGCGGCGCGGCTGCGGGCGGCGGGCGAAGCGGGTCTCGCGCGCCATCTGGCCCGTCAGGCCGGGCGGACGCTGTCGGGCCTGGTCGAGCGGCCGGGCGTGGCGCGGGCCGAGGACTTCACCGAGATCGCCTTCACCGGCGAGGCCGTGGTGGGCCAGGTGGCGGCCCTGCGCGTCACCGGCCATGACGGCCGGCGCCTGCTGGCGGAAACGATGGCGCTGGAGACGGCGTGATGATCACGGGCGGCTGCCAGTGCGGGGCGGTGCGCTTTCGGGCCGAGGGGCTCGGTGAAGCCAGCATCTGTCACTGCCGCATGTGCCAGAAGGCCACGGGCGGGTTCTTCGGCCCCTACGTCGCGCTGGACGGCCTTGCCTGGACGCGAGGCGAGCGCAAGCGCTTCCAGAGCTCCAACAAGGTCTGGCGCGGGTTCTGCGAAGCCTGCGGCACGCCGCTGACCTGGGAACATGTCGTTGGCCTGATGGCCGTGGCGATCGGCGCGCTGGACGATCCGGCTGCCGTGCGCCTCACGGAGCAACTGGGCAGCTCAAGCAAGCTGCCGTGGCTCGACGACCTGCCGAACCTGCCCACACATGAGCCGACAGAGCCTCGAGCGGCCGCCCATTTGGCCAGCATCGAAAGCCTGCAGCACCCCGACCACGACACCTAGTCGCCCGGCGGCGCCCGTCCCGGAAACCCCGGCATCTGCCAGCCAAACAGGATCGCCCCGGCCCGCACCGCGAAGGCGGCCAGGAAGCCCATGGTCCCGCTGACCGCCAGGGCCAAGTCGAAGCTGTGCAGCCCTACGAACACCGCCGCCCCGATCAGGGCCGGGGTCACATAGAGTTCGCGGCGCAGCAGGATCGACGGCTCATGGGCCAGGACGTCGCGGATCACCCCGCCGAACGACGCGGTCAGCACGCCCATGATCACCGCCGAGAACGGCGGCACCCCGAGGGACGTGGCCTTGAGTGCTCCCACCACCGCATAGGCGCCCATGCCCAGCGCATCCAGCCAGAGCAGCAGCCGTTCGCGCCCCTGGCCCCAGCCCAGCACCCAGATCGCCACCGCGCCCACCAGGCAGACGATGATGTACTCCGGCCGGGCCACCCAGAAGACCGGCGCGCCGATCAGGAGGTCGCGCAGGGTGCCGCCGCCGACCCCGGTCACGGCGGCGAAGAAGCCGAAGGTGATGATGTCGTGCTTCCGCCGCGCCGCGGCCAGCGCGCCCGACGCGCCGAACACCGCCACGGCGGCGTAGTCCAGCACGGTCAGCGTCGCAACGAGCGGGTCCATCCGTCCCTTGATGCGGTGGCGCGTGACGCACGGCAAGTGGCCCGCCGAGCGCGGTCAGCAAAAGTGGATTCCACTTTTGCGCCCGGACCGCGCTCCGCTCCTTTGCTGGCGCGCCGCCCGGGCGGCGAACCGGTTTCCACTTCGCCTGATGGCGCGCTAGAAGGCCGCCATGTCAGAACCCAAACGCGGCTGGTTCGCCCGGCTCACGGAAGGGCTCACCAAGTCGTCGAAGCAGATGGGCGAGCAGATCGCCCAGGTCTTCGTGGCCAAGGAGCCCCTGGACCAGGCCAAGCTCGACGAGCTGGA
>Ga0255338_1003824_pt1 | contig 17063 bp, 14 predicted proteins | sample MeOH1_35cm_T4_19_FD_203715 | JGI IMG/M metagenome (GOLD analysis project Ga0255338, IMG submission 203715) | Sandy soil microbial communities from University of British Columbia, Vancouver, Canada - MeOH1_35cm_T4_195 | ecosystem: Engineered > Artificial ecosystem > Sand microcosm > Unclassified ...
TCGAGAGTTCCTTCTTAGCGCTCGATTTCACGACTCCTACAAAATAGAGAGTAGTCGCGGCTTTCGAGTCTTTAAAAGCAATCTCCCGAAGAGCCGCTACGTGGGCTAGGTAATCTGTATGGTAAATAAGCGCGGCATCCACTTCTCCACTGATTAATTTCGAGAGAACACTGGCCACATTCTGCTCCAATGAAACAGGTTTGGATTTTACCGACCCTTCCGATGAGAGGGCAGAGTCAGCAGCAACTCCACAGGGAGCCGAGTGAGTGCATTGAATCCATTTCACACCACGCTTGTTCAAATCTGCGACTTTTCTAATATGAAAGTCATTCGCCTTGGGTGTGGCTAGAACTATACGGTTGGCAGTAAATCTCTTGGGTGCGAGCACTTGAGCCTTTGCCTTTGCCATATCGGCTTCCGAGGCAGAAGCAAAAAGATCGGCGGGGGCTCCAGCATTTACTTGTGTTGCAAGAGTTGAGGAAGATAAGAAGGAGAACCGGATATTGACACCAGGATGACGCTTTTCAAATTCTTTGCCCAACAGAAGAAAAGTCTTGTTCAAACTTGATGCGGCAAAAACTGTGAGCGTCTCCTTCTGATTCTGATTCTGTTTTTCTGCGGCTGAAGCATTGAGTGGGAGTAACCCACCGAGTAAAACGGTCGCAGTCAAAGCCAGAGCCTCTAGACGATGTTTCACTTCGTCATCCTAGCAACGGTAAATAGACCTTAGCTTTCCCGTTGCGCGCGAAGGCCAGTAAAGTGAGATTAAATTCAAAAGCAAGGTCTACCGCCAACGAAGTCGGTGCCGAGACGCCCACTAGTGCAGAAATGCCCGCAACAATTGCCTTTTGAACAATTTCGTATCCGACCCTCCCTGATACAACAAGGGTCCAATCATTGAGTGGAAGTTGGCCTGCAATAAGTGCCGCTCCGTTAACTTTATCGACCGCATTGTGTCGCCCCACATCTTCCCGAATCCACCGTGCCTCACCATTGGGGTCAACCAAAAGTGCTGCATGTAATCCACCAGTCTTATCAAAAATGCTCTGACGTCCTTCGAGGAAAATCGTCATGCGTGCAAGAGTTTGAATGTCACGCGTGCTTTTGATGACAGGCTTGACGCCACGCTTATGAAGATCAGCCATGCTAGTTGAGCCACAAACACCACATGCAGACGTCATTGTGAAGCGACGATCCATAGATCGTGGATGGACAGGTGCGTCATCACTCACGTGAGCGATTGTGATATTTGCCCGCTGTCGTGGCGTAAGCGATTTATCTCCGCACGACTTCACATTCAGCAGCTGTTCTGGAGAATTCAAAAACCCCTCTCCCCACAAAAAACCTGCAGTAAGCTCTAGGTCAGAGCCTGGGGTTCTCATGGTTATGCCCAGTTGCTCTTCAACATTCCCTCGTTTAATGCGGATTTCAAGGGGTTCTTCAACCACAACGCTATCAGTGGAGACCTCACTCGAATCAGTCGCTTGAACTTTTACTCGAGCGATTGAAGATGGAGCAACGTCGTCACCAAGCATATTATGCCTGCTTGTGTCGGTAGAACTCGAGGTTCTCGGGTGGTAAGGGATCATTGCCGAGAATCAGATCCGCCGCTTTCTCTGCAACCATCATGACTGGCGCATAGATATTGCCATTGGTGACATAAGGAAAGACCGATGCATCCACCACTCTCAAACCGTCAACACCATGAACTTTCATAGTCGCTGGGTCTACAACAGACATAGCATCCGTGCCCATCTTGGCAGTGCATGATGGGTGTAGAGCGGTTTCACCATCCCTGCGAACCCAGTCCAAGATTTCTTCATCAGTGCTTACCGACGGACCAGGTGAGGTTTCTCCAGCATTAAATTCATCCATAGCCGGCTGAGTGAGGATGTTTCGAGCAACATGAATTGCTTCAATCCACTCCTGCTTGTCTTGCTCGGTTGATAGATAATTGAATCGAAGAGCAGGCTTTTCGAATGGATCCTGGCTCTTAATCTTGATTGTGCCACGCGCATCGGAGTACATCGGACCAATATGGACTTGATATCCGTGCCCTGACGAGGGTGCGGTTCCGTCATAACGAATCGCAAGAGGCAGAAAATGAAACATCAAATTTGGGTACTTGACTGTGGAATTGCTCCGAGCAAATCCACCCGCTTCAAAATGGTTAGTTGCCCCTGGACCCTTACGTAAAAAAAGCCATTGCGCACCGATAAAGGGACGGCGCCAGAATTTCAACATTGGTTGCATGGATACCGGTTTCTTGCAGGAATACTGAACATAGACCTCTAAATGATCCTGAAGATTGGCGCCTACACCGGGAAGATCTTTCACAACTGGAATACCAAGGGCTTCCAGCTCGGATGCCCTGCCCACTCCTGATAGTTGAAGTATTTGGGGAGTGTTGATGGCACCGCCGCAGAGAACCACTTCTTGCGAATGGATGACCTGCTTCTTGCCCTTGATAATCACTTCAACACCAACGGCCCGGGTTCCTTCAAAGATAACTCTCGTGACCATCGCCTTGGTCTTAACCGTCAAATTAGGGCGATTTAGAACTGGGTAGAGATACGCGCGAGCGGCACTGAGGCGACGACCGCGGCGAATGTTGCGATCGAAAGCCGCGAAGCCTTCTTGGCGAAATCCGTTGACATCATCGGTACGTGGATAGCCCGCCTCCACCGTTGCTTTAAAGAATGCACTAAATAATGGATTCTTGATCGGCCCCCGTTCAAGTTGAAGGGGGCCACTGTCTCCGCGGAAAGGATTCTTCGGATCGGCTAAGCAGTTTTCCATCCGCTTGAAATAGGGCAGACAGTGGGCGTAGTCCCACGTTTCCATTCCTTGATCGTGAGACCAACGCTCGTAATCCATTGGATTTCCGCGCTGCCAAATCATTCCGTTAATGCTGCTCGATCCGCCAAGCACTTTTCCGCGAGCATGGTAAATCCGACGGTTATTCATAAATGGTTCGGGTTCGGATTCGTACATCCAGTCGTAGTGTTTATTTCCGATTGGGAAGGCGAGAGCTGCTGGCATATGGATAAAGACATCCCATATGTAATCTCTTCGACCAGCCTCAAGCACGAGGACTTTCTTCTCCGGATCGGCACTTAATCGATTACCCAATGCACTCCCCGCAGAACCGCCTCCAACTATGAGGTAGTCATATTTCATCTGTCCCACCTTCTTAGATTCACTCATTCCATGCCTGGGCGTGCTTGCCACGTGATTGCTCACCTGGCAAACACGCCCCGCACATCGGTCAGTTCAGGAGAGAACTAACAACGTATAACGCTGGACTTACTTCCCAAGCCAAGCATTGACTTTATCTTGGTTTGCATCGACCCACTTCTTAGCGGCTTCGTCATCGGTCATCTTGTCAACCGTGATTGATTTAGCTACCGAGTTCTGGTCATCGTTTGTCCAGGTGAAGTTCTTAATAAGGCTCGCAGCAGGGGAACCAGAGTCCATGAACTTCTTGCTTGCGATTTTGTTGAGAATGTACGGTGGATAATCGCACGCAACAGTCGCAGGGTCAGCATCGCAACCAGCGGTGTAAGGAGGAAGTGCGATGTGCTTGAGTGGAACCTCAGAGAGGAACCACTGTGGCTCATAGAAATAACCAATGACAGGCTTCTTCTGGGTCTCTGCGTTGCGGAAAGCGGTGATGAGAGCTGCTTCGCTTCCGCTGTAGATGACCTTGAAATTGAGTTTCAGGTTTTTCATAAGAGCTTCATCGTTTGTTACGTATGAAGGGTCACCATCAAGAAATGCACCCTGCGAACCAGACTCACTAGTCTTAAACAAATCTGCATACTTGTTCAGGTTCTTGTAATCGAGGATATCTGGATACTTTTCTGCAAGGAAGGGTGGCACGTACCAACCAATGATTCCCTCATTTCCCGTTGGTCCGAGATCAACGGCAACGCCCTTTTCAGTGATGTACTTCTGTGCGAGATCATCATGACCCCAGTTTTCGAGAATGGCGTCAACTTCACCCGTCTCAAATCCTTGCCATGAAATTTCTTCGCTGATGTTCTTTACAACGACATTACATCCCAATTCGTTCTTGGCAACGTAGGCAACTACTGCCAAGTTTGCTTCATAACCTACCCAAGCATTATCGGCCAAAGTGACTGTTCCACACTCTGTCGACTCTGCCGGGGTATCAGAACTGCTAGCAACCTTTGTGCTACTGCACGCGCTTAGCACTAGAGCTGCTGCCCCCAAAATGAGTGCGAAGGTCGCACCCCGTCGTGCACGATGCTTTACCAACATTGTGCTTCCTCCTGATCCAACGACCGAAGTCGTTCTTACCCGCCATTCGGATGAATGACGGAACCTAGATGCTCCGGCTGACTATGCACGAGCCGGCGATACCGAATCACGCTTATTTGCTACTGCTTGAGTAAGCCGGTCAATGAGTATGCCGAGAATGACGATGGCTAACCCAGCAGCCAAACCTTTGCCCTTGAGATTCTCTTGAGAGAAACCTGCGACTACGAGGTACCCAAGTCCACCTGCGCCGACTAGGCCACCGACAACTATCATCGCTAAAACATAGATAAGTCCCTGGTTGGTAGCAAGGGCTAATGCGCGACGTGCCGTTGGCAATTGAACTTTCACAATCATTTGCCATGGGCTCGAACCTGCGGCCGTTGCCGCTTCTGTGATCGTTGCAGGCACTCCGCGAATTCCATCAGCCATCAATTTAATTGAAGCGGGTGCTGCATATACAACCGCCGCCATAATGGCGGTAAAGCGAGTGGGACCAAAAAGTCCAAGAAATGGAACCAAATAGACAAATGCAGGAAGAACTTGGCCTGCATCCAAGAGTGGGCGGATCCACCGATCCGCTCTTCGATTCCTTCCAATCCACACTCCCACAACGATTCCAAGAACAACTGTGATGACCGCAGCTACTAAAGTCGATGCCAGCGTAATCATCGCATCTGACCATAATCCGGTTCCGAAGAGAGCGAGCACACAGAGTGCACTCACCAAACCGAGTCGAATTCCCCCGAAAATCACACCCAAACCAATGAGCATCGATCCTGTGACGAACCATGGACTTTCAACGAGGAGTGACTGCATCGGATTAATGAGGCCATAAGAAACAGTGTCTGTTATCCCATTTGTGACCGTGACAAAATGAAGTTGAATCCAATCAGTGATGTTGTCAGCAGAGGATGCAACCATCCGACCCAGGGCTCCTGTACCGGGAAAGGTTGATGCCCAAACATAGGTCCGCGAAAGGTAAACCAGGAGAAGAGTGATAACTCCGACACCAATCAATGTGGGTCTGCGGTATTTGGATGGCCTATCAATCGTTGGATCTGAACTCACCTTTGCAGCAGCAGCCGTCGTGCTTCGATCAAGAACTACTGCGAGTATCACGATAGCCAACCCTGCTTGGAACGAACGCCCAACATCGAGTGAGGTCAATGCTCGAACGACTACTTTCCCCAACCCAGGAGCATCAATCAAAGCGGCGATCGTCACCATGGCGAGTGCAGCCGTAATCGTCTGATTTATTCCAACCACAATTGTCCGTTTGGCTTGCGGCAATTGAACCTTTCGCAGTGCCTGCATCCGCGTAGAACCCATGGAGGTCGCTGCTTCAACGCTCGACCAGGGAACCTCTTTGATTGCCACCGCCGTGATTCGAAGTGCGGGAGGGATAGCGTAAATGAGAGTGACAATCGTTGCCGAAGCGGGACCAATCAGAAAGAAAAGCGTGACAGGGGTGAGATAGACGAAAGTCGGCATCACTTGGGCAAAGTCGAGAATTGGCGTGAGCATCTTTTCAAACTTCGGAAAAAGTCCAGCGCAGATTCCGAGTGGGATCCCGATGATTAGGGAAAGGACTACCGCCGCCAAAGTGAGTGCGAGCGTGTCCATCGATTCAGTCCACAGTCCTAAAAGGCCAAGAAATACAAATCCCGTCATGGCCAAGAGTGCGACTCGAATACTGGATATTAAGTAGACAACCAAGCCGATGATCGCGACAATTCCCAACCAACCAACCTGGGGAACAGGACGGAACGAACTCCCGACGCTGATGCCGTCGCGCAGCATTGAAACTAGACCATTAATGAAAGCCCGTATTTCGTTTACAACGTAGGTGAAAAATGGATTTGAATTGCGGCTTCGATCGATCCAGTCCCCTAAATTATTGAGCCAATCGTGCAACGGAGTGAGACTTGAACGGTCCAAGTGCAAAGTTGCCTGACCGCGGAAGATGAGCGCAAATGCAACGAACGCTGCCATGAGGGCTGAAACATTGCGTGCGACATACGACTTCGATTCAACCAGCACTTTCGGCGTTGGACGGGAAAGAAGTTGAGTTGCCATCAGGAGCCAATTCCTGCAATCACAGAGAGAATGCCGTTGGAATCCACCACACCCAGCAACTTTCCGTCTTCCATGACTCTGACAGGGCGACCCGCCTCAAGCACTTGTCGTGATGCGTCGCGCACGGAAATCGTTGGAGGAAGAACAGGACCGGAAAGATCTTCATCATCTTTTGCTAGTCGTGCTATCCAGCGCAAGGTAAGGACATGGGATTTCGGAAAATCTCGCACGAAATTTTCTACATACTCATCAGCTGGTGCCGCCACGAGCTCCTCAGGAGTTCCGATTTGAACGATTGCTCCGTCTTTCATGATGGCAATTCGATCGCCGAGCTTCACGGCTTCGGCTAAATCGTGAGTAATGAAGACGAGCGTCTTGCCAAGTTCGTGATGCAGCCGAATGACTTCTGCCTGCATGTCTCTTCGGATAAGTGGATCCAATGCACTGAAAGGCTCATCGAGGAATAGGACTTTCGGATCAACCGCGAGCGCCCGAGCCAGTCCCACTCGTTGTTGCATGCCTCCGGATAACTGCTCGGGATATGCATTTCCATATCCGTGCAACCCCACCAATTCAATAACTTCATTCGCGCGCTTATGCCGTGTCGCTTTGTCCACGCCGTTGATCTCAAGGCTGTAGGCGATGTTATCTATTACTTTCCGATGAGGTAGCAAACCAAAGTGTTGGAAAACCATGGAGAAACTCGAACGGCGCAGTTCGCGCAATCTCTTTGCATCCGCCTTAAGGATATCTTCGCCCGCTAATTCAAGTTCGCCTTGCGTAGGTTCAATAAGCCGTGTCATGCAACGGACGAGCGTGGATTTGCCTGAACCCGAAAGCCCCATGACGACAAATACCTCACCCGGTGCCACATCAAAGGAGACATCCCGCACCGCGATGGTGTTGCCGGTCTGGGCTCGCAACTGCGAGCGAGAGAGATCCGCAGTTGGCGTTCCGATGATCTTTTCGGCATTTGGCCCGAAAACCTTCCACAAATGACGGACGGAAATCATCGGTGCGCTCATCTATCTGTCCCCTGCTCTCTGAACCAACCTGAACGTGCAGGAGAAGTGTTCGTCCAAATGTGCTTAATTTCAAGGTACTCGTGAAGCCCACTTGGACCGAGTTCGCGGCCAATTCCCGAAGCTTTAAAGCCTCCCCACTCGGCCTGAGCACGATAGGGACCGAAGTCATTGACCCAGATTGTTCCGTGCCGTAGTGCCTTTGCCACACGCTCTGCCTTCACACTATCTCCCGTCCATACAGCCCCTGCCAGTCCATACATAGTGTCATTGCCTAAAGAAATCGCTTCACCTTCGGTGTCAAAAACCTCCACGGTGAGCACGGGACCGAAAGATTCGTCTTGAACGCACCTCATACTCGTATTGCAACCATCCAAAACGGTGGGTTCAAAATACCAACCAGAAGCGTGGGCAATATCGCCACTTCTCTTGCCTCCAGCAAGAAGTTTGGCACCCTCTGCAAGAGCGGAATCAACATATTTCCCGACTTTCTCCAAGTGAGCCTTGCTAATCAGAGGACCTGTCTCTGCAAGCGGATCATCGGGGCCTCCCATATGAATCTGCTCCGCTCTTCGGGCGATTTCAGATACAACTTGGTCATGGACCGATCGCTCAACGAGCAACCTCGTGCCGGCCGAACAGACTTGACCGGAATGAAGAAAAACTGCGGTGACAGCGTTGTCAATTGCAGCATCAAGATCTGTGTCAGCAAAAATTATATGTGGGTTTTTTCCACCAAGTTCTAATGCAATTTTCTTTACCGTCTCAGAAGCCGCCGCCATTATCCGCTTGCCGGTCAACAATCCGCCAGTAAAGGAGACGAGATCAACTCGAGGATCCTGCGTAAGCGGAGCACCCACCACTACGCCTGCGCCAAGGATGAGATTGGCAACTCCGTTGGGTGCACCAGCTTCGTGAATAATTTTTATGAGATGAATGGCGGTCGATGGAGTCAGTTCACTTGGCTTGAGAATAAAAGAGCAACCAGCTACCAGCGCAGGCGCCACCTTCCAGGATGCTTGAAGCAGCGGGTAGTTCCAAGGGCCTATCAGCGCACATACGCCTACTGGCTCGTGCGTAATGCGACTCTGAATCCGATCGTCTCCGGTATTCACGATTCGGTCTGAGATCTCAAGACCTAATTGTGCGTAGTACCGGAAAACGGAGATCACATCTGCCACGTCGTACTGTGCTTCTACAAGTCTCTTGCCTGTATCCCCACTCTCCGCTCGTGCGATCTCATCTGCGTCTCTTTCAAGAAGATCGGCAATTCGTGCGACCAGATCGCATCTGCGTGCCCAACTCCAGGAGGCAAATACCCCTGAGTCGAAGGATGCACGCGCCGCTGCAATTGCCGCAAGGGAGTCTTCAGTTGTTGCCTCAGCGACGGTCGTGACAAGTGAACCATCATGGGGACTTCGTATCTCTCGAGTTGATCCGTCGGAGGCGCCACGCCAGAGACCATCAACACATAGTGACTGTTCCGCCGCCTTGATAGAGGACACAGAGTCTCCGGAGATCAACTATCGAGTTGACTTTTTCGTTCTGCAACGAAATCAGTCAACTCAAGTAGGACAGCAGAATCCATCTCAGGCATTACGTAATCATCTAGCTTCTTCTGCCAGATCTCTGAAGCACGGGCTCGAGTGTCTCGAGCCCCAAGCCGCTTCCAGCGCTCGTAATTATCGCTGTTTGTGAGGAAGGGACGGTAGAAACAATCGCGGAAACGGTCCATCGTATGCGCTGCCCCAAGGAAGTGCCCACCGTGTCCGACTTCCAGGTGGGCATCAAAAGCCAATGAAGACTCCGTAAATTCCAATGGAGTGAATTCAGCCATCAGGGATTGAAGAATTTCAATGTCAACAATGAACTTGTCATAAGAGGAAACGAGACCGCCTTCGAGCCACCCAGCGGTGTGCATCACCCAGTTTGTGCCGGCCAGGAAAGTCGGCATCATCGTCATCATCGTTTGATAAGCAGACTGCGCGTCTACAGATTGAGAGGAGTTTAATCCTCCGCCTCCACGGAATGGGAGGTTGAAGTGCCGTGCGATTTGCCCGGTGCAGAGGAGCCCGATTCCAGATTCTGGTGTCCCAAATTGCGGCGAGCCAGACTGCATATCAATATTGGACAAGAAGGAACCGAAGACGACCGGTACACCTGGGCGAATTAATTGGACCAGAGCAATCCCTGAAAGAGCCTCGGCTATTTGCTGGGCGAGCGTGGCAGGAATTGTCACCGGGCTCATCGCACCCATAAGTAAGAACGGTGTTACGACAACAGGTTGACCCGCAAGAGCGTATTCACGGAGCGAATCAAGCATACGATCGTCCCAGCGCAGCGGAGAATTGCAGTTAATGAGCGAGATCAGTGCGGGAGTCTCTTCAATTGCCTTGCGACCGCCATGCAGAATCTCCGCTATGCGAATGACATCTTTTGCATTCTGCGCAGTAACAACATTGCCCATGAAGAATTTATCAGTGAGCGTAGCTGCGGCAAATGCCATATCAAGATGGCGTGAATCAAGGGAGAGGTCATTTGGCTCGCAGACCACCCCGCCAACGCTGTCCAGAGCATCGAAAGATTGAGCAAGTTTGCAAAAATTTTCAAAATCCTTAAATGTCGCATCTCGGCGCACATCGCCTTCAAGCACAAACGGAGGTCCGTAAACGCCACCGAAGACCATTGAGTCTCCACCAATATGAACATTGTTCTTGGGGTTTCGAGCGCGAAGATTAAACTCACTCGGGGATTTTGCAACTTGTGCAAGAATCCAATCCGGATCAAACTTCACATTCTCGCCTTCTACCATCTGTCCTGCTTCGCGCAACATCTCCACTGCCCAAGGGCTCATAAACTCAATGCCAATCTCAGAAACGATTCGTCGCCATCCTGCATCAAGTACAGCCATGGAATCTTGACTGAGGATTTCGTATCGAGGCATTCGATTCTTAAACACTTGCGCCTCCAATAATTCAATATCGCGCGGTGGGTTGACCTAGAACGGATACGACAATACGCTATGAATGTGGAACAAGCGTTCCACATTATGGAACCTTCCTGTGAGTGGAGGCGGAGATGGCCAAGCCTGAGATCTCGGGTACGCAGGCAGTCGAACGCGCCAGCGCCCTCCTTATCCATATTATTGAAGCGGCAAAACCTCCCCTTCTGGGAGAGCTTTCATCGGCCCACGAACTTCCCAAGAGCACTTCTTCACGGATATTGGGAGCACTCGAGCGACAGGGCCTGATTCAAAGGGATCGAACTGGCGCATACTTGCCCGGAAATGTTCTTACACGTTTTGCTCGTCAGAGAGATCTTGAATTAGATCTCGTGACACGTATGCGTCCAGTCCTCAAGCGGCTTGCAGAGAAAAGCGGCGAGACGGCAAATCTTGCAACCGCGGGTAATGGATATGTGGAGATGATCGACCAGGTTGACGGACGTTACTTGCTAGGTGCAACAAATTGGATTGGTGTCAATGTTCCGTATCACTGCTCCGCTCTCGGAAAAGTTCTTCTGGCATACGGCGTCGTGAAGATTCCAACAGGGAAATTGGAGAAACGCGGTCCGCGATCAATTACCACTCATTCACGACTCTTGGCCGAACTTGAATCAGTCCGCCGACAAGGATTCGCAACTATAAAGGATGAACTCGAAGAGGGGCTCGTGGCCGTTGCGGCACCTGTCCGCGAAAATGACGGAACAGTCGTCGGAGCAATCTCGATTTCTGGACCAGCGCCACGTTTTACAGATAAGCAACTCGCAAGTTTGGGCGAATTAATAATCGCTGAAATCACAACCGCCCAACCCGAAGACCAATTGATCGCAACAGGGAAAGTAGGAGCAGCATGAACAACGAAGAGATCATCAAAGCGCTCTACGACCAAACACTCATGGGAAACGCACCCGCAGTACTTGAACTAACAGAGCAAGCGCTGGGCATGGGTATCGGGCCAGACAGCATTCTTTTTGATGCGCTTATTCCATCTTTGGAAGAAGTGGGCGCTCGATTCGAGCGAGGCGACTACTTTGTCCCAGAAATGCTGATCGCAGGAAAAGCCATGTCAGGCGCCCTCAACGTCCTTCGCCCGCTCCTCGCCGAAACGGGGGCCGAGTCAATTGGAACCTATGTCATGGGAACCGTGAAGGGTGACGTGCACGACATCGGAAAGAACCTCGTCAACATCATGCTGGAAGGTGCTGGATTCACGGTGATCGATCTAGGTGTCCAAACTCCGCCAGATAAATTCATCGCTGCAATTCAAGAGCACAAGCCAGACATTGTTGGCATGTCAGCCTTCCTCACCACGACGATGCCTATGTTCAAGGTCAACATCCATGAAATTGCCAAAGCGGGCCTACGTGACCAAGTCATAATCATGGTGGGTGGCGCACCCGTCACCCAGGAGTATGCAGATGCAGTTGGAGCAGATGGATACGCTGCGGATGCCTCCACTGCCGTGAGGCTTGCGAAAGAACTCATCAAGCGGCGCCGCGACAAAGTCCTAGCTTGAGACGCTAGATAATCACACGGCCATGCCAAAACTCCTTCCCTTTATCGAACACGCGATCAAGAAACCGATCTGGGACTGCCGCATGTGTGGACAGTGCGTTCTTCACTCCACCGGAATGACATGCCCCATGACGTGCCCTAAGACATTGAGAAACGGTCCGTGTGGTGGCGTAAGAGAAGATGGAAACTGCGAAGTAGATCCAACAATGCAGTGTGTATGGGCTAAAGCATTCGACAGAAAAGAAAATCTTCCTCTTCCACAAGCATGGCGAAATCATTTCAATGATCTGCGGCCACCGGTCGATATGCAACTACAAGGGACATCTTCTTGGGTCAACCTCATTACAAAGCGAGACCAGAAGGTTCCCGCCGGTTGGAAATCCAATTCTGAAACTGATAACGGCCTCTAATGTCAATCTTGCGCGATCTACTCGAAAACTCTACTGAGAAAGTCTTTACATCGGAGTTTCCAACAATAGATGGCGCCGGCATGCCACGTCTTATCACTCTTGCCGAAAGACTCGCCCCTTGGTTCGATGCCGTCAATGCGACTGATAATCCTGCGGCACACGCGCACGCCTCAAATACCGCCGTGGCAATCGCCATAAAAGGACAGGGCATCGAGCCAATCATGCAAATTGTCTGTCGAGATAAAAACAGGCTCGCAATTCAAGCCGACATGATGGGAGCCTCACTCCATAGCATTGTGAATCTTTCACTCATGACCGGAGATGATGTAACCGCTGGCGACGAACCGGAGACTCGGCGTGTTTTCGACCTTGACTCCTCCCAAGCAATCAGCATCGCTCGCTCACTCAATGGTGGAAAATACCTCTCTGGGCGAGTTGTAAAGCCACCAACCGATTTCTACATTGGTGCAGTCGAAAACGCCGCCGCGCCCCCGTTCGATTATCGAATTCAAAGAGCTGTGAAGAAGCAACGCGCTGGTGCTCGCTTCCTCCAACTTCAAATCTGCTACCACCCTGACCGACTCGAACATTTCTGCGCAGGAGTCGCGACCGCGGCCCCTGGACTCCACCTGCTTCCAACCATTGTGCTTCTCAAGGGAGCAAAGCAGCTCAATTTCATGAATGAAAAGGTCGCCGGAATTGATGTTCCCTTCGACGTGATCCAAAGGATTGAGAAGAGCAACGACCCCTCAGAGGCAGCATACGAACTAGCCCTGGAACAAGCACGACATGCACTTGCTCTGCCAGGAGTTCGGGGAGTTCACATTGCCGACTTCCGTCACGATGAAACGCTTATGCGTTTAATGACCGACCTTGGAAGAACTCCCCGCACCGTCAGCAAACAACTGCAAGAACAACTATAGGAGCCGCCATGCACACTGTACTCAGGTCAGCATCGAAGACCATCACCATCGGCCATGACCAACCTTTCTGCATTATTGGCGAACGGATAAATCCAACCGGGCGAAAGCAATTTCAATTACAGCTGCGATCTGACGATCTATCCCGTCTAGAAATTGACGTGCAGCAGCAAGTTGAAGGCGGAGCGGACGTACTCGATGTAAACATGGGTGTTCCGCTCACCGATGAACCCGCTCTCCTTGGACGAGCAATCAAAATGATCCAGACCCTTACTGATCTCCCAATCTGTATTGATTCATCAATCATCGAGGCTCTCCAAGTGGGACTCGAGACTTACCAGGGAAAAGCACTGGTCAATAGCATGACGGGGGAAGAAGATCGAATGGATCTCATTCTTCCTCTGATCAAACGCCATGGTGCTGCCATTATCGCGCTACCAAATGATGCAACCGGAATCCCTGCAACAGTACAAGAGCGCCTCACGATCACCGAGAAAATTGTGCGAACTGTCGAAAAGTATGGAATACCACTTGAAGACCTGCTGATCGACCCGCTTGCGATGCCCGTTGGGGCGGATCCAGAATCCGTCAAAATCACCTTAGAAACTATCCATGCCATCCGCGATAAGTGGGGGCTCAATATGACCTTGGGCGCATCCAACGTTTCATTCGGCCTGCCCTACCGCCATGCTGTAAATGCAGCATTCCTACCTGCCGCCATGTCTCATGGACTGACAAGTGCTGTCATGGATGCTCGCACCCCTCTCATTGTTGAGGCAGTTCGAGCTGCTGACTTACTCCTAGGATTAGACCCTTGGGGCGGAAATTGGATCAGCCGATTTCGCGCAATTGAAGCAGGAAAAACTGCTTCAGCATCAGGAGCCTAAAAATCGCAAAGAAAGAACTCCCTAAATCCACCCTGCCAGAACATGACGGCACTGGGCGTGTAAAACTTGCATTCCGATCTCTTGAAAAAGATGGCACTGTCTCAAGCGAGCGAACAATCACGGTCCCAACAGGTGTCAGTGCATTTGACGCTGCGTCCTGGAACGGAATTGCGATCGACTCAACGTGCGGCGGTTATGGCACATGCAAGAAATGTAAGGTCAAAATCACCAATGGCGACGTTCCCGTCTCCCCACTCGACAATCGTGCTTTCTCCGCTACCGAACTCGCGCAAGGATGGCGTCTGGCTTGCCTCGTTCGCACCGTTGGAAATGTCTCCATTGATGTTCCGCCACTGACAACACGCCCCAAGGCAGCAACGGTAGGAGTGGGCCGACAGGTAATTCTTCGACCGGCAGTACAGAAGCGTTATGTCGAATTGGAAGAGCCAACTCTTCACGATCAACGCACAGATATCGTCCGACTCCTCGATGCTATTGATGACATTGAAGCCACAGTTTCGTTGGCTTCAATTCGATCGCTGCCACAGACGCTTCGATCCTCTGATTTCAAAGTCACCGCTGTGTTCATTGATCAAGCGCTCATCGATGTCGAACCAGGAGATACAACAAGCGTTCGCTACGGAGTTGCATACGATCTTGGAACCACAACAGTCGTCGCAACACTTTTGGATTTGAATACAGGTAGCCCGCTTGCCGTGAAATCGATGCTAAACAAGCAACAACCATTTGGAGCAGATGTCATCAGTCGGATTAGCGCAACGATGCTAGATCCACTCGCACTAGATCGGTTACGCGCATTAGCGCAAGCGACTCTCTCTGAACTCACAAATGAAGTATGCGAAGAGGCGGGCATCAATCCACTCCATGTATACGAGGTCGCCCTTGCGGGAAATGCAACGATGACTCAACTGGTTTTAGGGATCAATCCAGAACCAATTGGGGTCGCCCCATTCATTATGGCAAGCACTGACTATCCGGATGTTGAAGCAAGTGAACTCGGTATCTCAATTCATCCACGAGCAAAGGCCGTGATTTTGCCATCCCTTGGCGCCTATGTCGGAGGAGACATCATTGCAGGAGCACTTGCATCTGGCATGGACCGCGACAAGCGGCTCCGGCTCTTCATTGATGTTGGGACAAATTGCGAAATCATTCTCGGCAATGGTGAGAAGATCCTGGCAACAGCAGCTCCAGCTGGACCTGCCTTCGAAGCAGCATCCATCCGCTGTGGCGTCCGCGCAGCATCTGGCGCCATCGAAACCGTAAAAGTCGAGGATGACGACCTTGTTATAGGCACTATTGAAGACGCTCCCCCAATTGGAATATGCGGTTCGGGACTCGTCGATGCGTGCGCCTGCCTCGTTCAGGTCGGATTACTGGATCATTCGGGTCGTTTTGCCACGGATGAAGTTGCAGCCACGGTGGCTCCCAAATTGGCACCGCGCCTTCTTCAACGAGAAGGTGAGAGAGTCTTCGTGCTCACATGGAATGGCCAAGTCGGCGATCTTAATGACTGTGTTTACCTAACCCAACGTGACGTGCGCGAACTTCAATTCGCAAAGGCTGCGATTGCAACCGGGTGGGCATTGCTCCTTGAAGAATTTGGAGTTGAACCGAGTGAAATTCAGCAGGTTCTCCTTGCAGGTTCTTTTGGCTCGTACCTCTCGCCAGCATCGGCGATCAAGATCGGCCTAGTACCAAAACTCTCCGTCCTGCGAATTGTCTCTGCTGGAAATGTGGCGGGAGAAGGAGCAAAAATGACCCTGCTCTCAGCACAGGAGCGCCATGGCGCAAACGCGCTTCTCCAAGAGATTGAGTATGTCGAGCTTTCAGATCGCTCTGATTTCAATGATAAATTCGTCGAACGCCTTGCTTTCCCGAGTTGATGAAAGTAATAAGAAAACTCTGACATGAACGTAGGAATTGTTGCCTGTGGAGCGATTGCGACTCACATCAGCTCCATCCAAGAGAGATACGGACTGGATATCACTATCTATCCGTTGCCGCCATTGCTTCACAATTCACCAAAGAAGATTGCTGGCGAGGTCAATTTAGTTCTTACTGAAATTAAATCAAAACATGAGAAGTGCGCCGTTGCCTACGCCGATTGCGGAACATATGGAGCACTTGACGAAGTCTTACGTCAACACAATGTTTCACGGTTAGGTGGTGACCATTGCTATGACGTCTTTGCAGGCAAGAAAGAGATCGAGGAGATCATCGCGACCACTCCCGGAACGTACTTCCTGACAGATTTTCTTGTAAAGTCTTTCCACCGTAGTGTTGTCGTCGAACTCGGACTAGATATACGGCCCGAACTAAGGGATGACTACTTTAAGAACTACCAGAGCGTCGTCTGGCTTGCGCAAAATCCGACAGAGGAACTCGAAGAAGATGCGCGAGCAGCCGCACAACTGATTGGCCATCCACTTACAATCAAGATCGTGGGTGAAGAAAAATTGGCGAAAGAGCTCCTCAAACTGGTTGCGGATTAAGTTCCAGCTCAAGAGCCCGCAGGACAATTGGTGAAAGTTCTGATCGATCTGCTTCGTTGATCAATCGCGCTTTCATGGTGGGCGTCCAGAATTGAACGATGTGGTGAGCGACCGCTAGCTCTGGAGCGGCATTCGCAGGCACATTCGCCGCAATTTGATTAGCCATACGAATGATCGAGGCCAACTCGGTATCTCCATGAGGAGCATGTTCCGAAATTTCTCCCGGTCCACGCAGACTTGGTGCAATCTCCACGGCGGTTACCTTGTATTCGGGGCAGTTTGTCGCCCAATCGGAGTACTCAGTGGTGATGACGTTGGCACCGCTCTCTGGAAAGTGAAAGGTCGTGTAGACCACGCCGGCTGGAACTTCGTCAGTAATACGCGCCTTCAAGATGGTCTCACCAACTCTGCTTGAGAGGCGGACCCATCCGC
>Ga0255338_1003825_pt1 | contig 17057 bp, 14 predicted proteins | sample MeOH1_35cm_T4_19_FD_203715 | JGI IMG/M metagenome (GOLD analysis project Ga0255338, IMG submission 203715) | Sandy soil microbial communities from University of British Columbia, Vancouver, Canada - MeOH1_35cm_T4_195 | ecosystem: Engineered > Artificial ecosystem > Sand microcosm > Unclassified ...
CCCGAGTGCTCGGACGGCTTCGAGCTGGTTCTCACGATTGGGATCGCTGCGTGCTATGCGGCCGAGGATCGTGACGGCCTCCGGATCGTTGCGGCGCGCGACCAGGTTGATCGCCTGGCGGCGGATCGGCGCCGAACACGGGTCCTTCGAATCGAGCACTTGCCGCAGGACCGGAGTAGCGGTTTCGGGATCCATCTGTGCGAGTGCGCTGAGCGCCTGGATCTTCACATCGCGTTCTTCGGTGTCACAGACGTTCTGACCTTCGCTCGCGGCGCGGCGCACGCGTTCGACCGCGTCACGATCGCCGAGGCGCGCGAGGGCAGTGTTCACGCGCGCGGTGAGCTGCGGCACGTCGGCCGCACGGCGCGAGCCGGTCCTGCAACGGTCATCCATGCCGTCCAGGACGCGGTGCGCCGTGCGCAGGTCGGTCTGCGTCCCGAGCCGGTAACGCGAGAATGCCTCGTAGTACGCAGCATCGCAGAAGTAACGCGTGTTCGGATGTTTCGCGCGGACTTCGGCGAACCGCTCGGCGGCCTGACGGTACTGCTGGCGGCTGAAGATGGCGTAGGCGGCGCGATACATCGAATCGGCCGGGTCGCCCTGGTACCACTGCTGCTGCTGTTGCCAGCGCGGCTCGACCGGGTCCTGCAGCCAGCGGAAGTCGAACTTCGCGGCGATATCCTTCGACAGCGCTTCGGCGTGAGCGTGCAGCTGTTTGTAGTCGATGTTGTTTGCGATATCGTGAGCGATCGCATCGACCTTGGCCTCGAACTCCATATGATCCAGGCGGGAACCAAAGCTGTGCACGAAACTTTCCGCACTCGCCTTGAGCGCCTCGTGGTCGAAGCGCGCAGCGAATTCGTGCGCGAACGCGTCGGCATCGGCTTTCAGCTTCGCGAGGTCTTCCTGCGTAAGCTCGTACGCGGTTTTCGCCTTCGGCTTCTGGTCAGGCTTGACCTTTTCCTGCGCGATGGCTGAGCCCGGCAATGGCAGTGCGCAGGCAATCAGTACAATTGTTGTGGCCCGCATGAGGATCTCCTAGTCGCCGATATGTTGGACGACCGCGTTGCGCAGCCGTGGGATTACGTTGCCGTGCTCGAGCGCTTCGTTCAGCAGCTCGATGCGAACCGAATCGCGGCCTGCCTGGAGTCGAACGATCTGGACCAGCACCATCTCGAGGTCTTCGAACAGTGTGCGCAGCGCCGGATCCGTGGCGGCCGGTGAATCGAGCAGCAGCCGCGTCTGAAGCAGGAGGTCGTTGGCGCGCGCGTTGAAAACGGAGTCGGTCGCGCTGGACTTCAGTTCTGACGGGAGTGCAATCAGCAGCGCCGCGGTTTCGCCGAGGTAGCGATCGGTCACCACATGGTATGCCGCGGCCGGCGCGGTCGCATTCGTTTGCGCGCCCGAAGTCGCACCCGTAAAAGGCTGCAACGTGAGCGAGAAGCGGCCCAGCGCAACGCCTATGACCAGCACGGCCGCCATTTTCAGCCAGGCGGGCAGGACGCGCGTGCGCCGCTCGGGGAATCGCACCACGGCTGCGTGTGTAATCGGCTTCGCCGGCTGCGGCAGTTCGCGCTCGATCGCGCGCCACATCTCGTCGTACGGCGGCGCGACAGGCGGGTTGTTATACGCCTGCGCGACATCGCGCATCAATTCTTCGAATTTTTCGTCCGTCATGATCCTACCTCTTCCGCAAGGTCACTGAGCATTGCGCGCAGCCGCGCGCGCGCCAGCGACAAACGACTTTTGCAGGTGCCTTCCGCCACGCCGAGGATCTCCGCAATCTCATGGTGCTTGTAGCCTTCCATGTCGTGCATGATCAGCGTCACGCGGTATGCATCGGGCAGCTGATCGATGGCGCGGTGCAGTTTCTCACGCAGGATCGGGTCGACGTTGCTGGTGACCGCGGCCCGATCGGTCGCCCATTCATCCAGGGACAGCTCGCGGTTGCGTTGCCGCTGCCTCTTTTCCCGCGCCGACAGAACGACCGTCACCGTAATGCGGTGGAGCCAGGTCGACAGGGCGCAGTCACCGCGGAAACCGGCCAGGCGCTGGAACGCGCGTACGAACACGTCCTGCGTAGACTCGCGGGCAAGCTCGTCATCGCCCGTCAATCGATAGGCGAGACGGTACACCCGATCCGCGTGCGCGTCGTACAGCTCGCGCGCGGCGATCCGGTCTCCGGCGAGAACCCGTGCAATCAGATCGGGTTGACTCACTCGGTAATCCGAAGTGGGAACGGTGGCAGTCTGCATGCGTTCACAAGGCTTAGACGCGACGGCGCCGGAAAGGGTTCTTGATCCCGGAACAGGGGACAGGAACAGGTATTGGGAAGGTGTGGCGGTCTTTGGCCCCAGAGGCGCGGAGGAGTGCCAACGTTAAACGCACCGCCTCCACACCTCTGCGCCTCTACGTCTTCAGCTCCAGCTCAAGTCGTGTTTGCTGAGCGGGAGACTGCGGATGCGTTTGCCGGTCGCCTGGAAGATGGCCCCACACAGCGCCGGAATTGCGGGTGGCAGCGAGGGCTCACCCAGGCCGGTCGGCGGGTTGTTCGTGAGCTTCCAGTGCACTTCGATCTCCGGCGGCGCCTGCGTCAGGCGCAGCAGCGGGAAGTCGTGGAAGTTGGACTGGACGGCGCGACCGCCCTCGATCGTGATCTCCTGGCCGAGCGCCTCGGACAGGCCATCGAGCACACCGCCCTGGACGTTGCTCTCCGCGTTGAGCGGGTTGATGATCTGGCTGCCGACATCGCCGGCGACCCAGACCTTATCGATCGTAAGGCGACCCTCGCGGCTGACGGTCGCCTGCACGACCTCCGCGAAGTAGCCGCGGTGGCTGAAGTGGAAGGCGACGCCCATGCCGGTGCCGCGAGGCAGCTGACGGCGGCGTGCTGACCAGTTCGATTTTTCCGCGAGCAGTTCGAGCACGCCGCTCATGCGGCTCGCATCGAAGACGATCGGCTGACCGCGGCCGGGTTCGGGAGGTGGCAGCGGGATCGGCGACTGTCGCAACATTTCGAGGCGGAACTCCAGCGGGTCCTTGCCGGCGGCGTGAGCGAGCTCGTCGATGAAGCCCTGGATGACGAAAGCGAGGCCGTTGCTGCCGGGCGCGCGCAGCGCGCCGGTCGGCACGCCGGTCGGCATCAGCGAATAGTCGAGCGCGTAGTTCTGAATGAAACGCGCGGGGAATTCGAACGGGCTCATGCTCGCGCTTGCGGCGAAACGTTCGCCCTCACCGAAGCTGACGAAGTGATCGCGCCAGGCGACGAGTTTGCCGTTCGCATCGACGCCGCCGCTGAAATAGTGCCAGCCGGCGGGGCGGTAGAAGTCGTGGCGCATGTCATCTTCGCGCGTCCACACAAGTTTGACCGGCACGCCCACTTCCTTTGCGATCCACGCGGCTTCGACCATGTAGTCGTTGCTCAGGCGACGACCGAAGCCGCCGCCGGCACGGACGAGGTGGAGCGTGATATCGTCTTCCTTAATGCCGAGAGTACGCGCGACAAGCTGGCGACCGGCCTGCGGCGTCTGCGTCGGTGCCCATACTTCCAGACGACCGTTGCTAAAGTGCGCGGTGCAGTTCTGCGGCTCGAGTGGCGCGTGCGCGATGAACGGGTAGTGGTACTCGGCGCTGACGGTCTTCGCGGCCGACCGCAGTGCGGCTTCGAAGTCGCCATCGCGGCGGATGGTGCGTTCGTGCTGCTGTTTCGCAAGTTCGGCGGCGCGCTGCGCAAACCCTGCACTGCTCTGCTGTGCGGTCGCACCTTCGTTCCAGGTGACACGCAACTTCTCACGCGCCTTCTTCGCCTGCCACCACGTGTCAGCGACGATCGCGACACCGCCGAGCAGGCCGGTCAGGTTGTCCCCACCTTCGACGACGAACGCGTGACGCACACCCGGTTGCGCCTTGATTTCTTCGAGATTCGCGCTGGCCACCTTGCCGCCGAATACCGCGCACTTTTCAAAGGTCGCGTACAGCATGCCCGGCACCGTCACATCGATGCCGTACATCGGCTTGCCGGTGATGATCGCGCGCACATCGACACCTTTGACGTTGGTGCCGATGATCTTGAAATCCTTCGGATCCTTCAGCTTCACGGTCTCGAGATCCGGCGGTGTAACGGTTCCGGTTTTCTCGATCAGTTGACCGTACGTCAGACTGCGGTTGCTCGCGCGGTGATGCACAAAACTTGCGGCCGTCGTGATCTCGGATTCTGGCACATTCCACGTCTGCGCCGCGGCGCGCACGAGCATCACGCGGGCGGCGGCACCAACGCGACGCATCGGCGTCCAGCTCGACGGCGTCGCATTGCTGCCACCGGCCGACTGGTTCTGGAACTTCGACGGATCGAAGTCGGCCTGCTCGATTTTGACCTTGTTCCAGTCCGCGTCGAGTTCATCTGCGATGATCATCGGCAGCATCGTTTTGACGCCCTGTCCGATCTCCGGATTTTTCGCGACCAGAACGATCGTATTGTCCGGGAGGATCCGGATGTGTGCGTTCACCCACTCATTCGTGGAGAGCTCATCATCCCTCAGGAAGCCGGGGCGGAAGTAGCCAACCAGCAGGATGCCGCCACCCGCGACGGCGGAGACCTGCAGGAAGCTGCGGCGGTTGATCATGGTCGACATGGTTTATTCCTCCCCCGACGCCTTGACGGCGGCGAGTTGGGCGGCGCGATGAATCGCCTTGCGGATGCGCAGGTAGGTTGCGCAGCGGCAGAGGTTGCCGTTCATGGCGGCGTCGATGTCGGCATCGGTCGGATTCGGTTTGCGCGCGAGCAGCGCAGCGGCCGACATGAGCTGGCCGGCCTGGCAGTATCCGCACTGCGGCACATCCAGTTCTTCCCACGCACGCTGCAGCGGGTGCGATGCGTCCGGCGAGAGTCCTTCGATGGTCGTGACGTCCGCACCCTGCACGGCCGAAACTGGCGTGACGCACGCGCGCGTCGGGTTGCCGCGGAGGTGAACGGTGCACGCGCCGCACTGCGCGGCGCCACAGCCGAACTTGGTGCCCTTCAGGTCGAGTGTGTCGCGCAGCACCCAGAGCAGGGGCGTGTCGGTCGGCACATCGACGGTCGTCGTTTTGCCGTTCAGTCGGAAGGTGACAGGCATAGCGGCTCCGCAAGGACAGGTTGGAATGGTCTGCCTTGAATGTGTACGCTCGGGGCGCGGCGCGGAAGCCGGCAGCCGCTCCGGACCGCGGCCCTGCGCGTTACCGGCAGCCGCTCCGGGCCGCGGCGGCTACGAGTTACTCCTCCCTTAGAACCGCCATGGGCTGGACCCGTGAGGCGCGCCAGGCGGGGAGGCCGGCCGCCGCTAGGCCGACCAGGAGCAGAATCGCTGCGGAAGATGTCCAGGTAACCGGGTCGGTCGGCGCGATGCCGAACAGGAAGCTCTCCAGGAAGCGGATCCCGGTGTAGATCAGCGCGAGCCCCAGGACGAGACCGGGCAGCAATACCCAGACTGCGTCGCCCAGGATCAGCCGAACCACCCGGGCACGTGCGGAACCCAGCGCGATGCGAAGTCCGATCTCGTTTCTGCGCCTGGCGACGTTGTAGGCCATGATGCCGTACAGGCCTATCACGGCGAGCACGAGCGCAAGGATACCGAAGGCAGCGGAGAGGAATGCGAGGATCCGCTCGCGCGTAGTCGATTCGGCGACCTGCTGGTTGAGCGAGCCGAATTGCAGCGACATCGAAGGATCAACAGTACGGGCGATCGTGCGCATCGCATTCATGAACTGCGGCGCCGTGCCGCCGCGCGCAGCGATCGTGAATGCCGCCGCGGGGTTCCTGGCCTGCGACCACGGCGTATACACAACCCGTTCCGGTTTCTCGCGGAGTGAACGGTGCCGCGCGGTTTGGACGACACCAATGATTTCGTACTCCGGGCCGTCGGCAGATCGCACCCTGAAGCGGCGCCCAACCACGGCACTCGTGCCGTAGAAGTGATCGGCAAACTCGGTGTTGACGATTGCGACCAGCTGCGTTCCCGGTCGGTCGCGCGCGTCGAAATCGCGGCCCGCGAGCAGGCGGGTACCAATCGTCGCGAAGTAGTCGTCCGTTACTTCATTGCGAAAGGCAAGGAGGTCACGGGAGGTCGGCGGCTGATAGCCGTCCACGAAGAACTGGCCGTTCCATGCCTGCCGGGCAAGCGGCATGAGCTGGGACGCGCTGGCGATGTCGATTCCGGGCGTCTGTCGAATGCGTTCGAGGACGTTGTCGAATACAGTCCGCTGCCGCTCGTTTTCTCCCGGCAGATTCAGAGTAGCAAAATGGACGGCTGCGTTCGTGTAACCGGTATCGCTCGTAAGCTTCCGAAGTGTGCCCAGCAGCAGACCGGCCGCGACGATGAGTGGTAATGACAGCCCGACCTGGGCGATGACGAGCAGCTTTCCCGGGTTGAGGCGCGACCGGCCCGTGATGCCGCGACCGGTGGAGCGAAGGACTTTTTGAGGATCCGCGAATCCCGCTCGCCAGGCTGGCGCCGCACCGAAGATCAGCGTCGCGATCGTCGCCGCACCCAGCGTGAACAGCAGCATGCGTGCATCGATGGACAAATCGAGCGACACACGGCTCGTGCTGGTCGACAGCAGCATCACGAGAGCACGGCTGCCCCACAGCGCAAGCAGCACGCTCACAATCGAACTGAGCAATGCGAGGACGATGCTCTCGGTCATGAGTTGCCGGATTACGCGCAGGCGACTCGCTCCGATCGACAGGCGCACGGCAATTTCCCGCTGACGTGCGGAGGAGCGCGCAAGCAGCAGGTTGGCGACGTTTGCGCACGTGATAAGCAATACGACGGCAACCAACACCATCAGGACAACCAGCGCTTTGCTGTAGTCAATGCGAAGCGGCGACAAACCACGTGCGATTGGCGTTGCGCTGATGGTTGCAGCGGGATCCGGCGGTTCGGGCCGGAAGAATGGCGTGTTGGGGTCCGCGCGCTCCAGCGCTCCTGCGTACACCGCCTGGGCGATCGATTGCAGATGGCCGTTCGCCGCCGCGACCGCCATGTCCGGCTTCAAACGTCCAATCACGTTCAGAAACCAGAGTGTCGGGTCCCGCAGTGCGGCTTCCTCGGTGCAGATCGGGATGTAGACATCCACCGACCGTCCAACCTTTACGCCAAAAAACGATCGTTCGGCGACTCCGATGATCTCATACGGGCGGCCGTTGAGGGAAATACTTCGGCCGAGTGCATCCTGCGCCCCGCCATATTCTCGCTGCCACATGCCGTTGCTCAGGACCGCCACCGCTGCGCAGCCGCGGTGGTCATCCGACAGAGCAATCAGGCGGCCTGCGGCAGCGCGCACGCCGAGCAGATCGAAAAATCCGCCGCTGACCAGCGCGCCCTCCGCGTAACGCACTTCGCCGCCGCGGCTGAGGTTGAAGCGCGTTTCCCCAATCGCTGCGACGCCGGCCAGTGCAGTCTGGTGCTGATGCAGCGCCTCCCAGAGCGGGTTGCTGAAATCGTCGCCACCGCCCGTCGTCAGTATCTGTACCAGTGCGTCGGGATCACGAACCGGCAACTTCTTGAGAATCACCGCGTCGATCAGGCTGAACATCGCCGTGTTTGCACCGATACCCAGCGCCAGCGACAGAATCGCTACCGTGGCGAAACCGGGATTCGATCGCAGCGTCCGCAGCGCGTATCGAACATCGGCGACGAGACGCTCGAGCCAGCCCAGTACATCAACGTCCCACGTGCGCTCCTTCTGTTGCGTGTAGTTGCCGAGCCGGCGCCGTGCCTCGCGGAGCGCCTCCTCCTCTGACATACCACTCGCCTGAAGTTCATCGGCACGCTCCGCGATGTGAAAATCCAACTCGCGATCCAGATCGCTCGACACGCCTTCCTGCCGGAACACGTTGAGCCCACGGCGCCACCACGACATTTCGACTCTCCAGTCTGACTGTCAGGCCTGCTCCAGAACGAGGGACACTCCTTGTATCAACCGCTCCCACCCGGCTTGCTCCGCTGCGAGCTGCCGACGCCCTGCTGACGTCAAGCGGTAGAAACGCGCCTGCCGGTTCTTCTCCGTGAGCCCCCACTCGGCTTTGACCCACCCGTCCTGCTCCATGCGATGCAGCGCAGGGTAGAGCGAACCTTCCTCCACACGCAGCAATTCATTCGAGACGCGCTGGATCGCTGCGGTGATCGCGTAGCCGTGCATCTGGTCGTGTACGGCCAGCGTCTTCAGCACCAGCATAGCGAGGGTGCCCTGAAGGATGTCCTGTTTCTGTTTCCGCATGGTCCTATACCTAGAATGCTAGGTATAGATGAAGTAGACCGGGGTTTGGTGTCAATGGCGGCGTTTTGGGCTTCGGGATTCGAACGGATTAACAGACGTTTACGGGGACGTGTACATTCACGTTTACGTGTACGGGGAATGGATTTCGAACGGAAACGGATTTCGAACGAATTGAGTGGGAGCGGGTCCGATGTAAACCTCGCGGCGGATTGCACAGCGGGGGTTGCGGGCGCTTGTATCGGGTGACCCGGAGATGAGTCACCAATGGACCGGCCGCCCCTGTATCTGTCCCCGCGAGGACGCTTTCTCCGGCTTCTGTTCCGGAATGTCCTGCTGGCCGCGGGTTTCGTAGCGGTGTCGCTCGGGATCGGTGCGGCAGGTTACGACTGGTTTGCCGGCCTGCCGTGGCTGGACGCTACGCTCAATGCATCGATGATTCTGACGGGCATGGCCCCGTGAACGCGCTCACGGAGCCGTCGGCCAAAGTGTTCGCGATTTTTATTCGCTGTTCAGCGGAGTCGCGTTTCTGACGGCAGCGGCGGTGATCTTCGGGCCGGTGGTTTACCGGTTCCTGCACCGGTTCCACATCGAGCAGTACGGCCCGCCGTCAGAGGACTCACGTGGTCAGGATGCGGGCAGCGAGAAGCAGTAGAACAGGCCGGCGCCGGTGGTTTAAGCCTAACGAGTAAGATCAACTCGCCACACGTGGATTCGTACAAGTCCTTCCTGCGTCTCCTCTGCCGTGGCAATAATATTGGGACTCACGACATCAATAACATAACCATCGATACGTACAGCCTTAACCAGCTTACCACTCGCCGGATTGATGATTTCTATTATGGAGTCATACAAGCGGTTCAGGTGAGTCACAGTTGTCGGGTGTCCCTCACCACGCTGGATCGATCGATGCGTCGGGACTTCCGGCACGACGGCAGCGACCAACACCAAATCGGTGGTGAAAGCCGCCAAGCCCTCAATGAAGGGGCTTGGAGGGTTTGGGTACGCGGCGGCTTCGAACGAACGATCCGGGAACCAAGGCGCGTTTCGGACCAGTTCTCCGATGTGGGTACCGTCCGGTCTGTAAAGCTCAAGACGATATCGGTCCGGCCGTGAGGCGATGATGTCCCCTGATTTCAGAATTGTGAACTTGCGCCGATCGACCGAGGGGCGGTTGGGATCGATCGTCGGATTTCTTTTGCCGAACGGCATTTTGTATTGGCCGTCAGCTCTGAGGAGGTGCAACGGCCACCCTGCCCTTTCGCGCGAATAATCCGTGGCCGTGATGACAAGATCTCCCGGGGCGTCGACGGCGGCAGAGCGAGGGTGGAGCGGCAGATTGAAGGTCCTTGCTGCCCGGAACTTCGAATCGAGAACCGTTACTCGACGGCTGGCATCGAGAACAAAGATCGAGTCATTGTTGCCGGGCGTGACCTCGAGGATCAGCTGGTACTCGCCGGGGCCGGATCCTGGTCGTCCGATGGTTCCGAGCAAACGACCGCGTTCGTCATATCGAAGCAGTCTGTTGGGAACGGAAGAACTGCTTACGAGAAACCCAGGTTCAAGAGGAACAACGCGCAACCCGAACCAGTTGGGAGATACGCTATCAGCCAACGACCCTAGCGTCGCGATGCGTGTCACTGACAGCCTGCACTCACGACATTGGCTGGTATCGATCCTTCGCTCGACGGCTTGTCCCGATGTGCCGCTTGATGCAAGCAGGAGGAACAAGACAAGCGAGGCCACGATCCGCTTCGTTATACGATTGCGCACGGGATTGCACGCCATTTACGCGCTATCGCTTGCCGGCGGCCGAATGAAAGCCGACGCGGTGGTCGCCTCATACGGACTTTCGGACATAGCGACGAAGTGTTTTTGGGCCGACTTCCGCGCCGTAGATGTTGCCTCTCGCGTCGACCGCGACGCCTTCCGCGCCGCTGGTTGCCGAGTTGTCGGGGTCAGGTTCGGGATCGGGAATGAACGCGGTGACCTTTCCGTCTTTTGCGCTGCCGATGTAGATGCCGCGTTTCCAGCCGGGGTTGCGTCGCGTGTTGGATTCGGAATCGGTGGCATAGAGGATGTCGTTGCGATCAATGAAGAGACCGCTCGGCCGGCCGAACTGATTCCACGAAGCGATGTGTTTGCCGTCCTGGTCGAAGATCTGGATGCGGTTGTTGCCGCGATCGGCGACGAAGAGGCGACCTTGCGAGTCCATCGCGAGCGCGTGTGCGTCGCGGAACTGTCCATCAGCCGTGCCGGTAGTGCCCCACTCCTTCAGGTACGTGCCATCCTTCGAGAACTTCACGACGCGGTTGTTACCGTTCGCGCCGTGTCCGTCGGCGACGAAGATGTCGCCGTTGGGTGCGACGAGAACGCCGGAAGGCTGCGCGAGCAGCTCGCGCGTCTTACCCGGCTCACCGCGTTTGCCGAGCGTCATCAGCAATCGGCCATCCGGACTGAACTTGTAGATGACGTGCCCGCCGGCACCGGGCTGCGTGCTGCTGATGCCGGCTGCATCCGTGACCCACACGTTGCCGTCGCGATCGACGTACATGCCGTGTGGCCACGCGAACATGTTTGCACCGAACTGCCGGAGCAGTTTGCCGTCGAGGTCGAACTGGAGGACAACGGTCAGGTTGCTGCCGACGCAGGTGTTCTGACCGCAGCGATCGGCGACCCAGATGCTGCGTCCATCAGGCGCAGGATAGACCGCGCTGGTCGAACCCCACGCGCGGCCGTTCGGCAGTTGCCCGAACGATGCGTCTGCGACCTGATACGGATTGGGAAGGTTCGCCGCCTGGGCTGCGACGACAGACGGAAGTGCCAGGACCAACGCGATGCAGGTGTAGCGCATAAGCCCTCTGCAGTACGAGAGGTTGACTGGACGGAACAGGGGTCAGGAACGGGTATCGAATGCTGCTGTTTGGGGGGATCCTGGGATTTCATCCGACAGTCATGCCCCAATACCTGTTCCCGACTCCTGTCCTATCGATGCTGACTGGTTGTCCTGTGTATTCGCGTGCTGCTACTGCGTTTTTCGAAACCGGTACTTCTTCAGCGCTTCATCGGTCGCGGGAATTTCTTCACCGCCGGCCGGGTAGGCGTTTTCCTTCAGCAGATAGACGATAATGTCGGCGTACTCCTGCCGTGTCAGCCGGCCGGGCTCATCCTGCGGCATGGCCGTGCGGATCTGCTCGAACAGCTCGAACAACGGCTGACCGGAGCGCGCCTTCTCGAACGCGGGGCCGGCGAACTGCTTCGATGTGTGGCAGCTCTGGCAGTTCACCCGGAACGCACTCGCGCCGCGCTCGGCCTGCACATCCGCGTACTTCGTTTCGGTCGTCGCGCCGTTCTGCTGCGCGCGACTCACGGTGGGCGCGGCGAGGAGCAGAAGGATGGCGCAGGCGCGCTTCACAGTGGTTTGACCTTGATGTTGCGGAAGGCGACGCGGTTGCCGTGCTCCTGGAGGCCGAAGTGGCCTTCCTTCGCGACGCCGTAGTCCTTCCAGCTCGCGAACTTGCTGTTGGCGACGCGCTGCTTCCAATCATCGCTGCCGAATTCGTATTCGACGACCCTGCGTCCGTTCAACCAGTGCTCGACGTGGCTGCCCTTCACGATGATCCGTGTCTCGTTCCATTCACCGGCGGGCCTGACGACGCCGCGCGGAACGGCGTACAAGCCGAAGTTGGAGCCGGCGGACGTCACCTCGGATTTGCCGTCGGCGTGCCGCTCATCGTCGAGCACCTGGTACTCCGGCGCACTCTGGAAGATGTACTGCGGTCCTTCGATCGCGCGGTAGAAGACGCCGCTGTTGCCGCCGGGCTCGATGTTCCATTCCAGCGAGAGTTCAAAGTCTCGGAATTTTTCGGTCGTGATGATGTCGGCCGCCTGAGCAACGCGTGTCAGGGCGCCGTCGACGACCTGCCAGCCGGCGGGCATGTCGGTGCCTTTATAGGCGCGCCAGCCGCTGGTCGTCTTGCCATCGAAGAGCAGTCGCCAGCCGGCGGCGCGCTCCGCGGCCGTCAATGTGTTGGGCTGGTTCACACCGCCCCCCTTCGATTGCTGGGCGTGTACACAGGCCGGTAGAACAGCGGCAAGGGCGATGGCGATTACGGCACGCATTGAGACCCCTCGTTTCTTTGCTCGATGGCGGGTTGCGAAACGTGCACCGTCCGGGGCTGGGCCGCAAGAATTTTTGCCTTGATATCGGTACCTCAGCCCTGAAATTAGAGCCGACCTGACGGCCCCTTTTGCCTGGACTCCCATGCGACTTCGCACCCTGCGATTCTTAACGCTTGTGACGTTGTTGGCCGCGCCAGCGGCGTGCAGGGAGGGCGCCGACCTGGACGCGCGAGCTCAGCCCGCGAACGTCGACACTGTCCGTCTGCTCGAGCCCGCGTTCGAATTGGAATCGGAGCCGGTTGCCGTGACAGGTGGTGCCGAGACAGCTGGTTCCGATCCGATGCTCCACCTGGTTAGAGATGGAGTCTTTCTGAGCGACGGCGCCTTTGTCGTTGCGAATGAGGCATCGCGTTCAATCGTCTATTTTGACGCGGGTGGACGATTTGTGCGGGAAGTTGGCCGCGATGGTGACGGCCCGGGCGAATTCCGACGACCGCGTTCGGTCCACCGGCTCGCTGGAGATTCGATCGCGGCGTGGGACCCCATACCCGAACGCATCACTGTTTTTGATTCAAAGGGAAACGTTGCGCGGACGGTTTCTCTCGGCTCCGGGAGAAAGTCGTTGTTTGGTGCACGATCCTACCTTGACCTTTATCAGCTGGGTGCGCACGGGTTTGCGGCCGTTACGGACCCTCTCGGTCGACAGGCGCACGAACGCCGTGGTCGTCGGTCCAGAGACGAGCATTTCATCGCGCTTGTGGATGCAGGCGGAAATACCGCCGTTGAACTTGGCGTGGTCCGCGGGATCGACTGGTTCCGTCACGGCAACACCGCTGGTCCAGCGGTTTTCAGTTACAGGTTCTTTCCGGCAACGACCACCGAAGCGTTTTATCTGGGGCATGGCCGCGGCCCCGAACTGATCGAGTACGGACTGGATGCAAGGGTTCGGGCGCGCCTGCTGCTGCCGATCGAACGGAAGTTCATGAGTGCCGCAGATCTCGACGGAGCACGACGTAGATGGGTGGCGCGGATGCACCCGAGGAACCGTGAATCGGAAGCACAAAGGTTCTATGATCGAGTCGTCGTTGATTCCTTCCCGGCGTTCACCGACCTGGAATCCACGAGCGCGGGATCGACGCTGTGGATGCAACTCTACGATCTGCCAGACCAGCCCAGGCGCTGGCTGATCGTGAATCCGGCCGAACGCACCGCTCGGCGGATCGTCCTGCCGCCGCGGGCGCAAGTCCTCGATGCTTCAGACACAACGGTCCTGATCCTGACGAAGGATTCATTCGACGTCGAAGTCGTTGCCGTGCACAGATTCCGAATCGCGAGCTGACGCTTCCTGCTGGCAACCCTGACCTTGCCCGCGGCTTCCTGCCGGGCCACTATCCCCGAAGTTCCTGCCGAAGCGAAACGTTCGCAACTTCCCAGAGGATCGTATGCAAGCGCAACCCCAACGGCCCGTTTACGATGTGGCCATCGTCGGCTCGGGTGCCGGCGGCGGCATGGCCGCGTACATGCTGACCCGCGCGGGCGCGAGGGTCGTGATGCTGGAGGCCGGGCGGTCCTGGTTCGCGACGAAGGACGCGCCGATGATGAAGTGGAATTACGAGTCGCCCCGGCGCGGCGCGTCGACGCCAACGCGGCCGTTCGGCGAGTTCGACGCGTGCGACGGCGGCTGGGACATCGAAGGCGAGCCGTACACGCGCGCGCCGGGCACACAATTCAGCTGGTGGCGCGCACGCATGCTCGGCGGACGGACGAATCACTGGGGGCGCATCTCGCTGCGCTTCGGGCCGGACGACTTCCGCCACAAGAGCATCGACGGGCTCGGCGATGACTGGCCGATCACGTACAACGATGTGAAGCCGTACTACGATCGCGTCGACCGGCTGATCGGCATTTTCGGCAGCGTTGAAAACCTGCCGAACGAACCCGACGGCGTTTTCCTACCACCGCCGAAGCCGCGCTGCTACGAGCTGATGGTCAAGCAGGCGTCGGACAAGCTGGGCATTACCTGCATCCCCTCGCGGCTGTCGGTGCTGACGAGGCCACTCAACAACCGCGCGCCGTGCCACTACTGCGGGCAGTGCAACCGCGGTTGCATCACCAACTCGAACTTCTCCAGTCCGTCGGTGCTCATTCAGCCCGCACTCGACACGGGGCGGCTGACACTGATCACGAACGCGATGGCGCGCGAGGTCACGATCGACGCGCAGGGGCGCGCGACCGGTGTGTCGTACATCGACAAGAACTTGCATCGCGATGAGCACGTGCGTGCGCGCGTGGTCGTGCTGGCGGCGAGCGCGTGCGAAACCGCGCGCCTGCTCCTCAACTCAAAATCGTCGCAGTTCCCGAACGGCCTCGCCAATTCGAGCGGCGTGGTCGGCAAGTACCTGACGGACACGACGGGCAGCGACGTCTCCGGGTTCGTCCCGAAGCTGATGAACCACGTGCACCACAACGAGGATGGCGTCGGCGGCATGCACGTGTACATGCCTTGGTGGCTCGACAACCGGAAACTCGACTTCCCGCGCGGTTACCACATCGAGGTGTGGGGCCGCCGCGGCATGCCGGGCTACGGCTTCATGGGCGGCATTCACCGATACCCATCGGGCGGCGGGTACGGCAAACAGCTGAAGGACGACTACCGCCGGTACTACGGCGCGACGATCGGCTTTTCCGGCCGCGGTGAGATGATCCCGAACGATGGCTCGTACTGCGAGATCGATCCGAACGTGGTGGATCGCTGGGGCATTCCGGTACTGCGTTTCCACTGGCAGTGGACCGACCACGAGTACAACCAGGTCAGGCACATGCAGCAGACGTTCCGCGCGCTGATCGAGGAGATGGGCGGGACGGTCTTCTCGCCGATGCCGACGCGCGAACAGGGGTACGGCATCGCGGCGGGCGGCACGATCATCCACGAACTCGGCGGCGCACGCATGGGAAGCAATCCCGGAACCTCGGTCACGAACGCGTTCGGTCGGACGCACGACGTGCGCAACCTGTTCGTCGCCGATGGTGCAACGTTCGTATCACAGGCGGACAAGAACCCGACGTGGACGATCCTGGCGCTCGCGATGCGCACAAGCGACCACATCGCCGACCTCATGAAGCAGGGGGCACTATGAGCGATATTTCCCGCCGCGATGCACTTGCGATTCTGGGCGTCGTGCCATTGGCGGCGATGCTGGAGACGTCGCCGGAACGCGTGACCCGCGCGCTGGACGCAGCGCGGGCCGCGCGATTGCAGAACACGCAATTCAAACCGCAGTTTTTCACCGACCACGAGTATCGCACGGTGCGTGTGCTGGTCGATATCATCATCCCGCGCGATGAGCGGTCCGGCAGTGCAACGGACGCAGGCGTGCCGGAGTTCATGGATTTCATCATGATCGATCGGCCGTCGATGCAGGCGCAGATGCGCGGCGGCCTGCGGTGGCTGGACAATGAAAGCGTGGACCGCTTCGGCGCGCAGTTCGTCGCCGCAACGGACGCGCAGCGCATCGCCATTGTCGAAGACATTGCATGGCCGGCGCGTGCACGGCCGGAGCTGAGCCACGGCGTCAGCTTCTTCAACTACTTCCGCGACCTCACGGCCGGCGGTTTCTGGTCGAGCAAAATCGGCGTGGAAGACGTCGGCTACATTGGCAACGTACCCAACCGGTGGGACGGCTGTCCGCCGGAGGCGCTGCAACGTCTGGGCGTCAGTTATGACATTATGAACACGAAGGCGAGCGGTTGAGCCTTCCCCGCATCAGCAGAGAGGAATCTTGAGCAAGCGACTCGGCGTCGGCTTCATCGGCAGTGGCTTCAACGCGCAGTTTCACATGCGCGCGTGGGTGGGCGTCCGCGACGCGGACGTGCTTGGCGTCTGGAGTCCGAACCGTGCGAATGCGGAGTCCGCGGCCGCGCTTGCGCGCCGGCTCGACATCGGCGCTGCGAAGGCGTACGGCTCGATCACCGAAATGGTGGCCGACCCGGCGATCGACGCGATCTGGCTGACGGGCCCCAACCATCGGCGCGTAGAGAACGTGCAGGAGATCGTCGCCGCGATCGAAAGCGGCAAAGGCTCGCTGCGCGGCCTCGCCTGCGAGAAGCCGCTCGCACGCAATGTTGCCGAAGCGACGCAGATCATGGAACTCATCGCGCGCGTCGGACTGCAGACCGGCTACCTCGAGAACCAGATCTTCGCACCGCAGGTCGATCACGGCCGCAACCTGCTGTGGGCGCGCGGCGCCGCGACCACCGGCCGGCCGTACCTGGCGCGGGCGGCGGAAGAACACAGCGGTCCACACATGCCGTGGTTCTGGCAGGGGCAACTGCAGGGCGGCGGCGTGCTGAACGACATGATGTGCCACTCGGCGCTCATGGTCAGACACCTGCTGACCGAACCGGGCGCGCCGCTCTCCTCCGTACGGCCGGTGCGCGTGACCGGCCACATCGCCAGCCTGAAGTGGACGCGGCCGGTTTACGCCACACGCTTGTCGCAGCAGATGGGTACCGAGGTCGATTACCGGAAGACGCCGTCGGAAGACTACGCCAGCATCCTGGTCGAGTTCGAAACCGAAGACGGTCACCGCGTGATGGGTGAGGCAACCACGTCGTGGAGCTACGTCGGCCCCGGCCTGCGGCTCTCGGCCGAACTGCTGGGACCGGAGTACTCGCTGAAGTGG
>Ga0255338_1003826_pt1 | contig 17051 bp, 12 predicted proteins | sample MeOH1_35cm_T4_19_FD_203715 | JGI IMG/M metagenome (GOLD analysis project Ga0255338, IMG submission 203715) | Sandy soil microbial communities from University of British Columbia, Vancouver, Canada - MeOH1_35cm_T4_195 | ecosystem: Engineered > Artificial ecosystem > Sand microcosm > Unclassified ...
CACGATCACGCCGTCCGCGGTCGGCGCCAACGGGACGTACAGCTTCGCCCTCAAGAGCGCGTCGACCGACAGCGCGATCTACGCCAGCCGCGAGGACAGCACTCACCGGCCGGAGCTGATCGTGACGACCGGCGGCGCTGCCCCGTCGCCGACGCCGACGGCCACGCCTGCTCCGACGCCGACGCCGCCGCCTGCTCCGACGCCGACACCGCCGCCCGGCCCCACGCCGACCCCGCCGGCCGGCGGGCTCCGGTTCACGCCGGTCGCCGACGCCCAGGTCAAGTCGTCGAGCGCGTCGACGAACTACGGCACGGCCACGACGATCCGCGTCCGCGAGGACACGGCCAGCCCGCCGATCACGTACCACAGCTACCTTCGCTTCAACGTGACCGGGCTGACCGGCACGCCGAGCGCGGTGCACCTGCGGCTGTACGTGACCGACCCGAGCGCCGACGGCGGCAAGGTGTACAAGACCGGGACGAGCTGGAGCGAGACCGGGATCACCTGGTCGAACGCGCCGGCCATCTCCGGCACCGCCGTCGGCTCGGCGGGTGGCACGCCTGCTGTGGGGCAGTGGGAGGACATCACGATCACGCCGTCCGCGGTCGGCGCCAACGGGACGTACAGCTTCGCCCTCAAGAGCGCGTCGACCGACAGCGCGATCTACGCCAGCCGCGAGGACAGCACTCACCGGCCGGAGCTGATCGTGACACCGTGACATCGACGACACGAGCATGCCGGCCAGGGACGCGGCTGGGCGGTCCCTACGGGATCTTCCCGATCTCCTCGCTCACGTCGTTCGGCGAGTTGAACTCGCGGTCGGGCAGCCGCTCGAGGGTCGAGATGACGTTGTCGTCCGCACCGTGCTCGCGGGCCGCCTCCAGGAGAGCGTCCTTGCGGACCGGGTAGTCGATGCCCGACAGGAACCGCTGGACCTGGACCGGATTGACGGTCGCCATCGCTCTCCCCGCGCTCCTGCCGCGGCTCGGCCGCGGCTCAGGCCGGCACCGGGCCGGCACGGTGAGCCGGAGGGTCGAGCCGCGGTGCTCCTGGGTGGGATGACCCAACCCACGTGAGCGTCGGCGCCCGGCCCCGGGCCGCTACCGGCGATCCGGTCGTCGCACGTGACAGAAGGCTTGCAGGGCCCGGGTCTCGGGACCGACGCGTTACTCGAACAGCCCGGGTTGCAGATCGGCGGCGCGCACCCGACGCGGCGGTGCGATCAGCGCCCGGACCTCCCCGCGCCGGACGAACCGCCGACCGCCGAGCTTGATGCTCTGAAGCTTCCCGCTCCGCGCCCAGCTACCGATCGTGGACGGCCGGAACGACACGTTGGCGGAGCGCAGGATGTCGGCCGCTTCGGCGAGCGTGATCCAGTCCGACGCGGCCGGCATCGGCGTCAGTCGGGGTCCGAGGAGCTCGGCGCGGAGGACGACGTGGACTCGGCCGGCGTGCTGGAGGACTCGCTCCCGCTCGGCTTCGACTCGCCGTCGGCCTTCGCCGCGGCCTTGGTCCGGGTCGCGCTCCCGCGGTCCTTCTTCGCCCAGCCCGTGCCCTTGAAGTGGATCGCGGGCGGCGCGAAGGCCTTGCGCATCGAGCCCTCGGCGCCGCACTCGGGACAGAAGTTCGGGCCCGCGTCGTGGACGCCCTGGAGGATGTCGGTTCGCTGGTTGCACGCGGAACAGACGTATTCGTAGATCGGCATGGTCGTGATCCCTGAAGGTCAGCCCCGAAGCAGGCGCATGCCGCACTTCGGGCAGTAGAAGGCGCGTTCGTGGGCGGAGGCGAACCCGCAATGGGCGCAGACGAGGCCACCTCGTCCTGCCGCGGGAACCGGCCGCTCGACCGCGGTGAGACCCATCGAGTACTGGCTGGCGAGGATGTTCGTCAGCAGCCCCGCGAGGAGCCGCGAGCCGATCCGGTCGGTGTCGCCACGGACGCCCTTGCCGCCCCACCCGACGACTGCCCGGACGATCATGTCGCCGGTCGCCTCATCCCAGTGCGAGGCGACACCGCCGACGATCGCGTTGTACTCCGGGTAGCCCGACGTGTCGACCTCGCCATCGAGCAGCGCGCAGACGAACGTGTCGAAGGCCAGGTCGATCGCGTCGATCGACTCGAGCACGACGAGCGCGTGGCGCGTCACCGGCGAGTGGACGTGGTGGGCATTCAGCCACTGCATCGCCTCGGACGGGCGGGCGATCACCGGCGTCGCCTGGCTGAACTCGATCGGGAGCGGCTCGACGGCCTCGATCTCGCTTTTCGCCAGGCCGACCAGCATCGACGGCAGCTCGGAGAGCGCGTTCGGGCCGGCCTTCATCCGGACGCCCTCGCTGCTCTTGCCGGCGTAGCTCAGCTTGAGCTGGAACTCCTGGGCAATGACCTCTTCCGGCAGAACGCCGGAGGCGGGCGGAGGCGTGGCCGCGGTCCCGGTTCCGGTCCCGGAGCCCCCGGCTCCGCGGCGCTTCAGGAAGTCGAGCGGCAAAGGATCCTCTCCGAACGCCAACGTGGACGGCCGATATCGTAGCAGCGGCGCGGTGCCTTCCGGCAGCGGTCCGTTGGAACACCCGGAGGGACCGACGAGAGCGGCCTAGCGTGCCCGGAGGATCACCGCCTCGAGCGGTCGGAGATCGAGCCGGGTACCGTTCTGACGGGTGCCCTCGAACGGCTCGCGCGTGCTGAAGAGCGCCTCCCAGACCCCGGACGGCCGGCCCTCGAGGCGGACCCATCCGCGATCGCGCCCGAAGTTCACCGCGACGAGGACGAGCTCGTCGCCTTCCCAGCGGTGGTAGGCGAAGACGTCCCGCCCCGCGGCACCGGTCGGCAGCTGGCGGATCTCGCCGAGCTGGAGCGCGGGGTGGCGGCGCCGGAGCCAGACGAGCCGCCGGTACGTGTTGAGGATCGAGCTCGGGTCGGCATCGTGGCGAGCGACGTTGCGGGTCTTCCAGTCCGGCGGCATCCGGAGCCACGGGCGGCCCGTGCTGAACCCGCCGTTCGGAGCGTCGGACCACGCCATCGGGGCTCGCGCCTGGTCGCGGTTCCACCACGGGGCGAGAGCACGGGAGATCGCGGAGCCGCGGCGGGCCGGCGGGTCGACGATCTCCGCCCGCGGGATCGGGACGTCGCGCAACCCGATCTCCTCGCCGTAGTACAGGAACGGGGTGCCGCGCAGGGTGAGCATGAGGACGGCGGCAGCCTTCGCGACGTCGTCGCCGGTCGGCCCGCCGCCGAAGCGCGACACGTGGCGGGATCGGTCGTGGTTGGACAGGACGACAGTGGGCCAGCCGGTCGGCCCGAAGATCGCCTCGCGCTCGGCGGTCGCCTTCGCGAACGCCTCGGCCCGCCACGGCTGCTCGATCAGGTGGAAGTCGAAGACGAGGTGGCGGGGCTCCTGGTACTGCCCCGCCGCACGAGGATCCGTGCTGAAGAGCTCGCCGACCGTCATGCGGCCGCCCCGCTCGTCGACAAGCGCGCGGAAGTCGGCGAGGAACTCTCGCAGCTCGGGCTGGTTCTTGTCGTACGCGTGGTGCTGCCGGTCGTACGCCCGCCGTCCGAGCAGGCGGCGCGGGTTCGAACGGAGCTCGGGGTGCTTGAAGAACGCGTTGAAGACGTCGAGCCGGAACCCGTCCACGCCGCGGGCGAGCCACCCCGATGCCATCGCCAGCATGGCGTCCCGGACGGCCGGGTTGCGCCAGTTCAGGTCTGGTTGCTCGGGCAGGAAGGTGTGGAGGTAGAACTGGCCACGGGCCTCGTCCCACGTCCATGCGGGGCCGCCGAAGAACGACACCCAGTTGTTCGGACGGCGGCGCGGCTGCGGCCGGCGGCGCCAGGTCGGCGGCGGGTCGCGCCAGATGAACCAGTCGCCGTGAGGGCCGTTCGGGTCGGTGCGCGAGGCCTGGAACCACGGGTGGGCCGAGCTCGTGTGGTTCATCACGAGGTCCAGGACCACCCGGATGCCGCGCTTGTGCGCCTCGTCGATCAACCGGTCGAAGTCGTCGAGGGTTCCGAAGACCGGGTCGATATCGGCGTGGTCGGAGACGTCGTAGCCGACGTCGAGGCCGGGAGACGGGTAGATCGGCGACAGCCAGATCGCGTCGACGCCGAGCGAGCGCTCGGTGCCGTCGTTCAGGTAGTCGAGGCGCGAGATCAGCCCCTGGAGGTCCCCCACCCCATCGCCGGTCGAGTCGGCGAACGAGCGCGGGTAGACCTGGTAGACGATGCCCCGCTGCCACCAGTCCGCACCGAATGCCCTCGGTGCGAGCGGCGCAGCAACGTGCCGGCCGGGGCCGCCGGGCGCCTCGGCGTCGGCCAGATCGGGGAGGACCGATTCGGGGTGTGTTTCGATAGTCATGGAACGAACCGACGGAAACCTGGCTCGGGTCGAGGGTGGGCGGAGGACCGGAACAGCGAGGGAGATGCTACGCCGACGATCGGCGGCGTGCCTCCCGCCGCCGGCGTCCCATGTCGGCGCGTTTTGGGCGGGCCGCAACCGGCCGGCAACCGCCCGATATACTCCCGCGGATGGTCATCGACGCCGCCCGACGTCGCCCCTCCGAACGCGTCCGGCTCGGGGTTGTTGGGCTCGGTGCGGTCGCCCAGGCCGTTCACCTGCCGATCCTCGAGCGGCTTCGAGACGCGTTCGTGGTGACGGCCCTGTGCGACCTGTCGCCGACGCTCCTCGCGACCCTCGGCGAGCGATACCGGGTCCCGCCCGCGGCGCAGTTCGACCACGCGCGCGCCATGCTCGCGTCCGGGGCGATCGACGCGGTGGCGATCCTCAGCTCGGGCTCGCACGGCTCCCTGACCCTCGACGCGCGGCGGGCCGGTCTGCCGGTCTTCGTCGAGAAGCCGCTCGCGTTCACGCTGGCCGAGGCTGACGCCATCGCGGGGGACCCGCGCCTCGCCGACGGAGTCGAAGTCGGCTACATGAAGCTCTGGGACCCGGCCGTCCGGCGCGCGGTCGCGATCGTCGACCGGGCCCGACGCGAGCGCGGCGTCGCAGTCCGCGCGATCGAGGTCACGGTCCTCCACCCGTCGTCCGAGCGCCAGCTCTGGCAGGCCCATCTGCTCCCGCCCCCATCCGATCTTCCGACCGACGCCCTCCGCGCCGGCGCGGCCGCGGCCGCCGACCTCCGCGCCGCCGCGCTCGGTCCGGCGGCCGAGGCGGTCGGCCCGCTCTACACGGAGATCCTCCTCGGCAGCGTCGTCCACGAGCTCGCGCTGATCCGGGCCTTCGACGGCGACCCGGACGCGATCGAATCGGTCGACACCTGGCCGGCGGACGCCTGGCCGCCGAGCGTCGGGATCGTCGGACGGCTGCCCGATGGCGGGCGGGTCACGATCGACTGGCATTACCTGCCCGACTACGCGGCGTATCGCGAGCTCGTCCGGATCGTCCTCGACGATGCGACGGTCGAGCTCGAGTTCCCGTCGCCGTACCTCATCAACCGGCCCACGTCCCTGACGGTCACGGAGCCCGACGGAGACGCGCGACGGGACACGGTCTTCACCTCGGTCGCCGAGGCGTTCGAGGAGGAGCTGCTCGCCTTCCATCGGCTCGTCGTCACCGGTGAGCGACCGTTGGGCGGCGTCGCCGAAGGCCGAGCCGACATCGTCACGTGTCTCCGGATGGCGCGCCGGTACGCCGAGCGCCTGGGTACCGCGGTCGGCGGCGAGGCGGCGCTGGTCGCAGAGACCGGACCGACCGCTGCTGCGACCACCACCATCGCCGGCGCGCGCTGACGTGACGACCGCCGACCCCACGCCCTCGACGCCGACCGTCGTCCACCTCGTCCCGCATACCCACTGGGACCGCGAGTGGTACGAGCCGTTCCAGGCCTTCCGGCTTCGCCTCGTCGCCCTCGTCGATGAGCTGCTCGCCCGGATGGAAGCGGACCCCCGAATGCGCTTCACCCTCGACGGGCAGTGCGCGACCGTCGACGACTACCTCGAGCTCCGGCCGGCGGCAGAGCCGCTGGTCCGCCGCCTCGTCGCCGAGGGCCGGCTGGCGATCGGGCCGTGGCAGATCCTCATGGACGAGTTCCTCGCCTCGGGCGAGACGATCGTCCGCAACCTCGAGCTCGGGTGGGCGCGGGCGACCGAGCTCGGGCGCGCGATGCCGGTGGGCTACCTCCCCGACATGTTCGGGCACATCGCCCAGATACCGCAGATCCTCCGCCGCGCCGGGATCGAGCGTGCCGTCGTCTGGCGCGGCGTCCCCGCCGCGATCGACCGGAACGCCTTCATCTGGCGCGCGCCCGACGGGTCGGAGGTCGAGACCGAGTACCTCGTCGGTGGCTATGGCAACGGGGCGTACCTGTTCGACGTCCCCGACCGGCTCGGCTCGAAGCTCGCCGGCTACGTCGCCGCCAATGCCGCGTTCTACGGCGAGCGCTCGGTCCTCGCGATGTACGGGACGGACCACGCGGTCCCGACGCCCCGGCTCACCGAGCTCGTCGAGGCGATCAACCAGGGGCGGACCGATGTCGTCGTCCGGATCGAGACGCTCACCGGCTACGCCGACCGGGCCTCGACCGACGGCGCGGACGATCGGACGCTGCCCGACTGGACGGGCGAGCTCCGATCCGGCGCGCGGGCCAACATGCTGATGAACGTCACGTCGGCGCGGATCGATCAGAAGATCGCCGGCGGCCGGGCCGAACGGCTCATCGAGCGGTACACCGAGCCGCTGACCGCGCTTCATGGCGCGGCGTGGCCAGCCCGCGAGCTCGAGCTCGCCTGGCGGCGGCTCGTCGACAACTCCGCCCATGACTCGATCTGCGGCTGCTCGCACGACGAGGTCGTCGCCCAGGTCCTCTTGCGCTACGCCGAGGTCGAGCAGATCGGCCGGGCCCTTCTCAGAACGACGCTTGGCCGGATCGCCACCCGCGTGCCAGCGGGCCGCTGGGCGGTCGTCAATCCGTCTCCGGACCGCCGAGACGACGTCGTCGAGCTCGACGTCGCGGTCCCGCCCGAATGGGATGCGGTTGCCATCCGCGTGGACGGGCACGTCGTCCCGACCCAGGAGGTCGGCCGGGCCGACCCGCTTGTCGCGAGCTTGCGCCTCCGCGGCGCCGACGTCCCGGAGCTGTTCGCGCGGCGCCGCCACGGCCGCGAGCTCTTCGGCCGGCAGATCAACGGGGCGCGGACGGAGCGGGGGTCGGGTGGCGGGACCGGGCGGATCACGGTCGTCGTCGACGACGTCGCCGACCCGCCGGAGCTCGACGTCGAGGAGCTGCTCGCGGGGATCGACGCCGTCGTCCTCGCCGAGCCAGACGCCACCTGGGACCTCGTCGTCCGCGCCACCGACCGGCGCCGGCTCGTCGCCGCCGTGCCCGCGCCGGCGCTCGGGTTCGCGACCGTCGAGGTCGTCGAAGCGGCGGCGGCACCGGGATCCGAAGCGCTCGACGACTGCGTCGTCGCGACCGAGCGCTCGCTGGCGAACGGACTCGTCCGGGTCGACGTCGACGAGGACGGCTCCTTCCGCCTCACCGGCGGCGGCACAGCGCTCGCGGGCGTCGGGCGGATCGTCGACGGGGGTGACTTCGGCGACAGCTACAACTTCGGACCGCCGACGCCGGACGTCGTCGTCGAGCGCCCGTCCGCCGTGTCCTGGGCCGTGGCTGCCGAAGGGCCGGTGCGCGGCGAGCTGGTCGTCCATCGTTGCTACGACTGGCCGATCGGCGTCGATCCCGCCGGTCGCGGCAGGACAGCCGAGGCCCTCCCGACGGAGGTCGTCACACGGCTCGAGCTCCGGGCCGGAGAGCCGTTCGTTCGCGTCCGGGTCGAATTCGAGAACCGCTCGCGCGACCACCGCGTCCGCTGCCACATCCCGCTCCCGAGTGCCGTGACCGGATCGTCTGCCGAGGGCCAGTTCGCGGTCGTCGAGCGGGGGCTCAGCGCGGAGGCCGGCCACGGCGAGGTCCCGCTGCCCACGTTCCCGGCCCGCTCGTTCGTCTCGGTGGACGGCGTGACCGTCCTGCTCGACCAGATGACCGAATACGAGGTCATCGAGGGCCGTGAGCTGGCCCTCACGGTGCTCCGCTCGTTCGGGCTCATCAGTCGTAACGCGAACCCGTACCGCGAGGATCCCGCCGGCCCCGAGATCCCGGTTCCGGCCGCGCAGCTCCTCGGCCCACGGACGTTCACCTTCGCGCTCGCGCCCCATGCCGGCCGCTGGACCGACGCCGACGCGCACGGAATGGCCGAGCGTTACCGGCACCCGTTCCTCGTCGTGCGCGGAACCGGGCGAGGCGACCTGGCGGCTGAGGACGGACGGTCGATCGATCGCCTCCGGCTCACCGGGACCGGGATCGTCCTGAGCGCCCTCCGACGGCGCGACGACTGGCTCGAGCTGCGGCTCGTCGCCGAGCACCCGGAGGCGACGGAGGCGATCATCGACGGCGCCTTCACCGCGGCCCGCGAGGTCGACCTCCTCGGGCGCCCGATTTCCGATCTCACGGTCGCCGCCGGCACGCTGCGCCTGCCGGTCCGACCCTGGGAGATCCGGACGATCCAGCTCCGTCCCGTCGCCGGCTGAGCCCCGAATTCGCGCTCAAGCGAAGCGGACGATCGCACCCTCGTACGGCCGGAGCTCGAGCCACCCCGTCGTCAGCCGCTCGTCGCGATCGAGGCAGGTGGAGACGACGACGCGCCCCGGCCCGGGCAACGCCAGCGCGACGGTGTCGCCACCGAGGTTCAGGGCGATCGCCAAGCACGCCTCCCCGGCGACCCGCTGGAACGCGAACACGCCGCCGCTCGGGGAGGGCATCGGCTCGAACGTCCCGTCGGTGAGCGCGGGCGTCTCGCGCCGAAGGGAGAGCAGGGTCCGCGTCAGCGCGAGCATCGAGCGCGGGTCCTGCCGCTGGGCCTCGACGTCGATCCCGCGACCGGGCTCGCCGAGCGGCAGCCACGGTTCAACTCCCGGCCGGGTGAACCCCCCGTTCGGCTCCGCCGTCCACGGCATCGGTGTCCGGGCGGGATCGCGCCCCTGGCCCGGCTCGTTCGCGTCCCACGGGTCCCGCGCGCGCTCCGGCGGGATGCGGACGTCGGTCATCCCAAGCTCGTCGCCGTAGTACAGCGTTGGTGCGCCGCGGAGCGTGAGGAGCAGCATCATCGCGACCCGCGCCCGCTCCGGGCCGGCCCACGAGGCAATCCGCGGCTGATCGTGGTTGCCGAGGACCCAGTTCGAGACCGCACCGGCCGGCAGCGCAGCCTCGACGGCGCGGACGATCTCGGCAACTCGGCCGGATGCCCAGTCGTAGCGGAGGAGGTGGAACCCGAACGGGAGGTGCATCCCGTCGAGGTTCTCGCCGTAGTAGCCGGCCCACACCGCGAGGTCGTGGCTCGGGACCTCGCCGATGACGACCCTGCTCTGACCGTCGCGCCGGTCGTACTCGTCGACGAGCGCCCGGAAGTCGCGCCAGACCCCGTAGACGTCCGGGTGGGCAAAGTCGTGGACGTGCTCCTGGGCCTCCCAGTCGCGCCCGAACATCCCCCGACCGGGTCGACGGCTCGCCGGGTTGTCGCGGAGCTCCGGGTCCTTCATCACCGCTCCGGCGACGTCGACGCGGAACCCATCGACCCCGCGGTCGAGCCAGAAGCGGGCGACGTCGAACATCGCGGCGCGGACCGCTGGGTTACGCCAGTTGAGATCGGGTTGCTCGCGGAGGAATGTGTGGAGGTAATACTCACCCGTCCGCTCGTCGAGCTCCCATGCCGGTCCGCCGAACAGACTCAGCCAGTTGTTCGGGCGCGACCCGTCCCGCCGCGGCGGACGCCAGACATACCAGTCGCGCCGCGGGTTGTCGCGCGACGCACGGGACTCCTGGAACCACGGGTGCCGATCGGACGTGTGGTTTGGGACGTAGTCCACGACGACCCGGATGCCGCGGTCGTGGGCCGCGGTGACGAGGCGGTCGAAGTCGGCTAGCGTCCCGAACAACGGGTCGACGTCGGTGTGGTCGGCGACGTCGTAGCCGAAGTCGGCCATCGGCGAGCGGTAGAACGGGGTAAGCCAGACGGCGTCGACACCGAGCCAGGCGAGGTAGTCGAGATGGGCCGTCACCCCGGCCAGGTCGCCGACGCCGTCACCGTCCGCGTCGGCAAAGCTCCGGGTATAGATCTCGTAGACAACGCCGTGCCGCCACCATCCGTGGGCCATCGCTCCCTCCCGATACGATTCTGAACCGTTGACAGGGCCATTCCGCAACCCTAGGCTCGCGCCCAGCCGGGATCCGGGTCGGTCGTGTCAGAAGGCGACCGCCGCGATCGTAACGGGACGCGGGGTCCGCCGGACCCCACTGGAGGAGTGGTTGCCGCCTGACCGGCAACGCGACGCGAACGGTCGTCGTTCGCGCAAGCCTCGATCCGCCGCCCGTCCTGCGGGCAGCCGGTCGGGTTGGAGGTCATCCATGGCTCGAAGCCTGCGTGTGCTGACGCTGCTCCTGGTCGCCGTGCTCACCCTCGGGGCGTGCGGCGGTGGTGGCGGATCTGCCGCACCATCGACCGGGGCCAGCCAGCCGCCCGCAAGCCAGCCTGGCACCAGCGGCGAGCCCGCCGGAACGCCGGGTGCGGGTGGCAGCATCACCGTCACGTCGCTGTGGGGCGGAAGCGAGGAGGAGTCCTTCAGGAAGGTCCTCGACGCATTCACGGCCAAGACCGGGATCACCGCGAAGTACGAGGGCGTGCGCCAGGACTACGCGACGGCGCTCCAGACCCGGATCACCGGCGGCAACCCGCCGGACGTCGCGATCATCCCGGGCATCGGGTTCCTCCGTCGCTTCGCGCGAGACGGCTCGATCAAGAAGATTTCCGATTTCGGGATCGACGTCGCCTCGATCGAGGGCAACTACGCCCCGGGCATCCTCGACATCGGCAAGGTCGATGGCGAGCAGTACGCGATCATGGTCAAGTTCAACAGCAAGTCGACCATGTGGTACCGCCCGGACGTGTTCAAGGAGCTCGGCGTCGAGCCCGCCGCGGACTGGGACGCGTTCAAGAAGCTCGTCTCGGACATCAAGGCCAAGGGCAAGACGCCGCTCGGGCTCGGCGTGTCCCCCGACTCGTGGACGCTGACCGACTGGTTCGAGAGCATCTACGTCCGCCAGGCGGGCCCTGACGCGTACAGCAAGCTGTTCAGCAAGGACGGCGCCTGGACCGATCCGACCGTCAAGGCCGCGATCGACGAGATGGTCTCGATCCTCAACAAGGACAACGTCGTCGGCGGCATCTCCGGCGCGATGGGCACTGCCTGGGTCGACGGCATCGGCCAGGTCTTCGGCCCGACCCCGAAGGCGGCCATGTACTACGAGGGCGGCTTCGTCGGCGGCATCGCCACCGGTCAGGTGAACAAGGACCTCAAGGTCCCCGACCAGATCGACTGGTTCGCCTTCCCGAAGATCAACAACGGCGACGCCGTCACGATCGGCGGGGACGTCATCGCCGCCTTCACGACGAACCCCGGCGTGAAGGAGTTCATGGAGTACATGACGACCAAGGAAGCGGGCGAGGTCTGGGCCGGCACCGGCGCCATCATCTCCCCGGTCAAGACGGTCAGCAGCGACGTCTACCCGAACGAGCTGGCCAAGAAGGAAGCCGAGCAGGTCGCCAACGCGTCGGCGGTCCGCTTCGACGGCTCCGACCTCCTGCCGGCGGGCGGCCCGGACCTCGGCGCCCTCCTGCAGAACGCGATCCAGGGCCAGGACATGGGCCCCCAGCTCCAGCAGTTCCAGGACCAGATCAAGACGGCCTGGGAGAACGAGTAACCGCACGCTTCGCGACGCGAAACCTTCAGCGCGGACGGGCTCCGGCCCGTCCGCGCTGAACCTTCGGCAGGGAGGACAGGATGGGGCTCGTCTCTCCGCCGGCCCAACCGGCTCCGGGGACGATCCGGAAGGCTGCGGTCGCCGACCGAGCCGGTGAGCGCAGCAGCTGGGCTGCATGGCTTTTCCTCACGCCGGCGCTGTTCATGCTCCTCGTGTTCATCGTCTACCCGACGATCTACACGATCGCGCTGAGCTTCAACCGCGGCCGGCGCGGCGAGTTCACCGAATGGATCGGGCTGCGGAACTACCAGCAGCTCCTCGGAGGCGATCCGAACTTCCTCAACCTGTCGACGTTCCCGCCGTCGGGGGCGCTCGTCAACAACGTCCTGTGGGTCATCTTCTACACGAGCTTCGTGCTCGGCCTCGGCCTGATCATCGCCGTCATGGCGAGCCGGGTCCGATACGAGACCTGGATCAAGGCGATCGTCTTCCTGCCCCAGGCGATCGCCGCGACGGCCCTGGCCGTCATCTGGAAGTTCGTCTACCAGCCGGACCCCGACATCGGGCTCCTCAACGCGATCCTCGGGGTCTTCCACGTCGGCCCGATCTCGTGGCTTGGTGACACCCGGATCGTCAACGCCGCGCTGATCATCGTCGGCGTGTGGGGCTCGGTCGGGTTCGCCACCGTCATCCTGTCTGCCGCGATCAAGTCGATCCCGGCAGAGATCATCGAGGCGGCCCGGACGGACGGCGCCAGCGAGCGCCAGATCTTCAGCCGGATCATCGTCCCGATGGTCAGCCTGCCGATGAGCGTCCTGGCCGTCACGCTCATCGTCAATGTCATCAAGCTGTTCGACCTGATCTTCGTCATGACGGCCGGCGGACCGGGTGCGACGAGCCGCGTCATCGCCTTCACGATGTACCAGGAGTCGTTCCCGGGCGGCCTCTACGGCAAGGGCGCGGCTGTCGCGGTGATCATGCTGATCCTGCTGATCCCGGTGATGCTCTACAACCTGCGCCGCTTCCGGACGGGGGCCGTGACATGACGAGGACCAACACGCTCGCGGGCGGCGACATCGTCCAGCGACCGGCCCGGACGACGAGCGAGCGCATCGTCCGGCTGATGAATCGGTCTCCGGTCCACATCATCCTTGCCATCGTGGCGATCGTCTGGCTGGCACCGACGATCGGCCTCCTCGTGACGTCGTTCCGGCCGCGCTCGGACATGCAGGCGAGCGGCTGGTGGGAGACGATCTTCACGCTTCGATTCACGCTCGACAACTACGCCCAGGTATTGACCGCCCAGGGCATGGGCGGGGCGTTCATCAACAGCCTGCTGATCACGATCCCGTCGACGATCCTGCCGCTGACGATCGCCTCGCTCGCCGCGTTCGCGTTCTCGTGGCTGCGCTTCCCGTTCCGGGACACGATCTTCCTGATCATCGTCGGGCTGATGATGGTGCCGGTCCAGGTCGCCTTCATCCCGACCCTCCAGCTGTTCAGGCCGTTCCAGCTGACGACGGGCTTCGGCGCGATCTGGCTGATGCACACGGCGTTCGCGCTCCCGTTCGGGATCTTCCTGCTCCGGAACTTCTTCATCACGCTGCCGAAGGACCTGATCGAGGCGGCCCGGATCGACGGCTCGTCCGACCTCGGGATCTTCCGGAGGATCGTCGTCCCCCTGTCCGTCCCGGCGATCGCCGCGTACGGCATCTTCCAGTTCCTGTGGGTCTGGAACGACCTCCTGATGGCGCTCGTGTACTCCCCGACGAACAACCCGATGACCCGGCAGGTCCAGAACATGCTTGGCCAGTACGGCAGCGAGTGGCACGTGCTCGCCGCGGGCGCGTTCCTCCTCATGGCGCTGCCGCTGATTGTCTTCATCAGCCTCCAGCGGTACTTCGTCCAGGGCCTCCTTGCGGGGTCGGTCAAGTAGCGAGCCCGACACCTGGGGGTGCCGCCTCGGTCGGCGGCTTGATCACCGTCGCAACCTGGAACATCCGCGCCGCGATCGGTCCAGGGCCGTTCCCGTCGGCCTGGTGGCGGCGGATCGACCCGGACCGGCTCGCGCAGATCGCCGACGCGACCGGGGCGCTCGATGCGGACGTCGTCGCGCTCCAGGAGGTCGGGGTCGTCACGGTCGACGGGGCCCTGATCGACCTGCCGGCCGAGCTCGCCCGACTGACGGGGCTCGACGGACGCTACGCGGCGGTCGGGCACTTCCCGCTCGTCGAGCCGGAGACGAGCCGGGTCGCCGGATCGTACCTGTGGGGGAATGCCATCCTCACGCGCCACGCGATTCGCTCGTCACGCACGATCGCCCTGCCCGTCGGCGCCGACGACGACGTCGTCGAGCCGGTCGAGAGCGGGCACCCGCTGGCCGGGATCCGGTTCGCGGATGCCGAGCCAGGTGCCCGGGAGCCGCGCTGCGCGCTCGTCTGTGAGGTCGATCTGGCCGGCGGACCCGTCACGATCCTTTCGACGCATCTCACCCACGTCGGTTCGGGGCAGCGGGCGCTCCAGGCCGCGGAGCTAGCGGCGGTCATCGCGGCCTGTGTCGGGCCCTTCGCCCTCCTCGGTGACCTGAATGCCCCGATCGACGACCCGGCGCTCGCGCCGCTCGTGCCGCGCGCCGACCCGCTGGACCCTGCCGGGGCACCGCTGGTCGATGCATTCGCCGCCGTCGGCGTGCCGGCCGGCGACGCCCGCCGTGTCACATGCGACGGCGTCTGGCCGATCGACCACGTCCTCGTCCGCGGCCTGACACCCGTCGCCTGCCGCGTCGTCGGCGAGGTCGGCGACCTGTCCGACCACTGGCCGGTCGTCGCCGTCCTCGAGCGCTGACGCCGGCGCGGGCGCCGGCGGGCGAAGGCCCTATCGCCCGAGCCGCTCCCGCAGTCGCGCGACCTGGCCGGCGAGCTCCGCCTCCCGCGCCCGCGCCCCTTCGACCACGGCAGGTGGCGCCTTCGCGGTGAACGACTCGTTGGCGAGACGCGCCCGGGCCGCGGCGAGGTAGCCCTCGGCCTCGGAAAGCTCCTTCTCGAGCCGGGCCCGGTCGAGCCCTGCCCCATCGTCGCCCCCCGCCGCACCGTCGCCGTCGCGATGGACCAGCGCCTCGAACCCGCCCGCGACGACGCTCAGGCTCCCCTCCCCCGCGCGACTCGCCAGCCCGTCCGAGCCGTCGAGGACCGACACCGGCCGCGCCCGCGCCAGCCGTTCGATCGCGGGGAGCAGCGCCTCGACCGTTCCCGCCAGCCCGTCCGGCACCGCGATCTCGACGGGCAGCCATGCGCGGGGCTCGACCCGCGCCTCGGCCCGGGCGTTCCGGATCGACCGGACGAGATCGAGGACGGCCCCGACCTCACGCTCGACCGCCGCATCGCGCTCGCCGACCCGCGGCCACCGCGCGACGATCAGGAGCTCCGGGTCGTCGCGCCGGTGCGGGATCGTCCCCCACAGCGCCTCGGTGACGAACGGCATGATCGGGTGGAGGAGGCGCAGGTACGTATCGAGCGCCTCGACGAGCGTCCACCACGTCGCCTCACGCTCGGCCGGGTCGAGCGACTCGTCGGCAAGGCGGACCTTCGCGAGCTCGATCCCCCAGTCGCAGTACTCGCTCCAGATCGCTTCGTACAGGTCCCGCGTGACCTCGCCGAACGCGTAATCGGCGATGCCCGCGTCGACGGCCTGCGTTGCGGCCTCCGTCCGCGAGCGGATCCATCGCTCGGCCGGTCCGAGCCGGGCCGGGTCGGGCGGTTGCCGCTCGGCGTCCGGCGCGATCGTCCCAGGCCGCGCGCCGACGACGAAACGCGTCGCGTTCCAGAGCTTGTTCGCGAAGTTCCGGGCGTTCTCGAGCTTCTGGCTGCCGAACCGCTGATCGAGCCCCGGCGTCGCCCCGTGGATGAGCGCGAACCGGAGCGCATCCGCGCCCGACTCCTCCATGACCGCGAGCGGGTCGACGACGTTCCCCTTGGTCTTCGACATCCGCTGGCCCTGAGCGTCGCGGATCAGCCCCGACAGGTAGACGGTGTGGAATGGCTCGCGGCCGGTCAGGTGGATCCCGAGCATCATCATCCGGGCGACCCAGAAGAACAGGATGTCGTGGCCGGTCTCCATGACCGACGTCGGGTAGTAGCGCCGGTAGTCGTCGGTGTCCTCGGGCCAGCCGAGCGTCGAGAACGGCCAGAGCCCGGAGCTGAACCAGGTGTCGAAGATGTCGGGGTCCTGGGTGAGCTCGGCGCCCGGGCGGCCACAGACCTCGCAGGCGGACGGCCCGTCGGGATCGGCAGACACCGTGACGTGGCCATCGGGGCAGTACCAGGCCGGGATCCGGTGTCCCCACCACAGCTGGCGGGAGACGTTCCAGTCCCGGATGTTCGTCATCCAGTGCTCCCAGACCTTCTCGAACCGCTCGGGGAGGATCCGGGTCCGGCCACCGCGGGTCGCCTCGAGCGCGCGCTCGGCGAGCGGCGCGGTCCGGATGAACCACTGCGTCTTCAGCCGCGGCTCGATGACGTCGCTCGAGCGCTGGCAGCGCCCGATGAGCATCTCGTGCGGCCGGGCCTCGACGAGATCCCCGCGCGCCTCGAGGTCGGCGACGATCCGGTCGCGCGCGGCGTACCGGTCGAGGCCGGCGTAGTCATTGCCGTTCTCGTTGATCGTGCCGTCGTCCGCGAGGACGCTGATCATCGGGAGCCCGTGCCGCTTGCCGGTCGCGTAGTCGTCGTGGTCGTGGGCGGGCGTGATCTTGACCGCACCGGTCCCGAACTCCCGGTCGACGACGTCGTCGGCGAGGATCGGGACGTTCCGCTCGACGAACGGGATGCGGACCTGGCGCCCGACGAGGTCGCGATAGCGTGGATCGTCGGGATGGACCGCGACCGCCGTGTCGCCGAGGATCGTCTCGGGGCGCGTGGTCGCCACGCTGATCGTCGCGCCCGGCTCCGGCTCGCCGGTCGCCTCGTCGACGAGGTGGTAGCGGACCGTCCAGAGCGTGCCGGTCTCGGGCGTCGGCAGGACCTCGAGGTCGGAGACGCTCGTCCGGCAGCCCGAGCACCAGTTGATGAGCGCCTCGGTCCGGTAGGCGAGGCCGTCGCGGTAGAGCCGGGTGAACGCCTCCCGGACGGCGCGCGACGAGACCTCGTCCATCGTGAACCGCAGCCGCGACCAGTCGAGCGACGCGCCGACCCGTCGCTGCTGGCCGAGCATCACCGCGCGCGTCTCGTCGATGAACTGCCACATCCGCTCGAGGTACCGCTCCCGGCCGAGCGACTGCCGCGTCTCGCC